>Ga0209824_10001894_pt1 | contig 11198 bp, 14 predicted proteins | sample VDWuncwatermetaG_FD_184124 | JGI IMG/M metagenome (GOLD analysis project Ga0209824, IMG submission 184124) | Wastewater microbial communities from Netherlands to study Microbial Dark Matter (Phase II) - VDW unchlorinated drinking water (SPAdes)... ...
CCCTATCACTTGGCGTGCTGCCAAAATCCAATTCGCTATTCTGTTTGGCGAACGCTTCACGGATTCAGTTTGAGGATGCCGTGAAATTTAACCGTGACTTCGGACACACAAAATTCCTGACACTACCTGACTTAATTTTGAGCCCAGTTAAATTTTGAATCTGGTTAAATTTTGAGCCTATTGATACTTCAATGTGCCGGATCAATAGGTGAAAACTAATAAGGCTTCCTCCCCACCCAATTGCCTGGCGGCTGATATTGGCACACCCAAACTTGTTCTTGGCTATTTTTACACACCGCCATCGCGCAGCCGACCTCGGTGGTAGTGCGCCACACCATTTGCGTGTAATGGCCACACATTTTTCTAGGCAGGCAGCTATTCTTCTTATAGTGGTAATCAGCTTTTTCGCTGCCCCAACTATCCACTACTTTTTTCGCGCTCACGATTTGCAATTCGCGGCGACCGTCTGACCACTGCATGGCGCTCGCCCAAAAAAGATTTTCACCATATTTACCTTCAGGCACGCTGTGGCGCATTTTGCATTGATTGGTATCGCGCAAATGATTGGCCCATACTTGTGATGACACCGCCAGCGAAGGTGAATAAACAAGCTTAGGCACACCGACTTTGGCACGCTAGCGGTTATGTGCGGTAACCATCGCTTGGGCATCTACAGTGCTTGCCCATGCATTTGAAATAAAAAATGATGTGGACAGTAATGCGATGGCAGTGAACATTTTAAGCATGGCAAATTCCTAAAGAATTAAAATTTTAGCGTTTTAAAATAACCTGTCAGCTCGAGATAACCTCGCCCGATGCGCCGCCCATTTTGTAAGGCTGTCACCGCACCTTCCCAATACACCGCGCCAGTACTCATGCGACTGTCGAGTTCTTGATCTTCTATGAGTGGCTCTAACTGTAATTTCAACTCTCCCGCTTGCACTTGCATGGCGATGGGATACTCGGTTGCGGTGCGCGGGGAGCGCCAGTGTTGGGTGGGTGTAAAGTTTATTTGTGACTGGCTTAATGTATGCACTTGACCTTGTGCGTCGCGCTGTGTGCCGCTTGCCCACAGGGTTTTACCAGATGTGTCGCGTATGCGAAATGCCATGAGTGCGCCGCCGTCATCAAGGTTAAGGCCGACCCAATCCCATCCGCTCGCATCTTTATCCAACACGGAAGTGGACCATTCATGATCTAGCCAAGCCGTGCCGCGCACTGCAATTTTTTTACCTTCGCGTTTCACTGTGCCGCTGACTGCTAATTGCGGTTGGCTGTAATAGTAGCTGGCCTGGGCGGGAGTTTTACCTTTTCGGCTATAACCTTTATCCCCTTGCAATAGCAACGCTTGAGTCGGTTGCAAGTTAAGTTGTAGATCAAATTCACGCGCTTGGATGTGCGTTTGATATTGCCCATTTGCGTTGCGTTGTAGCGTCCATTCACCGATGCGAACATGGGTATCGCTCTCGCTGGCCTGCGCTAAATCAAAACCGCTGCGTGCGCCGCGTTGGTCATGCAGCAATCGGCCTTGTGCGGGATCACTGATGGCGGCATGGGCAAATAAAAGTTGCTTGGGTGAAAATGGGCTGGGGTTGCTTTGATCAATACCGGGGCGGGTGCGAAAAAATGTAACTTGAAAGCCGAGCGGCTTGCCTTCCGTTGTTTTCAGCCAGCCCGTGACGTACCACCACTCGGTGCGATATTGCAAATGCGCACCGTGATCGCGTGGAAAAGTGAGTGCCGTGTTGGGCATGACCGTTGGATAAATAGGCGGTGCAGCCATGACGATTGCGGGCAGCAATAAAATAATCAGCAAGGCGAGTTTTTTCATAAATATAATTTTGTTACCAATCATCGCGCACAGCACGCACCACTTGTGTCGACATTGCGCTGCGCCCACTGAGTACAGCCGTAATAGCAGCAGTCAAAATTAGGGTCGCGGCAACACCCATCAATAACCCCCAAGGCATGTGCATATTCATCGACCAATGAAAAGATTGCGGATTAACCACGTGCACTAATATCAGTGCGATGACCCAGCCAAGCACTAAGCCTGCTACCACGCCAAGCGTGGTTAGCAGCGTGCCTTCGAGTGCCAGCATGACTCCTATTTGACGGCGCGTCACGCCGATATGTCGCAACATGCCAAACTCGCGCGCACGTGCTAACGCTTGCCCACCAAAGCTGGCAGCGATGCCGAATAATCCAACGATAATCGCGACTGCTTCCAACAAATAAGTGATGGTAAAACTACGGTCAAAAATTTTAAGGCTGGTGCTGCGAACTTCGCCCGGCTCGGCAATTTCCATGTGTGTGTTTTGGTGCAGTGCGGTGCGCAAATTATTAATTACTTGCGCGGGTGACACATCGGCATGCAGCCACATGCCCACTTCGGTGACGCGCTCATCGCCCGTTAAACGGCGATAGTCGGCCAGATTGATAACGATTGCGCCGTGCTGGCGGGCGTAGTCGCGCCACACGCCACCGACTAGCACCGCCTGAATCTTGTCGCCAATCGGCAACATGAGTTGTTTGCCAACCGTTAAACCGTGCAAATCAGCGGCAGCTTCACTCGCCCACACGGTGATTATTGGTGATGAAGGTGTGGGTTGAGAGGGAAGCACTGCGCCGATAAAAGGTAAGCGCGCAGCCGGATTGGCGGCATCTATCGGGCGCGCAATAAGGCTAACCGCCGGGCGTAGCGGGTCTAAGGTAATGTGTGTAGTTCGCAAAAATTCGGCGCGCGCAACGCCGGGAGTGTTGAGTATGGTCAATTGATCTGCCGCCGAAAAATAAGCGGTATCACCGCTGGCAGCCGCGCGCATATAAAGTTGAGCGGGCAGCATATTACCCAACCATTCATCAACCGACACGCGAAAGCTGGTGACCATAATCGCCATTGCCGCCATTAAACTAAAGCTGGCGAGTATGCCGCTCAAGCCGATAGAAGCGCGTCCCGATGCGCCTTGTAATTGTGACACTGCTAAATAAGGCGCGCTCTGTGTAGGTGTGGGCAGGTGTGAAAAAACTGCGTGCGCCAAGCGCGGCATCAGTGCGATAGAACCGATTAGCAATAATGCAATCGCGATGTAGCCCGGTATGGGGAGTTCATTTATCGGCCCGATAAAACACAGCGCGCCGCCTATAAAAATAAGTGTCAAGGCGGGTAGGGGAGAGCGCAATTTCTGCAAGGAAATCTCTTCATCCCCCGCTTTGAGTGTGCGGCTTGGTTGAGTGCGTGCGGTTTCCAATGCGGGCATGAAGCTACCGATGAGTGCTGCGCCCAAGCCTAATGCAAAAAATAAAAGTGCTGCCCATGCATCAAAATGTACGGTGGGACGCACGCCGAAAAAATATCCACCGCCTAAATCAGCGCCCGAATAATCCAGCACTGCCGCTGCAATTATGTAACCCAGCAACAAGCCTAAAGCTGCGCCCAGCACGCCGATTGCCGCGCCTTCTGCCAACATCCAGCGCAGCAAACTGGCACGGGTTAACCCCAACACGCGCAGCAATGCCAGTTGCGAACGCCGTCTCACTACCGACAATACTTGCGTGGAGAATACCAAAAATCCACCAGTAAACAAGGCAACTAAAGCTAGTACGTTGAGGTTGACCCGATACGCACGAGATAAATTAGCAGCACGTTTTTCGCTATCCACTGGCGTGACTGCAGCTACTCCAGCGGGGAGCAGGTCAGCCAGTCGAGCCTTAAAGGCAATAATGTCCACGCCGGGGCGCAGCTTGAGATCAATGCGCTGAATAAGCTTGAGGCGATCAAAGCGCCATTGCGCGGCAGCGATGTCCATTACCCCGATGCGTTGCCCCGCACCTGCTGCCGGGATGGTACCCGCAATATGCAGTTGGCGGATTTCCAGTCCCACTTGTACGGCGAGCGTGTCACCCGCTTTGAGCTTGAGCCAGGTTAAGGCGGCAGGCGATAAAAAAATCGCGTCCGCATTAAGTGCGCCAAAATTCTCATCTGCATTTTCATCGGCCATTCGCCCCAGCATATTGGGCTGCACGGTCACTGCGCGAAAATAATCAATGCCAATAATTTTTAGCGCCTCACTTTGTTGAGGGATGTGCGCGTCGATTTCAACAACCGGGCTGGCCACCGCTACTTCGGGCTGAGTCGCCAACAGCGGATAGGTTTGCTCGCTAAAACCCATGCGTGTCCCGCGCACGGTGAGATCGGCGTTGCCCATGAGCGAACGCACCGCTTGAGAAAATTCACTGGACGCAGCGTAATTAATTAAATGCACCGCATAACCCATCGCTACACCGATGGCGATAGCGATCACGCCAATGGCCGCGCGTTTGCCATGAGCGCGAAATTCGCCCAACAGAAAGGTGAAGGCGAGAGCAGTGTTTTGCATTACATTCGTAGGCTGTGCGGGATGAGTCCCTGAACAGTCAGCAGCAACACTCTATCCGCCGTGGCAGCGGCGCGCGTGGAGTGTGTGACCAGCACGCAAGTAGTGCCACTCTGTTTAATTTGTTCGCGCAAAAGTTGCATGACGCTGTCCGCAGATTCGGGATCAAGATTGCCAGTTGGTTCATCCGCCAATAATAGGCGCGGGCGGTGCACCAAGGCGCGGGCGATGGCTACGCGCTGGGTTTCCCCGCCAGATAATTCATGGGGGCGACTTTGCGCGCGTGTAGCTAAGCCGACTGCCGCCAACATATTAGCGGTCGCTACTTGTGCTTGCTGTTTAGGAACGCCGTTTAATAATAATGGCAGAGAGACATTTTGTGCGACTGATAAATGCGGCAGCACATGAAATGCTTGAAACACAAATCCCATTTTTTCGCGCCGTAACTGCGTTGTTTGATCGTCATTCATCTCGGCTAGATTGTGCCCATCTATGACGATACTGCCGCTATCGGGCGTTTCTAAACCTGCCATCAAATTGAGCAAGGTTGATTTGCCCATACCCGATTCGCCCATGATGGCGACATACTCGCCCGCATTGAGGTGAAAGTTGATATCGCTGAGAATGCGCCGCGTGCTGTTGTAAGATTTGCAAAGGTGGGCGAGGGTAAGCATAAATGCGGGGCATCTGGGCTAGTTATTGTGCGACAGTATTTGCCTAGAAATAGCCGGATTTTGGGCGAAGTAGCGTTTAATGCCCGCCAAAATTGCTCGCGCCATTTCATCTTGGTAAGCCGGATTATTCAGGCGGCGTTCTTCAGTGGGGTTGCTGATGAACGCAGTCTCCACCAAGATGGAAGGAATGTCGGGTGCCTTTAACACAGCGAAACCTGCTTGCCCAAAACCTCTTCCATGCAGCGTGTTGATTTGTCCCAATTCACCCAATACATGTTTGGCCAGTTTGACGCTATCGTTAATTGAAGCGGTTTGCGAAAGATCAAGTAGAGTATGGGCGAGGTGCGGATCTTGAATATCTAGATTTACCCCGCCGATTAAATCGGATTCATTTTCTTTATTAGCCAGCCAACGCGCACTGGCACTGCTCGCCCCCCCCTCCGACAAAGTAAAAACAGAGGAGCCGCGTGCGTTAGGGCGAGTAAAAGCATCCGCATGAATGGAAATAAATAAATCAGCCTGCACGCGCCGCGCTTTTTGAATACGCCCACCCAGCGAAATAAAATAATCGCCATCGCGTATTAACACGCCGCGCATATTCGGCAATTGATCCATTAGTCTCTTTAGCTTGCGTGCAATGGCTAGGGTGATATTTTTTTCGCGCGTGCCTCGGCGACCCTTAGCACCGGGGTCTTCACCCCCGTGGCCTGCATCAATGGCAATAATCAACGTGCGTGATTTTGTATCAGCAAAATTACCTGAATGAGGCAAAGGTGGGCGAGGGGCGGGAAAGCTCGCATCATCTATTACAGAGGATTGTGTCACAGCAGCTTGTGGGGCAGAAGCAGAATCCGTGTTGTTAATTATCTCTGCTGACGTAGGATTTGGCGTAGCTTCAGATGTGGAGGTTGGATCGGGTATTTTTGCTTCGAGTGTTTGTAATAATGCCACCAGCGGATCAACCGGATTTTCGGGGTAAATATCCAGCACTAAACGATGGCCGTATTCACCCACAGGCTTGAGATTAAACAGTTGCGGCTTAATCTCGGTTTTTAGATCCAACACGAGCCGCACTGTACCTGCTTTGCCAGACTTACCCGCAATAAACACACCCACGCGCACACTTTTTATGTAGGGATCATCGCTATTTATTTTTTTAACTAAGTCACTCAGCACAGCATTCAGCGGCACGTTATTTAGATCAATCACCAAGCGTTGCGGGTTAGTCAGCAGAAATTGTCGATAATCTACGGGCTTGGCTGATTCTAGTGTGAGCCGCGTATAGTCTTGTGCAGACCATACGCGCGCCGATTTGATAGGGATAACGTCCTTGCTGGAAGCGGCCTGCGTGGAGGCAATCCAGCCTAAGGCTAGGCATAATGACAAAGCTGGATACCATATTATTAGTGCTGTAAATTTTTTAAACATGCGAAACCAGTTTGGGTAAAAGCGCGAATGTCCAAATGACGGCTGTCAGGTAAAATTTCAAACGTGATGATAATGTCTGCTGCAGGGATTAAGCCTTGGGCTTTTTCTGGCCACTCGATCAAACAAATATTACATCCGTCGAATTCTTCGCTAAAACCGGCTTGTTCCCATTCTGCTGCGCGATTAAAGCGATATAGATCAAAGTGGCGCAAGTGTAACCCAGCGATTTGGTAGTGCTCAAGTAATGTGTAGGTGGGGCTTTTGACCCGTCCGCTGTAGCCCAATCTATTCAACAAAGCGCGCACGAGCGTGGTTTTTCCTGCGCCCAAATCGCCGCGCAAGTAAATTACCATGCCAGGTTTGAGACACACAGCTAAACCTGCTGCAAAATCCGTGGTCGCAGCCTCATCTGCCAAGATCAGCTTGATTGCGTTATCATCAATTAAAATTTTAGGCGATTTATGCAAACTGATATTCCTCAAAAAACAGATTACGCCACGCTCGCCAGCAATATAAAAGCTTGGGGTAAGGTGCTGGGATTCCAAGCGGTGGGCATTGCCGATACCCATTTGCCAGAAGCGGAGGCAAACTTGCAAGCGTGGCTCACACAGGGGCTGCATGGTGAGATGGATTATATGGCAAAACATGGCTTGAAGCGCAGCCGCCCAACAGAACTGATTCCCGGCACGGCACGCATTATTTCAGTACGCATGAATTATTATCCACCCGCTGCCAAGGACAGTTGGCAGGTAATGGCGGATGGTAGCCGCGCATTTATTTCACGCTATGCATTGGGACGCGATTACCATAAAGTTTTACGGCAACGTTTGGAGGAATTGGCGCAAAAAATTCGCGCAGAAATAAGCGGATTTAATTATCGTGTTTTTACTGACAGCGCACCCGTGATGGAGGTAGAGTTGGCACGTAAAGCACAGCTGGGCTGGCGTGGAAAACATACCTTGTTGTTGTCGCGAGAGCAGGGCTCATGGTTTTTTTTGGGCGAGTTGTACACCAATTTACCCTTGCCCATAGACGAACCCGAAGTAGAACATTGTGGTAGTTGCACCGCGTGCATTCAAGTGTGTCCGACGCAGGCTATTATCGCACCCTACAAATTGGATGCTCGGCGCTGTATTTCATATCTGACCATTGAGCTGAAAGGGAGCATTCCACTCGAACTACGCCCGCTCATGGGAAATCGCATTTATGGTTGCGACGATTGTCAGTTAGTGTGTCCGTGGAATCGTTTCGCGCATAAAAGCTTGGAAGCAGACTTTGCCGTACGGCAGGGCTTGGATAATGTTACGTTAACTGAGCTTTTTAGTTGGAATGAGGAGACATTCAAACAAAAATTTGCTGGGAGTGCGGTTTATCGCATCGGGCACGAACAATGGCTGCGGAATATTGCCGTGGCACTAGGAAATGCGCCTCGTAGTGTAGATGCGCAAGCTGCATTACACAACCGTGTAGAGGACGCGTCAGCGTTAGTGCGAGAACATGTATTATGGGCATTAGAAAAGCAGGCTGGCGCATGAAGTGCTTGACGATGAAAGCTGAATGGACGTAGTCTGAAACTTCTGTAATGCGGTCTGAATTTGCCGTAAACAGCTCAGGCTAATTAGGCAAATTTGAATACTGTTTCAATAAGGATTAACTCAGTCATGATAAATATTCTTGCAGGGGCAAATAGTCTTGCCGAGAAAAATTCTTTCGCAGGACAGAATAATTTCGCTAGAGAAAATAGCTTCACCGGAAAAAGTAATTCAACCGAGAAAGATAATATTACTGCACAACCCAGTTACGGCACAGGCTTTAAATTAGGCAATTTGCATGGCAAGCGAATACTGATCGTTGATGATAATGAGGCAAACAGAAAATTAATTCAGTGGTTGTTAGAAAAACAAAGCGCGGAATTTGATGCGGTTGAAAATGGGCAACAGGCTGTCGATGCTTATATGCAGATCAATTATGACTTGGTTTTAATGGATGTAAATATGCCAGTCATGGATGGATTGGAGGCGACCAATCAAATTCGCGCTTTCGAACAATCGTCATTACAGCGAAAATTCCGTAGAACGCCCATCATTGCCCTTACCGCAAATATCATGGTAGGCGATAAAGAGCATTTCGTAAAAGCAGGAATGGATGATTGTTTGATTAAACCATTGGACAAACAAATTTTGCTGCGGATTATTGGTAAATGGTGCGGTATTGCAATCCCCGTGAGTTATTCTGTTAATTCAATTGACCATTTTGATGCGGATGACGCAGCTTGGGAGCCTGTTACTGGAATAACACTACCTGTTGTAGATGCCAAGCTGGGAATAGAGCTGAGTGCTGGTGATGCGGATAATTGGCGAGAAATGTTGGGGATGTTGCTGCAGCAGCTCCCTCATTATTCTGCCAGCTTGATAGAGGCTGTTAACAACATGGATCACCTTAAACAAATTTCGCACAAATTGGCAGGCGCATCCAGTTATTGCGGTACGCCCGCGTTGCACCATGCTGCCAAGCAACTGGAGTTGGTTTGCCGGTTAAGTGAAAGTGTGCGGGTTCATGCTGCGCTAAGCAATCTTCAATTTCAAATTCAGCGATTGAAGAAATCAGGGCCCAAACATATTTAGCAACAGCATTAGAGGAGCATGCATGGGATTCCCTTTTCTGATCCCTTATTTTAATTTAACATAATATACATTATGCGAAGTGAGCTTCTGGGTGATTTTTGGAATTTGGTTTTATTGTCATGGGCTTGTATTATTCTCTGCATGTTCATTCAAGAATACCGGCTCAAACATGATACCCCACCCCTATGACTTGTTTGGTGAAGTGCCCGTAACCGTGGATGATTTATATTTGTGGTGCGCGGTGGTTGCGCCGAGAATTGCGACGCGCAATTTGGATTATTACATCAAGTATTGGAATGTAGCAGGCAAGATACGGGCTTCTAAAATTGATGGTCGCTTCCATACGCTGGAGGCCGAGCTGGCCGAAATAACCCGCCGCACCGAGCGCACTCTGGCCCCGCAACATCGCTTGAGCCATTTGGTCGCGCTCAGGCTGTCAGACCTTCCCTAAGCTTTAACGCCCCGCCCTGCCCTTTAACTAATATGAGCTTGGCCAACTGGTGCGATTGCAGGTAGGCCATGAAGGCCAGCGCGCCGATTGCCCACAGGGCGATAGTCTGGGCGCGGGTCATAAAATCCAATCCTCAACTTTAAGGCCATGCACCAGTTTGAAATGCTTGGTGTTGTTGGTCACCAACACGGCTTTTTCATGTTTGGCATGGCCGGCCAGCAGCATGTCAATCGCGCCAATCGGCGCACCCTTTTCTTCCAGTGCCGCCCTGACTTTGGCCGATGCAACCGCCGCCGCTGCATTGAAGCTGCGCACGTTGAATTGCGCCAGAATCGCCGCCAATGCGGTGACGTTCTTGGGGCTGACTTTGGCTTTGATGAGTTTGGTTTGTACTTCGTGGATGGTGAGGCTGGAAACGAAGATGTGTTGCTTGCCTACAGCATCAATGCGCTTGAGTATTTTTGAGTGGCGCAGCTTGTCGTTGGCAAAGTGCATCAGCACGTTCGTATCCAGCATGTAGATCATTTTTGGTTGATCGCCTTGGTCAACTTGCCGCGTAGCGGACGCGCCAACAATTCCAGCTTGCGCGCCCACGGTGAAAGCGATGCAAGATACTTGTCGTCATCTGTCAGCTTGGCCGTGGGCTTGCGTTTTTTTGTTGCGGGTTTAAGTTTGGTTGCGGTCATGGTATGCCCTCCAGAGCGTGTTGATGGTTTGGATTTTACGCCAAACAGCTCGGAAAAGAAATCCACGGCGCGCGCTACTTTTTAAGGAAGCGGCCAGTGCGCTTGCTACGGGTGACGCGCTTTTTAGCTTTGATCTTGCGTTTTTTAGTGGTCATTATTTTTTCTCCTGTCTGCAATAAAATCGATGCGGTCATGGGCGCGCGCAGCCGAGCGCAGGGCTTCTTCTACGCGTTTGTGCATGGCCTTGAGGTCAGCGCGGATGCCGCCGTAGATCGCGCCGCACACGCCGATCATGCTCACTAATTGTAGGATTTCGCCGGGGGTCATGGTTCGGGCGGCTGCAGGCGTTTTTTAATTTCCGCGACCAGCTCGTCATCGAGGGTGTTGGTGGTCATGGGCGCGAGTTTTTCCGCGCAGTAGATGATGACGCGGGTCAGCACGGCTTCAAAGAATGCCGCCGTAGCCAAGCGGCCAAGCACAGCAAGGAATGAGGTGAGGGCGATGGTTAGGATGGAAGTCATTTGAATTCCAGCCATTTAATAGCATCAACTGGCCCAGTTATGGATACCTGATAAACTGCGCCATTTGGTATAGGGACTATGCAACTTGATGTGAGACCTATCGTGGTGAGGTTCGCCGCCTGATAACAAATCACCGAACCGCCGACTGACACAGTCATAGACCCAGCCACAGAGTCATGGGTGAATCGCGAGGTGTACGCAACAAAAATCATCTTACCAAAAGTATTTGTATAAGTTGTCGCGGCGCTTCTATTGGCCGTTTCGTCCACCCACACGGACCCAAAACTGCCTCCAGTTAAAGCATTCTGCGCCTGCCCTGTTGGCGCTAGGTTAAAACTGACCACCTGTGCTGGTTTAAAATTGACCAGGTGCTATAGCGGTGTAGATTACTACGCCGCTGTGGATAAGTCGACCAGACTGTAGTTGGTTTTGATCTCC
>Ga0209824_10001896_pt1 | contig 11194 bp, 9 predicted proteins | sample VDWuncwatermetaG_FD_184124 | JGI IMG/M metagenome (GOLD analysis project Ga0209824, IMG submission 184124) | Wastewater microbial communities from Netherlands to study Microbial Dark Matter (Phase II) - VDW unchlorinated drinking water (SPAdes)... ...
AGAGAGTCCTAGTATTTTGGCATAAATCTTAGTCCAGTCTTTGCTGAAACTGCAATTATTGATACTATTGCAATTGCAAGTACTAGAGCTGCGATTGGTCCAAACTCTGGAATTATCTGTGTACCGATTATCTCTATTTCTTGAGTCCCATCTGTAAATGGAATTGATAGAGTTCTATCGGTTGTTGTCTTGCTTGTCTCTTGGAAATCAGCTTCTTGACCATCGTTTAACACATAGAAGTGGTCATCCTGACCATTTACCTGTGCATCAATAAGTCCTCTTGGGAGTGTTACTGTTAATACTCCATCTCCAGTGGTCTGTATTGATACAATAAGTGATTTTGATTGGGTGTCAGCCTTTATTCCAAGGACTTTGCCATTGGTTATACTGTATTTCACAGAAAGGTCTGTACCGTCCACTTTCATGGTATTTCCTGCCTGTCCTTGTCCACCAGCAAATCCGGTGAATTGGAAGGTTGTCTCAGCTGTTCTATCCTTACTACCAAATTGTACTATTACCTGATATGCACCTGCGGCTTGCCATAAAGTGCCTGTAGCCGTTATAGATGTTGAAAAGGTTCTATCTGATCCTAGATCCACTTGATCAACTTTTACAAGGTTTCCTATTGGACTAATGATCTTGACAGTAATTGGTGTATCAGAAATGTATTCTTGTGTACTTCCTGATATCGTAATCTTGTCTCCATCATTGTATGAGGGCTTGTCAGTTGTCACGGTAATTGCACCGTTGGATGAAGGATTGCTAAATGTACTTGTTGGTGAAGGATTTGTATTTCCAGATGTAGCATTTGTAGGATTTGTACCTGTTGGATTCTGTAGAGCATATGGAGAAGCAAAAACAGGCATTACTCCTATAGCGCAAAGCAGAATTGCAAGTAACGCAAATCCTTTAAAGCGAGTACTCATCCTGGTTGGGAATGATTTTTTTTGCTATTTAAAGTTGCGGAAAAAATTATTGACAAAAGATACTAAATTTGGCACGCTTCCAATTAGATATATATTAACCTCTCGGTGGATGCATCTTAGTTTGTGGATTAGTCATGCGTTTACAGCTAATGTTCAAAGGAGATTTTAAACATGATAAGTAAAAAAGAGAAAATACTCATTCCAGATCATATCTATGTCCCAAAACATGAGATAATCAATAAAGACGAAGCAGAGAAAGTTCTTGAAAAATATCATACAAAGCCTACAGAAATGCCGCTAATCTATGTAAGTGATCCAGCCATTAGAGGTTTAGGAGTAAAGCCAGGAGATATGATAAAGATTACAAGAAAGAGTCCAACTGCTGGTGAGAGTCTATACTATAGGTACGTGGTGGAAGAATAATGGCAAACATTTCAAACAAACGCTGGCCTATCATTCAAGATATTCTAAAGAGGGAAGGAATTGCAAGACAACATCTTAACTCATATGATGAATTTCTTGAAAGAGGACTTCAAAGTATTATTGATGAAGTTGGGCATATTGAAATTGAAAGTGCTGAATATCCATATAAGATTCAGCTTGGCAAAGTAAAACTTCAACAACCACGTATGATGGAGTTGGATGGCTCGATTACTCATATTGCACCAATGGAAGCACGATTGAGAAATGTCACATATGCTTCTCCTATAATGCTTGAAGCAAGTGTTGTAGAAGATGGAAAAATTCTTGAATCCAGATACATTCACATCGGAGACATGCCCGTGATGGTAAGATCCAATGCTTGTATACTACATAATCTTTCTGAGCAGAAACTTGTAGAACATGGCGAAGATCCAAGTGATCCTGGTGGTTACTTTATCATAAATGGCTCTGAGCGAGTTATAGTAGGACTGGAAGATCTTTCTTACAACAAAATTATTGTAGATAGAGAAACTGTTGGTGGTAATACTGTTTTCAAAGCTAAGGTCTATTCTTCTATAGTTGGTTATCGAGCAAAACTAGAATTAATAATGAAAAATGACGGTCTTATTGTTGCAAAGATTCCAGGTTCTCCTGTTGATATTCCTGTAGTTACTTTAATGCGAGCATTAGGTCTTGAATCTGATAGAGAAATTGCTGCTTCTGTATCTCTAGTAGATGACATTCAAGACGAACTTGAGGGCTCATTTGAAAAATCAGGTGATGTACCAACTGCAAAAGATGCCATTGTCTACATTAGTAAAAGAATTGCACCTGGTATGCTTGAAGAGTTTCAGATAAAGAGAGCAGAGACATTACTTGATTGGGGTCTTCTTCCACATCTTGGCAAACATCCTGATAACAGAAAAGAAAAGGCACTCTTTCTAGGTGAGGCTACCTGCAAATTAATTGAATTAAAGTTAGGATGGATTTCACCTGATGATAAAGATCATTATGGAAATAAAGTGATAAAATTCGCAGGTCAAATGCTTGCTGATCTTTTCAGAACTGCATTTAGAAACTTAGTCCGAGACATGAAATACCAACTAGAAAGATCAGGTCAGAAGAGAGGCATTAACGCAGTAGCAGCTGCTGTTCGACCTGGAATTGTTACTGATAAGATGAATAATGCTATTGCAACTGGAAATTGGGGAAGGGGCAGAGTTGGTGTAACTCAACTTCTTGATAGGACTAACTATCTTTCAACTATTAGTCATCTTAGAAGAATTCAATCGCCTTTGAGCAGAAGCCAACCTAACTTTGAAGCAAGAGATCTTCACGCTACACACTTTGGTAGAATCTGTCCAAGTGAAACTCCTGAGGGTTCAAATTGTGGACTAGTAAAGAACTTGGCTTTGTCAGCAATAATTTCTGTTAACGTTCCATCTGAAGATATAATTGAGAAACTCTATGACTTGGGTGTAACTTATGTCTCTGATGCAAAAGATGAATTGAAAAAAGAGGGAACTAGAGTTTTCGTAGATGGTAGATTAATTGGATACTTTAAGGATGGCCAGAAACTCGTTGATTCTCTAAGAGATCTCAGAAGAAATTTCAAGATTCATCCACACGTTGGAATCTTCTTGTATCAATCTAGTTTTGAAGGATCCACTAAACGACTCTATGTTAATTGTAATGCTGGAAGAGTTTTGCGTCCTCTTATTGTAATTAAAGATAATAAAATTCTCTTGACACAAGAATTAATCGATAAAGTAAGCAAGAAGTTCCTTTCATGGACAGATTTGTTGCATATGGGAATAATTGAATTGGTAGATGCTAATGAAGAAGAGAACTCTTACATTGCAATTGATGAAACTGACATAAAGAAACACACTCACATGGAAGTATTCCCATCTGCAATTCTGGGAGCTGGTGCATCAATAATTCCATATCCTGAACATAACCAGTCTCCAAGAAACACATACGAGTCAGCAATGGCAAAACAAAGCCTAGGTTTCTCAACTCCACTTATGAATGCAAGTACATATGTCAGACAGCATCTTATGCTTTATCCACAGACTCCAATTGTTACAACAAAAGCAATGGGTCTTCTAGGACTTGAGGACAGACCTGCTGGTCAGAACTGTGTTGTTGCAGTATTACCATTTGATGGTTATAACATTGAAGATGCTATAGTGTTAAGCAAATCTTCAATTGATAGAGGTCTTGGTAGAACATTCTTCTACAGAATCTATGAAGCTGAGGCAAAACAATATCCAGGAGGCATGAGAGATAATTTCGAGATTCCTACCGCAGAAGGAAATATTCGTGGATTTAGAGGAGACAAGGCATACAGATTATTAGAAGAAGATGGAGTAATTGCAACTGAATCAACAGTACAGGGTGGAGATATACTAATTGGAAAAACAAGCCCACCAAGATTCATGGAAGAGTACAGAGAGTTTGAAGTAAAGGGACCATATAGAAGAGATACATCAATAGGAGTCAGACCCTCTGAAAATGGAGTCGTTGATACTGTTGTTATGACTCAGTCACATGACGGAGGAAGAATGTACAAAATTAGAGTAAGAGATCTTAGAATTCCAGAAATAGGTGACAAATTTGCATCAAGACATGGTCAGAAGGGTGTTGTCGGATTACTTGTCAATCATGAAGATCTTCCATACACTGCAGACGGAGTTGTTCCAGATGTTATGATTAACCCACATGCTTTCCCATCCCGAATGACAGTTGGAATGTTCTTGGAATCTGTGACAGGAAAAGCTGCCGCATTACGTGGCAGTAAGATGGATGGTTCTGCTTTTGTTGGAGAAAAACTTGAAGATGTAAAAGGTGTTTTAGAACAAAATGGGTTCAAGTATTCTGGAAAGGAAGTAATGTATGATGGAAGAACAGGAAAGCCATTTGCAGTAGATGTATTCATTGGAGTTGTGTATTATCAAAAACTTCACCACATGGTTGCAGACAAGATTCACGCAAGAGCAAGAGGTCAAGTGCAGATGTTAACAAAACAACCCACCGAAGGACGTGCAAGAGGTGGTGGTTTGAGATTTGGTGAAATGGAGCGAGACTGTCTTATTGCATATGGTGCATCCATGATGCTAAAAGATAGATTACTTGATGAATCTGACAAAGCAGATATCTATATTTGTGAAAGATGTGGATTGGTTTCCTATTATGATATTAAACAAAGAAGATTCGTATGTAGAGTCTGTGGCGATAAAGCAAAAGTTACCTCAATCTCTGTTGCATATGCATTTAAACTACTTCTACAAGAGATGATGAGTCTGGACGTAGCACCAAGGCTTTTGATAAAGGAGAGAGTATAATGGCACTTGAAACAATAAAAGTAATAGATGGAATAAAATTCTCGGTATGGTCTCCAACAGAGATTAGAAAATATTCTGTTGCCGAGATTACTGCACCCGAAACTTATGATGAAGATGGGATGTCAGTCCAGGGAGGATTGATGGATGGAAGACTTGGTACACTTGAGCCAGGACAGAAATGTCTTACATGTGGTAATACAGCTGCAAGATGCCCAGGTCACTTTGGTCACATTGAACTTGCAGAACCCGTCTTACACATTGCATTCATAGATAACATCTACAAACTTTTGTTGACAACATGTAGATCATGTGCTAGATTAAAGATTCCACAAGAAGAATTAGAAGAGTATCATCAAATTATGAAAAAGGAAGCAGCTTATACTGTAATCTCAATTAAACACATTCCAACAGAAATAATTGAAAGAGCCAAGAAAGAAAAGACATGTCCTCATTGTGGTAAATCACAATATGAATTGATATTTACAAAACCAACAATATTCATAGAAAGAACTGAGCTTGGTGAGAACAGATTACTACCAATTACAATCAGAGAAAGATTCTCACACATGATTGATGAGGATCTCAAGTTGTTAGGATATGATCCTACGACCGCAAGACCAGAATGGTTTATTTTACAAGTTCTTCCAGTTCCTCCAGTTACAGTAAGACCATCAATTATTCTAGAGACCGGAATTAGATCTGAGGATGATCTAACTCATAAACTCGTAGACATCATCAGAGTAAATCAGAGACTCAAAGAGAGTAAAGAAGCTGGAACACCCCCACTTATTGTACAGGATTTGGTTGATCTTTTACAATATCATGTTACAACTTACTTTGATAACGAGGTATCTGGAATTCCACAAGCTCATCACAGATCAGGTAGGCCTCTCAAAACTCTTACTCAAAGATTAAAAGGAAAAGAAGGCAGATTCAGAGGTTCATTATCAGGAAAAAGAGTTGATTTCTCAAGTAGAACTGTTATCTCACCTGATCCAAACTTGGAAATCTCTGAAGTTGGAGTTCCAGAATCTGTTGCAACTAAACTAACAATTCCAGAGGTTGTCACTGAATGGAACATTGAAAGATTGAAAAAACTTGTCATAAACGGACCAAGCAAGTTCCCAGGAGCTAATTATATTGTAAGACCTGACGGAGTAAAAATCAGGCTTGATTTCGTTGAAGACAGAGAAACAATTGCAAATAATATAGAAATTGGATATCTTGTAGAAAGGCACCTGTCTGATGGTGATATTGTAATGTTTAACAGACAACCATCACTGCACCAAATGTCCATTATGGGTCATTACGTTAGAGTATTGCCAGGCAAGACCTTTAGATTACATCCATCAGTTTGTCCTCCTTACAACGCTGACTTTGATGGGGATGAAATGAACCTTCACGTACCTCAAAGTGAAGAGGCAAGAGCAGAAGCTATACTCTTAATGCGTGTACAAGACCAATTAATTTCTCCAAGATATGGAGGTCCTATAATTGGTGCATTGCGTGACTTCATTACTGGGGCATATTTACTTACAAAAGATGATACTACTTTAACACCACAAGAATTTGCAAATCTTGCAATGTTGGGTGGTTACAATGGAACATTCCCAGAACCAGCAGTTAAAGGAAAAGGTGGGTCACTTTATAGCGGTAAACAACTCTTCTCGCTTTTCTTACCAAAGGACTTCAATTATGTTATAACTTCAAAATGGTCTAAAGGTACAAAGGGTCCTGTAAAAGATGTAGTAATTAAAAACGGTCAACTGGTAAGTGGTGTAATTGACAAGGCGTCAATTGGTGCAGAAGAACCTGATAGTGTTCTACATAGAATTACAAAGGATTATGGATATGATGAGGCAAAGAATTTCCTTAACTCCATCTTGATTATGTTAAAACAATTCATTACAGGTTATGGATTCAGTTATGGTTATGCTGATCTCGAACTTGCTACCAAGACAAAAGATGGAATTCTTGAAAATATTCAAGAGTCTTATGATAAGGTCTATGATTTTATAGCACAGGCAAAGAAGGGTACTCTACAACTCAGCAGAGGTCTTTCTGCTGAAGAAGCATTAGAGGCTCAAATCGTAAATGAGCTCTCAAAAGCAAGAGATAAAGCTGGAAACTCGGCAGACAAATCTTTTGATGAGACTAATGCAGGTAGAATAATGGCAACTACTGGTGCTAGAGGTTCTTCACTAAACATTGGTCAAATGGCAGGTGCATTAGGTCAGCAGTCAATTAGAGGTAGAAGAATTCTCAAAGGTTACAGTAACAGAGCATTACCACACTTCAAAGAAAATGATGCCAATCCAGACGGTAAGGGATTTGTAAAATCCAATTACAGGGAAGGATTGTCTACTTTGGAATTCTTCTTCCACGCTATGGGAGGAAGAGAAGGTCTTGTCGATACTGCAGTTAGAACACAGCAAAGTGGTTACATGCAGAGAAGACTCATCAATGCACTTGAACATCTAAAACTAGAATATGATGGAACAGTAAGAGATTCTCATGGTCACATAATACAATTCCTTTATGGTGAAGATGGAATAGATGTAGCAAAAAGTGATCATGGTGAAGCATTTAGAGTCGCTAGATTGATAGAATCTGAGAGTATCATTGATTCAGGAAAGAAAGCTACCAAGGAAGAGATAACAGAACTAGTGAAAAAATACGCAAAGACATTCAATCCACGTTTATCCAAAACTGTACTTGAAGCACTTCTTGAATCAAAGCTTAGCAGAGAAGGTGTTGATAAAGTCTGTAAAAAAGCATTAGAACTTTACGATAATGCTAAGGTTGAGCCTGGCCAAGCAGTTGGTGTAGTAACAGCCCAATCAATAGGTGAGCCAGGTACTCAGATGACTCTTAGAACATTCCACTTTGCAGGTATTAGAGAAAGAAACGTAACTCTGGGACTTCCAAGATTAATTGAACTTGTAGATGCAAGAAAGAAACCAGTAACACCTACAATGGATATCTACTTGGAAGAAAATCACAAGAAATCAAAAGAAAAAGCAATCAAAGTAGCTAGAGAAATTTTACACACCAAAATCAGTGCATTAATTTCTAGTACTGAAACTGATTATTCTACAAAGATTAAACTCAATCTTAATCAGGACAAGCTAAGAGAAAGAGCATGTACAATTGAGAATGTAGTAGATGCATTGCAATCTTCCAAGAAAAAATTCGAAATTGAACCAAGCGGAAATTCAATTACCTTAACACTACCAGAAGAATCTGATACTCAGACTGTTCTTGCAATGAGAAATAAAATCCTCTCGACTACTGTCAAGGGTGTCACAGATGTAGAACGAGTAACAATCGTACAACAAGGAGAAGAGTGGGTTATACAAACATCTGGCTCAAACATAGCAAAGGTGTGGGAAATAGATGGTATCGATAAGAAAAATATTAGAACCAACAACATCTTTGAGATTGCAGGTACGTTAGGTATTGAGGCTGCACGAAACTCACTGATAAATGAATTAAGTTCTACACTTACTGATCAAGGTCTAGAAGTTGATGTGAGATATCTTATGCTAGTGTCTGATTTGATGTGTTCTAGAGGATATCTGCAACAAATTGGAAGACATGGAATTGCTGGAACAAAGACAAGTGTACTTGCAAGAGCTGCATTTGAAATTACTGTTCCAACAATTGCTGAAGCTGCACTAGCAGGAGAAGTTGAAGAGCTCAAAGGAGTAACAGAAAATGTTATAGTAGGAGCAAACATTCCAATCGGTACAGGAACAGTTGATCTATACATGAGAGTGGTTCAAGATGGCTAAACTATTAGAAAAAATCATAAAAGATGCAATTGAAGACGGTAAATACTCCTTTGGTACAAAAGAGGCAATCAGTACAATCAAAAATTCAAAGGTAATTATATTATCAAACTCTATAGAAGAAAAAACACTTGAAAAGATACAAGAAGTAACCAAAAGTTCAAAGGTTCCAACTCTAAACTATAATGGATCTTCAGTTGAACTTGGCAGATTATGCGGAACACAATTCCGAATTTCTGCATTATCGCTTAAGACTCTAAGCGATACTAATCTTAAAGCAATAACAAAAGAACTTGAAATAGAGACGAAATAATCCAATGTCATTTTCCTCACATGTTTTCTATCAAGATTTAAATGTCCCACAAAGAGATCGAGTTTAAAAAAGGCATGACGGAAACAATTAAGCTAACAACAGATCAAATAAAACTAATGTCACTTTTTCAGAATGTGACCGGAGCTACAGCAAGAGATTGTATCGAAGATGAAAAACAAGACCGAGTCATATTTGTAGTAAATCAAGGTAAGATGGGATTAGCTATTGGGAAAGGCGGTTCTACAATAAAGAATTTACAAAATGTAGTAAAAAGAAATGTTGAACTTGTAGAATACTCTGAAGATCCAGCTGAATTTCTCAAGAATATGCTTAATCCAAAGTTAGTTTCTGAAGTAAAAATAAACAAGAGATTGGATGGGTCACTTCAAGCAATCATTCTTGTTGATGCAAAAAAGAAAGGAATTGTAGTAGGTAGAGAAGGCCGTAATGCCGAAAAAGCAAGACTATTAGCAAAGAGATACTTTCAAATTTCTAGTGTTCTTATACAAAGTCCGGAGAAAATAATGGAGTAAATGGTATGGCAAAATCACCTCTAGGTCTATTTGCAGGAAGAGTTCTCAAAGATAAGAGAAAGCGACAAAAGTGGTCCATAGGCACTTACAAGAGAAGAGAATTAGGTCTTGATAAAAAAGCAAGTCCACTTGGAGGTGCACCACAAGCTCGTGGTATAGTTTTAGAAAAAGTTGGAATAGAAGCAAAGCAGCCAAACTCTGCCGTAAGAAAATGTGTTCGAGTTCAACTCATAAAGAATGGTAAAACAGTTACTGCATTCCTTCCTAGAGACGGTGCTCTTAATTTTGTTGATGAACATGACGAAGTACACGTAGAAGGTATGGGTGCATCTATGGGAGGAGCTCTTGGTGATATTCCTGGTGTAAGATGGAAAGTCTTTAAGGTAAATGGAACTTCACTTAAAGAACTTGTTTACGGAAAGAAAGAAAAACCAAGGAGATAGAAAATGACAGAAACACAGAATCTTTTACTTTTTAGAAAATGGGATATCTCTAATATTGATATTAAAGATCCAGGTCTGAAAAATGTAATATCTCTTAAACAAGGGATGATGCCTCTATCCTTTGGTAGATCAGCTCTTAAAAGATTCAACAAAGCTGAAGTCAACATTACAGAACGACTAATTAACAAACTATCTCATTTTGGAAAGAAATATGCAAAAAACACAGGTAGAATGGGTGGAAAGAAGATTCGTGCAATCAATACAGTGAAGGCAGCATTTGAAATAATCCATCTCAAAACAGGAAAGAATCCGGTTGAAGTTTTGATAAGAGCGGTAGAACATTCTGCACCAAATGAAGATACAACTAGAATAGTTTACGGTGGAACAGTTTACCACGTTTCAGTAGATGTTGCACCACTAAGAAGAGTTGATCTAGCATTAAGATTCATAGCAGAAGGTGTCAGAGATGCTTCATTCTCTAATCCAAAAGCAGTTGAGGAAAATCTTGCAGAGCATTTGATACTTGCTTCTGCAAATGACATGAATGCCCCTTCTGTCAAGAAGAAGAATGAATTAGAAAGAATCGCAATGGCCTCAAGATAGAGGCATTTTTTAAAAATAATAGATAGCCCGAGGCAGATTCGAACTGCCGTCCCCAGGTGTCCTCTCGTAAGATCCAGAGCCTGAGATCCCTAACCCAAAATTGTTTGGCCACTAGACTATCGGGCTACCGAGACGACTGGTATTTCTTGAGAATATATTATTTTGTACTTGCCTCACGAACTGCAGTAGCATAATCACAATTTGCTCCAAGTCTCATGTAAGGAATCAATCTATAATGAATGGAATAAAGATTATTTTCTTTGTATAAAATTCCTTTTAACAAAAGCGAGACAAAACCTCCTGCAATCCGAGAAGATGGCAAGTTCAATTCCTGACATACTTGATCACGTTTTTTCTTGTATTGCTGGGTAGTAAAGCTAATTGTATTCAATTCCAAAATTAACGGCCACATGACTTTCTCCCAGACAAATCTTCGGTTTTGAGTAGCAGATGCATACTTTCCCTTCTCTTCTAGCATTGATAACGTTCAAAAAGTTCTGATCTCCATTTATTAGTTGATGGCATCAAAAATAGAAGAGGCATTAGAACTATTATCAAAAAACTGGAAAATCGAGCCAATTATTCTAGATTTCATTCTAGGTAAAAAAACAGATGTTGCAGACTTTCAGGTAAAAGTAAACGATGTAATTTTTCATATTCCGTATCTTAGAGATGAAAATGGATATGTGTTGTGGAAATGCTACTGGCCGGACTGCCATAATTGTTGTAACAGGCAAGGAAGACTGCCTCTTACAAGTAATGATCTGATAACAATAAGTAAGAATCTAAAATATGACAAAGTCTCTGATTTTGTA
>Ga0209824_10001897_pt1 | contig 11192 bp, 10 predicted proteins | sample VDWuncwatermetaG_FD_184124 | JGI IMG/M metagenome (GOLD analysis project Ga0209824, IMG submission 184124) | Wastewater microbial communities from Netherlands to study Microbial Dark Matter (Phase II) - VDW unchlorinated drinking water (SPAdes)... ...
GCCGTCTGCGCCACGGTCACCCACCGGGCGGTCGAGCGCTCGCCCGTCGTCGGGGGCCGGTGTCCCATCGTGGCGCAGACGGCCCGGCACGTCGCCAACGTCCGCGTGCGGAACGTCGGCACCGTCGCCGGCAACCTCGCCTTCGCCGATCCCCACAGCGACGTGGCCACGCTGCTCATCGCCCTCGAAGGCGTCGTCCGGCTCGCCTCCCCGCGCGGTACGCGCGAGCTGCCCGTCGCGAGCTTCCTGCGCGCGCCGTACGAGACGGCCCGGGAGCGCGACGAGATCGTCACCACGGTGCAGTTCCGCCCGTGGCCGGCGCGCACGGCCGCGGCGTACGTCAAGTTCGGCGTCCACGAGCGGCCGACGCTCGGCGTCGCGATGGCGCTCGTGCTCGACGGCGGCGGCACCGTGGTGGATGCGCGCTTGGCCGTCGGCTGCGTCGGGCCGCGCCCCGAGCGGATCGCTGCGGCAGAGGCGTGGCTGCGGGGGCAGCGACCCTCCGATCTCGTGGACGATGGTTACGAGGTCGGAAGCCTGGCGGCGGAGCACGTCGATCCCGTCGGGGACCTGCACGGCTCCGCGGACTACAAGCGGGAGATGGTCGCCGTCTTCACGCGCCGCGCCGTCCGCATCGCCGCCGCGCGCGCTCTGGGCCGGCCCGTGGCCGCGCGCTATCCCTACGCCGTCGTCGTCTGACGGGCCTCGCCTCCTGGTATAGTGCTTCGGCTGGCGGGTTGCGGGAACCGCACGGGACCAGGAGACCGGCGCGGTGACCGCGTCGGGTGCCACGCGGCGCGAGCTCATGAGAAGTGAACGATCTGACAACGAGGTCGACAATGCGCAAGACCATTACCGGCACCGGCGGGATGTTGCTGATCCAGACCCTGAAGGACGCGGGGGTGGAGTATCTCTTCACGAATCCGGGCTCTGCGGAGACCGGGATCTTCGCGGCCCTCGCCGAGGATGGTGACCAGCGGCTCGTCGTCGGCAAGCACGAAGGGCTCGTGGCGGCGATGGCCGACGGCTACCACCGGATGAGCGGCAAGGTCGGCGTCATCATCGCTCACGTCATGGGCGGCTCGTACCAGCTGGCCGGCCAACTGTTCAACGCTCAGGTCTCCGGCTCGTCCCTGCTGGTCGTCGCGGGGGACTGGGCCTCCGAGCTCCAGGACCATCGCGGCCTCGCGCCGTTTCCTGGCTTGACGCAGGCCGAATCCATGCGCCCGCTGACCAAAGATGCGCGCTGCGCCTACCAGGTGGCGGCGAATCCGGCGGCCATCACCGTGGCCACCACCCGTGCGCTCCGCGAAGCCACCACACCGCCCACCGGCCCCGTGTACCTCTCCATCAGCGCGGAGCTGCTCAACCGAGAGGGGTTGGAAGCGCAGATCGGAGAAGCGGCGAACTATCAGATCGAACGGCCGGGGCCGTCGCGTTTACAGACCGTCGAGGCGATCGCCCGGCGGCTCGGCGAGGCGAAGTGCCCCGTCATCATCTTCGGTGACGACGTCTGGCGTGAGGGAGCCCAAGCCGACGCGGTGGCTCTGGCGGAGAGGCTCGAGGCCCCGGTGTTCAGCACGCGGCAGATCTTCGTGAACTTCCCCAACCGGCATCCGCTCTATTGCGGCATGTATCCGATCTCCCGGGAGTTCGAGAAGATCAGTGGTCTGAAGCCGGACCTGCTCTTCCTCGTCGGGAGCCAGGGCCTGCACGGCAACGTGACCGAGCCCTATGTGATGCAGATCGGGCCCAACCCGCTGCTCATGGGCCGGCACTATCCGCTCGACGTCGCCGCGCAATGCGAGCTGAGGGAGACGCTCCACAACCTCACGGATGCGCTGACGCGCCTGCACGGCTCCGACCGGGTCGCGACCTGGGCACGCCAGCGCGCCAAGGTGCGCACCTACGCCCGGCAGCTGATCGCGCGTGAAGAAGACCTGGTGCGCGAGCACGAGCACGACACGATCGTGCATCCCGCCGTGCTCGAGGCGCACATGGCGGAGCTGTTGCCGCGCAACTCCGTGATGGTCCAGGAAAGCTCGACCGCGCGGACGACCCTCCTGCCGTTCGGCTATCAAGGGATGAGCTGGACCCGTAGCGGGGGAGGCTCGCTGGGATTCGGCGTGGGGGGTGCCATCGGCGCGAAGATCGCCGTCGGTCGCGAGCGGCCCGTCGTCCTCCACCTCGGGGACGGCGCGCTCGGGTACAGCGCCGCGGGCTTCTGGACGATGGCCCGGTATAACACCGCGCTCCTGACCATCGTCTCGAACAACGAGAGCTATCAGGTCGTGCGCACGAACTGGGCGAAGGACATGCCGGACTGCAAGATGGTGCGCGACGGCAGGTACCCGGGCCTCTATCTGAGCGCCCCCGCCGTCGACTACGTCGGTCTGGCCCGCTCGCAAGGCGTGGAAGGCGAGGCCGTCACCACGCTGAAGGAGCTGGAGCCGGCACTCCGTCGCGGGGTCGAGCGCACCACGCGCGAGAACCGGCCGTACCTGATCGACGTGTCGGTCGCGCGCGAAGGCGTGGGCGCGGAGTCGACCTGGTATCAAGACTGGCAGCTCTAGCTGGGTGGATTCATGACGAGCGCCGCGTCCCGCCGTGTCACCGGAATGCGATCCACCGCCTTCGGGAGCGCGCAGCGCGTCCGTTCAAGCCTGTTGTTCGGCGGCATTCCCGTTCCGCCGTCGTCATGGCAAGAACTCGAGCGCCCGCGTAAGACGCGGACCGAGACGGATGGCGGCGAAGTCGCGGCGATCCGTCGTCAGCACTCGGTAAACGTGCCGTCGCTCAGCGACAGCCGCGACCGTCCCATCCACCAGCCCCAGGTTGAGCTTCCCGAATCGGGCGTCGAGTTCGAGGGCACGAACAATGTCGGAGGGTAACGGCAGCTCATATTCGTATCGGGTCGCCGGATCGAAAATCTCAGCGACGAGTTTCCGCATGGCCACCCTGTTGTCCCGGAGAAAGTAGTCCACCTCGGCAAGAACGAGTCCGGGCACGATCACCAGACTCGCGGACGTCAGGATCTTCTCGTACTCAGGAAAACTCGGTTTGCCCTCGCTCGTGCTGGCGAGGCCGCGGAGAAGTCCGCCGGTGTCTGCGACGAGCGGCGGACTCAAGCCTCGAGATCTCGAAAGAATTCAGATTCATCGCCGAGTTTGTTGTCCGTGGACTCGAAGAGGCGCGTCGAGGGCGGGCGGCGGCCGGTGTAGTAGCGGGACGCCACCACCCGCAGGCCCTTGCGAATGAGGGCCGAGGCGGAATGGCCCGCCGCCCGAGCTCTCTGCAACGCGCGGACGTCCTCCTCTTCGAGCCGAACCGTCGTCGAAATCAGGCGCGCCATACACTCACCATACATGGGACGAACTCCCGAACGCAAGCGGCCGGCGTGGATGCTGTTTGCCAGGGCCCCGGCCCGTTCGCTGATACGTCGGGACCGCCGGCGTGCAGGTCCGTCCGGTGCGCCGACCGCTGAAAGCTGTAGTTGGGCTGTGGCGAAGGCATGGCCACCGACGCACATCACTCAATGACGTCATCTGCCCGCAGAAGTAGCGCGGGGCGCTCGTGACGCCCCCGCCTTCAATCGGAAAGAAATCGCCCGTCTCATCCGCCCGCCCAGCGAGACTACTTCGCCCTGCGCGGCGCGCTTTGCAGTAGCTCCGCCAGGTCCTGCTTCCAGAATCTCGCTTGGAAGGTGGTGCCGTGGCCGGCGGTCTGGTCACTCGCGGGGATCAGCAGCACGCGGCCGTTTCTCACCCGCTTGATCTCGCGGTCCAGCAGCCCGAGTTCCGGCGGGTTGCGCTCGTCGTCCGCCGAGTTGATCGCCAACAGTGCCGCCTGGATTCGCTCCAGACCCGAGGAGGCGTTGTAGTCGCGCGACGCCTCCCACTGGTACAGGTGGTCGTTGGCATCACCGCGGAACGGCGCGCTCAGGCGCTGGTTGAGTAGCTGGTCGGCCTTCTCGCGCGTCGGCGCTGCCTTGTAGAGTCCTTGGTTCCCGCCGTTGGTAGCGATCCCGTAGAAGACTGAGGCGAACTGTAGGCTGCGTGGCTGCTTGGTGTAGTTGCCGTTCATCCACTCCGGGTCGTTGCGGATGGAATCGATGATCAAGCGGCGCGTCATCCAATTGCGGGCGGACATCTCGGTCGGCAACGACGCCATCGGCACCGCGACATCCATGAAGTCCGGATATTTCTGGGCCCACATCCAGGTCTGCATGCCGCCCATCGAGTTCCCCAGCACGAGCCGCAGGTGACGCTCGCCCAAGTGCTCCGTGACCAGCCGGTATTGCGCATGGACCATGTCGTTGTAGTTGTACCTCGGAAAGCTTGCGCGTAGGCCGTCCGAAGGTTTGGAGGATTTCCCAGTGCCGACGGCGTCCGGCAGGATGACGTAGTAGCGGCTGGCGTCCAGCGGCTGCCCGGGGCCGAAGAGTTCGCCGGCGAACGCGGGTGCGAGCATGCCGGTGCCCGATCCGGTCGTGCCGTGCAGGATGAGCACCGGCTCGCCGGTGGGCGCGCCTACGGTCGAGTAATGGAGGCGCAACTCGGGCAGAACCTCCCCTGTGTGGAAGCGGAAATCACGCACCACCCAGCTGCCTTCCTTCGGCGCAGGGTAGTCAGCGGCCAGGCCCGGAAGGGCTGTCAGGGTGAAGGCCAGAATCCACATTAGCCAGGCAAGAACCTTGATGGGCTTCATCATGTCGGGTCCCCTTCGTTACCTGTCGTCATTCGGGTACCACCGAGGTCCAGTCCCTGTGCGCGCACCAGGACCGAGAACCAAGGTCGTGTTCGGTTCCTCTCTCTCGGAGCCTTGCAGCCCAACGCCAGCGCTCAGCGGCCGGCGTCAAGCCGGTCCGCTGGCGGTCTGTTTGGCACCGTATGTCTACGCAGCACAGAACGACACGACCGGTATTGGCATTCGTCGAAGGTGGCCACCCCTTCGCGTCTTGATGCGCTCGACTTCGCTCAGCGTCGCTGCCATGAAGTAGCGCTCGCCGCAATGAGGACAGAACAGGTACGGAATATCCTCGATCACGATGAGGCGGCCCCCCTTGCCCAAACTCCGCGTGGCGTGCCGAACCTGCTACTCGATGCCGCGGTACCAGCCGGGCGGGGGTGGCTCGACCTGCTGCGCGCGTTGCCAGCCTTTGTCCCGCATGCACGCACGGTAGTTGTCCTGGACGACGATCCCGTAGGCCGGGCTCGATGCCTTCGCGCATGCGGCACTGTCGCGGTTGAAGTCGTCAAGGGCCGCACCAGGCCTCGACCAGTAATGCCGGCCGCAGCCGGAGACCGCGACGACCGTCAGGACGATGGCGACGAGCCCGGTCCGCGGCCTCATGGGCTCAATGGCCCGCGAGCGCAAGGCGGACATGCACATCGTGCGGATCGAGCGCCAGCTTGGTGGCCACTTGCTCGATGACCTGGGTGACGACCTGGCGAAACACCGTGTTCATCAATCGGTCGACGTTCGTCGAGTGCCGGACGCCCATGCCCTCCCCCTGCCGGTCCAACTGAGAGATGGTCGTGTCGAGCACGAGATCGCCGCTGCGGGCCTGCAGGAGATTGATCTCCAGCGTGACGGCGCGGCGGCTGGTCACGGTCCACACGCCGACCTCGTTTACGATCTCGAAGACGTGGATGCGACCTCCGAGCACGTAGCCCAGACGGTTCTGCTCGGCGACCGTTCGCATGGCCGGCACGGCGTCTTTGGTGAGGACCTGAGGGATCGCCGTGACCTGCTCGACGCCGGCACGCTTGAACTCATCGGCGAAGATCATCTGAACGAGGTCCTGGACGGGGATGTACTCCTTGCCCTGATGAGTCAGCCCGAACTTCCACGCCCCCTGCTGCATGATGTAGCCGAGACTCTGAGGCTCGGTCCGATCGATCCACGAGCGCCGATCTTCGAACTTGGCCACGCCCAGCGCGACACTGCGCAGCTGGCCGGTCTGGGGCAGCCGGTACGCCGCGGGGTTGTACGTCATTTCCAGCGATCGCGTGCAGCCGGAGACCCCGACGAGGCTCACGAGCACGACGACCATCATCGACAGGGCGCGGACGTTCATTGGTATCCTCCGTGGGCAGTGCCGGTCAAAGTGAATTTCGTTAAGCCGCCATTCCCCGCAGGACGACCTCTGCCAAACTGCCGAACGTCGGGCATCAGGCGCGGCTGAAGGCCGTCGGCTGCATGCCAGGGTTGGGCGGCGAAGCCGCGACCTACCGTGAGTGAGCACGGAATTCGCGCAGGAACTTGATGAGTAACTGCGCCACTGCTTCGGGCTGATCGCGCGCTACAAGATGCCCCGCGTCAACGGAGATCACCTCCGCGTGGGGCATGTCCTCGGCTAACTTGGATAACTCGTCAGGTCCAACCGCGGCGCTGCGCCGCCCGCGAACCAAGAGCGTCGGTACGCGCACCCGGCGTGCCGCTTGCCGCCACCGATCCGCCGCGTCAAGCACGTCGTCCACAAACGGCCCAGCCAGAAACGCGGGATCAAGTGAGGCAACCGCGGGAACACCCTGGGCCTGCGCCGCACGGATCTTGGAGCGCTCACGTTGGGCAACGTCAGGCGCAGGGGCTGTTGGAACATCGAGGAGGACCAGTCCGTCAATCCGGGCTCGTCCCTCGCCCTCGAGCAGCAGACCCACAGCGCCGCCAATCGAGCCGCCGACGACAACGAGAGGCCGATCACAGAGCGCCTCAGCGAGGCGCGCGGCGTCGTCGATAAAGTCGTCAAGCCGGTAACGGACCGCGCGGCCGCTTGAACCGTGTCCGCGCAGATCGGGGGCCACCGTCCGCCAGCCCGCGGTGACCAATATCGACGCGACCGGTGACCACACCCTGCGTGTCTCGCCACCGGCGTGGAGGAACAGGACCGTCGGACACGGGCGCGATCCCGCTACGTCGACGACGAGCTGAAGCTCACGACTTTGAAATGCGACTGTCTCACTGGTCATATCGCCATCGGTGTTGTCGCCGCCCAACGTTGCGGTCAACGGCCGGGTGCGAGCATCGCGAGCGCCCGGTCCGTTGGAGCGCGATGTTGGGCAGCCGTCCGTGACTCACTCAATGAGCTGATCTGCCCGCCCGAGCAGCGGCTGCGGGATCTTGAGCCCGAGCGCCTTCGCGGTCTTGAGATTGATCGCCAGGACGTACCGCCAGGGCTGCTCCACCGGGAGGTCCGCGGGCTTCGCGCCTTTCAGGATCTTATCGACCAAATCAGCGCTCTGTCGGAACATCTCCGCATACTCCGCCCCGTAGGAGATGAGGCCGCCCGCCTCCACGAAATGCCGCAAATGATACATCGCGGGTATCCGGTGACTCAGCGCAAGTTCGACGATCCTCGGCCGCTGAGCGATGAACATCGGATCCGCGAGAACGAGCACGCCTTTCGCTTTGGCTTTAGTCATGGTAGCGAAGGCTTTCGCGAGCTCCGCCGGCTGTCGAACCTCCAGGATCTGCAGCTCGACGCCGAGCGATTGAGCCCCGAGTCTTGTCTCCGCCACCATGTGCGACGTGGCGGGGAAATCTGGATTCGTGAGGACGCTCATGCGCGCCGCGGCGGGCACGGCCTCTTTCAGCAGACTCACTCGCTTGGCGCTGAGTTCAGGATTGTTCGGCGTCACGCCGGTCACGTTTCCGCCAGGCCGCGTCAACGACGCGACGAGGCCGGCGGCCAGTGGATCGGAGACGACGCCGAAGACGATCGGAATGGTCCTGGTCGCATTCTTGGCCGCGCGCGACCCTGGCGTTCCGAACGCGAAGATGACGTCCACCTTGAGCCGGACCAGCTCGGCGGCGAGCTGCGGAAGCCTTTCGTGTTTGCCATCTGCATATCGGTACTCGATGAGCAGGTTCTGACCGTCGAGCCGGCCGAGGTCGCGCAACCTCGCGCGGAACGCATCGATGGCGTCCTGCGTATCGGAACGTGGATTGGACGAGAGATAGCCTATCCGCACCTTCCCCACCGGTTGCGCCTGCGTGACGAGCGGTGCGGCGAGAAGCAGAACGGCCACGACGACGGAGATCGGCGGCCACAGGCACAAGATTCCGAGTAGACGATTCACCGCGTTCGCCGCGAGTCTGAAACTGCAGAAGCGATTTGCGCCGTCATCGTCGTGGCACTCTCTGGTCTGCCCACGTGTCTGTTCACCGGCCGCGCGCGAGCATCGCGAGCGAGCGGTCCGGTGCAACGGGAAGTTCGGCGTCATGCCGCGTCTTCTTGAAGGAACGAAAGAACGGACGCAGCGACCGCCTCGGGTTGTTCAAGGAACACCATATGGCCCGCATGGGGAATCTCCGCCAAGTGGACTCGATTACCGAGTAGGTCACGCAGGCTGCGGCCGTGCTCAGGTGGGGCCACGCGGTCTTCCAGCCCCTGCACGACTAGAACTGGAATCCCGCTCGACGGCCTCGACCAGTCGTTGCGAGGCGTCGCGCGGTCTGCCGCTGCCTGGGCTGCGGCCACCGCAGGCCATCGTTTCACTTGACGCAGGATTCGTTCCGCTGTCGCCGGGTCGGCAATGAGTCGTTTGGCCGCCTCGAGACAGTCGGACTCACTGGCATCTCGACGGAACCACGAGTGGAGCGCCTTGACTACCTCAGCGTCTGGCTCGACAAGCCCGACTCCGGCCAGCAAGATCACGCTGCGGACCAAGTCTGGACGATCCGCGCCCAGGCAGCGAACCACTCGATTGCTGAAGCCGTGGCCGAGCACATGCACCGGTCCCGAGCCGAGAGTTTCGATAACCCCAGCCACATCGGCGGCAAGAGTGTGTAAGGTCAGGCCTTCCAGCGGGCCAGTGCTTTGGCCTACGCCGCGTGGGTTCACGGCAACAGCGCGAAAGCCGGCCTGCGCAAGGCGCCCGGCCAGGTCGTTGAAATAGGTGGCATCAAGCCCACCTCCGGGAACGAGCACCACCGTATCGCCTGCCCCATCGACGAGGAATTCGATCCGGGCCCCGTCGACTTCGACTTCACGCTTCAAGGGCATAGACCACCTCGCCGTGGTGGATTGACGCCGAACGCTGCGGTCAGCGGCCGGAGGGCGAGCAACGCGAGCCCCGCGGTCCGCTGGACTGCTTCGTTATGTGGTGAGCCACGACCTACCGGTTGAGCAACTTTCTCAGGGCACTTTCCAGTATGGTCCAGGCCGCTGCCTCGGACAGTCCAGCTGACCGGATCTCTGCGCGCGTCTGCCGGAAGATCACGCCGTCCGTGAGCGCGAAGATCGCTGTTTGCGCCCAGGGAAGCCACTCCGCGGACACCCTTCCGCCAGCTAATAGAAAGAGGACCAAAAGTTCAAGAGCTTTCAGCTGCGCCTGGGTGGAGAGCACCGGCGTGCCGTAGATTTCTTTCAGAGAATCGAGGCCGCCGAAGAACGCCTTTGCGGGAAGCCATCTTCCGCCTTCGCAACCCGCGAGAACGACAACCCGAGGCGAAAACGGCTCCAGCCACTTCGCAACAGCGGACCAGCGAAGCCTCCTGTCCCGGGCGAGAGCCAGCGCTTCCAAGCTGCTATGGCCGACCACCAGGACGACATCGTACTTGATCTCCCGCTTCGCGAGATCGGCGAAGTCTGCGAGAAGTTTCTGCTCAGTCATCACCTGCACAAGGTCGCGCCGGACGGCAGGCAGCAACCGTTCGATCATCGAATGAACATCGCGGGCTATCGAGATCCCATCCAGTGCGAGCCGCTCGGCGTCGCACTCCAGGATAAGGACAGATCGCGGCGCTCGGGGTCGGTTCCGTCTTAGACTCCTTCGGGTCTTACGACTCCGCTGGGAACGATGCGCCGTTGATCCTCGCTGCTTGGCCACGAAACCCTCAGATTGCGCAGACGTTACTCCGGGTCTGCCCAGCCACATAACGTGATATGGCTCGAACAGTGTTATACGGCGGAATCGACCGATCTAACACTGTCGCCCTGCCGGTGTCGTGGACGCGGACACCCGACTTCTCGCCATGTTGCGACGCGCACCCCTCGAAGTCGCCGTGTTAGACAGCGTGGCCCCGCAGTCTAACACCGGCGCTCCTGCGGCAGTTGATTAGCTTGTCCCCGACCGACATTGTGACAGGAACATCCTGTCGGTCGGACTCCAGACGACGGCCGGGCGCCGGTTGGGCCGGCTTTACGGGCCGTGAGGTTCGCGCCGAGGCCGCCTCTCCCCGAACATAGCGAACCGGGCCGGAGCGAGCAAAGCCAATCCACCAGCCGCCGTGAGGCCCGGATGACTTGATGGAATCGGATACACTCGGCGTGTGAGGAGCTCCAGGCCGACGCCGACTATTTCTGGTGGCCGACGGACGTGCAACTCGAGGTCCTTGGCGCGGCCTTGCTCAAGCGGCCGCCAGGACAGCCAGCCGCTTGTCTGATCTGCGCCTGACCGTCAACGGCCAATCGCACGAGCTGGCGGTGGCGGCGCACGCGCTGCTCCTCGACGTCCTCCGCGACCGGCTGGATCTCAAGGGCGCCAAGCGCTCCTGCGACATGCAGGTGTGCGGCGCGTGCACGGTGCTCGTCGACGGGATGGCGGTGAGCAGCTGTACGTATCTCGCCGTCGAGGCCGATGGCCGTGACGTCCTCACGGTCGAAGGCCTCGCCGACGGCGAGCGGCTTGCTCCGCTCCAGCAGGCGTTCCTCGACCACGGGGCCGTGCAGTGCGGCTTCTGCACGGCGGGGATGCTGCTGATGGCCAAGGCACTGCTCGACGAGAATCCCTCGCCGACGCGGGACGACGTCGTCCGCTATCTCCGGGGCAGCCTGTGCCGCTGCACGGGATACGTCAAGATCGCCCGCGGACCGCTCCGCGTCGTCGGGCAATCCGTCCCTCGGGTAGACGGCGTCGAGAAGGTCACGGGTCGGGCCCGCTACGTGGGCGATCTCACGCTGCCCGGGATGGCCCACGCGCGACTCCTGCGATCCCCGTATCCCCACGCGCGACTCGCGCGGATCGACGTCGGGCGCGCGCGCGCCCTCGGCGGCGTCTACGCGGTCATCACGGGCGCCGATCTCACCTGGTGCGATCCCTACTTCGGCCCCGCCTTCCGCGATCGGCCGATCGTCGCCATCGACGTCGCGCGCTACGAGGGCGAGCCGGTGGCGGCGGTCGCGGCCGTCGACGATCTGACGGCCGCCGAGGCGCTCGATCTGATCGACGTCGAATACGAGGAGCTGC
>Ga0209824_10001898_pt1 | contig 11191 bp, 9 predicted proteins | sample VDWuncwatermetaG_FD_184124 | JGI IMG/M metagenome (GOLD analysis project Ga0209824, IMG submission 184124) | Wastewater microbial communities from Netherlands to study Microbial Dark Matter (Phase II) - VDW unchlorinated drinking water (SPAdes)... ...
TATTCGCCCGCCTTGTATTCTTTAAACTCCATGACCTTCGCCAGCTCTTCAATTTCCGCATCGCGCAATTCTTCAGTCAATGTTGAATTATGCAAAGTTTGAATAATCAGATCATGGGTGGTCATTTGAGTCTCCTAATGGTGAATTATTTTTACGAACATTGCCAAAAATATTACTTGCGCAAAGTTAATTTAACTTGCCGTGACAGTTTTTATATTTTTTGCCTGAGCCGCACGGGCATGGATCGTTGCGCCCAACCTTGCTGCCCGCGCGGTGGAAAGGCTGTGTGGCCAAAGGCTCAGCCGCATTCGCATCGGTTTCTTGCTCGACCAAATTGTATTGAATATTTTCTGGCGCGGCGGGGGCTTCTACCGCCTCTATATCTTCTTCGCTGCGAATCCGCACATTCATTAAAGTTAAGGTGACATCGCGTTTAATGGTTTCCAGCATGTTGGCAAATAATTCAAACGCCTCGCGCTTATATTCTTGCTTGGGATTTTTTTGGGCGTAACCGCGCAGATGTATACCTTGCCGCAAATGGTCTAACGCGGACAGATGTTCGCGCCAATGTGTGTCCAAGCTTTGCAGCATGATGATGCGCTCATAGCGATGCATGGCCTCGCCGCCGGCTTGCTCGACTTTGGACTGGTAATGCGCCTGCGCCGCTTGCATAACGCGCGCACGCAGTTCATTTTCATCCAGCTTATTATCTTGCTCTAGCCACTGCACCAAGGGCAGCTCTAGCTGAAATTCGGCGTGCAAAGATTTTTCCAGCGAAGGTACGTCCCATTGCTCTTCCATGCTTTGCGGCGGAATAAATTCGCTGATGCTGTTGTTAATCACCTCGTCGCACATCGCAGTGATGGTGTCGGCGATCTCGGCACTTTCCAGCAAATCATTGCGCTGCTGATAAATAACTTTGCGCTGCTCATTCGCCACGTCGTCGTATTCCAGCACCTGCTTACGCATATCAAAATTGCGCGCTTCCACTTTGCGTTGCGCGTTTTCAATCGCCTTGGTCACCCACGGATGCTCAATCGCTTCGCCTTCGGGCAGCTTGAATCGATTCATAATCGCAGCCACGCGATCCGAAGCAAAGATACGCAGCAACGGGTCTTCTAGCGACAGATAAAAACGGCTAGAGCCAGGGTCACCTTGACGACCCGCACGACCACGTAATTGGTTATCCACGCGCCGCGATTCATGCCGCTCTGTGCCAATGATATGCAAGCCACCACTGGCAATAACCTGCTCATGCACAGGTTGCCATTCGGCACGCAAGGCATCAATTTTTTGGGCGCGCGTGGCTTCGTCCAAACTTTCATCCATGCGTAGCACTTCAATCGGTTTTTCAACATTGCCGCCCAACACAATATCTGTGCCGCGCCCCGCCATATTAGTAGCGATGGTAATCATTTTAGGGCGACCTGCTTGCGCGATAATTTCCGCTTCACGCGCATGTTGTTTAGCGTTTAATACTTGATGCGGCAGCTTGGCTTGCGTGAGTAATTTTGACAGCAACTCGGAAGTTTCAATCGAAGTTGTGCCAACCAACACCGGTTGCCCGCGCTCATAGCAATCTTGAACATCTACAATAGCGGCTTGATATTTTTCATTAGTGCTGAGGTAAACTTTGTCCATCAAATCTTGGCGCACAGTGGGACGATGCGGCGGGATGATGACCGTTTCCAAGCTGTAAATTTGCTGGAACTCAAACGCCTCGGTATCCGCCGTGCCAGTCATGCCGGCAAGCTTGTTGTACAAGCGAAAATAATTTTGAAACGTAATCGAGGCCAGCGTTTGATTTTCTTTTTGGATGGGCGCGCCTTCTTTGGCTTCGATAGCTTGATGCAGCCCGTCGGACCAGCGACGACCCGTCATGATGCGGCCAGTGAATTCATCGACGATCATTACTTCATTATCTTGCACGACGTAATGTTGATCGCGGAAATATAGCGCGTGCGCGCGCAGTGCAGCGTACAGATGCTGAAACAGCATGATGTTGGCAGGGTCGTATAAGCTGGTGTTGGCGGGCAGCAAACCTGCTTGTGCCAGCAACTCTTCCGCATGTTCATGCCCCGCTTCGGTGAGTAAAATTTGCTGGCTTTTTTCGTCTACCGTGTAATCGCCCACGCCATCTTCTTCTTGTTGACGCGCTAAACTCGGCACGAGTTTATTCATGCGCGTATACATTTCCACGTTGTCTTCTGCTTGCCCAGAAATAATGAGCGGCGTGCGCGCCTCGTCGATCAAGATGGAGTCAACTTCATCCACAATCGCAAAATTTAATTTGCGCTGATAGCGTTCCGTTACTTCGGTCGCCATGTTGTCGCGCAAATAATCAAAACCAAATTCGTTGTTGGTGCCGTAGGTAATGTCCGCGTGATAGGCAGCGGCCTTGGTGGCGTGTTCCATTTGCGACAAAATAACACCGACCGACAAGCCCATAAAACGATACAACCGCCCCATCCATTCGGCATCGCGTGCCGCCAGATAATCGTTAACCGTCACCACGTGCACACCCGCACCTGATAGCGCGTTGAGGTAAGCAGGCAGCGTTGCCATGAGCGTCTTACCCTCGCCCGTGCGCATCTCGGCGATCTTGCCGTAGTGCAAAGCCATGCCGCCGATAAGCTGCTCATCAAAATGGCGCATTTGTAATACGCGACGGCTGGCCTCACGCACCACGGCAAACGCTTCCGGCAATAACGCATCCAGCGATTCACCCTGCGAAATGCGTTGTTTGAAGGCATTAGTTTTGAGCTGCAAGGCTTCGTCCGAGAGATTGGCAAGACTAGCTTCCAAAGCGTTAATCGCCTGTACCACTTGGCGGTACTGCTTGAGCAAGCGGTCGTTGCGACTGCCGAATAAATTTTTAAACAAACTTGAAATCATTTTGTGTGGGATTAGGAGCAGGATTTAATTTAGGGATGCCACGCACCATTGCTGGTGCATTACAGGCGGAAATGTCAATTTAGGTAAGGCGAAAGGTGGCGGGAACGATAGATTCGTAACATAACTTTTCGCATAGGATTTAACGCGTGACATATACTTGGTAGAGCAAATTCAGATAAATTTCTCTTGATTCATGCAGCCTATTCGGCGAATGTTCAAATCTTACAAGAGGCCTAAAAAGTTACCCAAAAACAAAAAAGGGCAATATGCCCAAAATTTTGCTTCATATTATTTAAACATTAGCCTGCTTTGCTTTTAAGGAAGGGCAGCGGGTTTTGCGCCGAGCCTTTGTAGCGCACTTCAAAATGCAAATGGCTACCGGTAGAACGCCCCGTGCTACCCACCTTAGCAATTTCTTGTCCACGCCGCACGACTTGCCCAGTTTTGGCTATTAGCACCGAGGCATGGGCGTAGCGCGTAAGCACATCATTGCCGTGATCTATTTCGATCATATTACCATATTGCGGATGCAGGGCTGAGTACACCACGATGCCACCCGCCGCCGCAAAAATAGGCGTACCGGTAGGCGTAGTGAAATCGACACCCTCATGCATGGCACGCGCACCTGTAAAGGGGTCTAGCCGCCAACCAAAATTAGAAGAATGCCTAGCATCCACGATAGGCGATACGGAAGGAAACAGTTTTTTATCGAGCTTATCTTGCTGCAACAAGGTTTCTAACACCATCAATTTATCGCGCCTGTCTTCTAATGTAAGCGATAAGTTGGACAGTTGCTGATTGACGTTATTTATAAAAACATCCTGCTTGGAAGCCAAAGCATCTGGGATGAAAGGGCCACCTTGTGCGGCGGGTTGGTCAAACGTAAATTCCTGTGGCTTGAGGCCGCTCATTTTAGCCAACCGTGCACCCAGCGAATCTAGTCGCAGCAATTGCGCCTGCATCTGACCCAAGCGCACAGCCATCGTGTTTAGGCCTTCGCGCAAATGTGCTTCCTGTTTTTGTTGTTCCTCACTTTGTGCGGCAGCCAGCCAAGTGCGCACGCCGCTACTGAGCGATTCTGGGTGAAAGCGCACAATTAAATACTGCGCTGCAAACAGAGCCGTAAAAAACAAGCCCCACCCCAATAGTATAATCAACAGCAAGTGCCGACCCGTGAGCGTAATGCTCCGAGCTTTTGCTAATCGATTGGAAACTAGAATAATATCCATATTCTTTTCCCCTGTTATGGTCTCAACATTGTGACATTACGTTTAAACGCTTATCTTAACGCCAGCCTGCACGGTAGCTCAGAGCTTAACCAGCTATCGCAAAAGGCTGAACAGATTTTAGCGTTACAAAATTTCTACATACAAGCTGCGCCACCCAGCTTGAGTCGCGCGAGTCATGTTATGTTTCTGGCAGATTATATTTTAGTTATTGTTACCTATAACGGCGCAATTGCAGCAAAGTTGCGTCAAATTGCCCCCACGTTAACGAGAGCTTTTCAGGACAACGGGTACGAGGTTACTGCAATTCAAGTCAAGGTGCAAGTAACCCAGCCGCCCCGCCCACAGCCGCCCCGCAGCCCGATTAGTGCTTCAGGCAAGCAACAACTGGCCAATTTCGCGGAAAAGTTACACAACTCCCCACTAAAAAGTGCATTACAGCATCTAATTACCGATCAAAACAAGGGAACACATAAGCCATGAATGTATCTTGCCTCATTCCACAAAGCCGCTCTAATTTAATAAGCAGCACTCGCTCGGCTTTTATCAAGACAAACAATCCCAATCATTTTTTACTCCGCATGAGTTTAGTAGCAAGCCTTATGGTGAGCGCAAACTTTTGCGCTGCACAAGCCGTATCTTGCGTTACGCCACCTACTGCAGAAATTGCAGAGGAATCTGTACGGCTAATGTTTGGCGGCGACATTGTATTGGGCAATAGTTTTGCTGTTGAGCACATCCCCAAAGACTGGGAGGAACGCTATTTTGCAGGTGTGCGCGCCACGCTCCAGCAAGCCGATATGGTGGTGGGCAACCTTGAGGGCACATTAACAGATCACAAAACGACCCGAAAATCCCCTGGTACAGGTCGCCAATTTGCCTTTCGTTCGCCCCCGCATTACGCCGACCTACTCAAACAAGAGGGATTCACTGCACTGAACATAGCGAACAATCATGCTTATGATTTTGGTGAAATAGGGATGCGCGATACGCTAAACCATTTAGAAAAAGCTGAAATTGCCGCTGTTGGATTGCCTGGGGAAATAAAAATCTTAACGCTACGAAACATCAACATCGCAGTAATTGGCTTTAGCGTTTCACCTTGGTTTAACACCGTGCTAGATTTAGATAGGGGCGAAGAATTGGTAAGGCAGGCAAAACCCCAGGCCACCTATGTTGTCGTCACTTTTCATGCGGGCGCGGAAGGCTCACCCGCAATTTGGCATAACAACGACAACGAATTATTCTTGGGAGAAAATCGCGGCAACACGGTGGCTTTTTCCAGAGCGATGATAGAGGCAGGTGCAGATTTGGTAGTTGGACATGGGCCGCATGTTCTACGCGCCGCTGAATGCTATAAGGATAAACCGATTATTTATTCGTTAGGGAATTTTGTCGGCGTGGGCGGGCTGTCCGCACAAAAGCTGGCCGCCGCTTCCGCCCTGCTGGATATCACTATTAACGCAGATGGCGTTTTGCGTAGCATGAATTTAGTGTCGCTGAATTTTAATGAACAAAAATTGCCGCAGCTTGATCCACTCGCATTCGGCACGCGGCTGGTGAATTACTTGGGTAAACATGCACGTTATACTGGCGATTTTATTGAATTTCCAGTGAGTGTAGAGGGACAGACAGAATTTGATGCTTGGCTGAAAATCAACCAGCGGCACACTGAGTTGCCTGGCTTAAATTGAATCTGGCTTGAATTGAACCTGGCTTGAATTAAACCTGTGGTAATGCTACACAATCGGCGAGCGGGAAGAAGTGCAAGGCGCACGGAGCTTTGCATGGCCATTCGACTAAGCTGGCAAACAACGCCAGCCAAGTCGCTGGTCAACGCAGGAACCGGAGTGTATTCGATATACACGAGGATTCCGAGTACCGTGCAACACAGCGTGCGAATGGGTGGCTGCATAGCAGCCGGGAACCCATCGGCCTACCCCTTGCGGGTGAATTCACCCGCGCAGCCATTGTGCAGCGTTACCTTACAGCAGCACTCGCCAGCCGACCAAAACATACCGCTCCAACACAAACAGTGCGCCAAATATTAGTAAGGAAAATAACACGAAGCGTGCAATTTCTTTAGCGAGCCTGAGGTAACGCGGGTTTTTGGTGTACACATACATCCCCACACTAACCACGATGGAAATGACCGCAATAATGAGTAACAGGCGCAGGATAAGCATAATGTTCCCGTGACAAAAAAGGCAGCGCGGAAGGCGTGGCGGGTGGGTTTAAATCAAGCTGCCTGTGGCTGCAAGCGTAGGAAATCCGGAGCTTCTGCGGATTTTTTGAATGTGGCAAATTCCCATGTTTGTTCATCTGCCAACATGGCGCGTAGCAGCGCGTTATTCAGCGCGTGTCCCGATTTATAGCCCGAAAACGCGCCTATCAGCGGATGCCCCAGCAGGTATAAATCGCCAATCGCATCCAACACTTTGTGCTTTACAAATTCATCTTCAAAGCGCAGACCATCGGGGTTAATCACGCGATATTCATCCATCACAATCGCGTTATCAAGGCTGCCACCGAGTGCCAAACCTTGCGAGCGCATGTACTCCACGTCCTGCATAAAACCAAAAGTACGCGCGCGGCTCACCTCTTTAATATACGAACTTTCACCTAAATCTATGGTGATATTTTGCTTAGTCGCGGCAAACACTGGGTGCGAAAAATTGATGGTGAAATTTAATTTATAGCCGTTGTATGGCTCAAAACGTACCCATTTATCGCCCTCGCGCACCTCCACTGTTTTTAGGATGCGGATAAACTTCTTGGCTGTGGTTTGCTCAACAATACCTGCAGATTGCAGCAGAAAAATAAACGTGCCCGCGCTACCATCCATAATCGGCACTTCTGAACTATTCAAATCCACAAAAGCATTGTCCACGCCCAATCCCGCAAACGCAGACATCAAATGTTCAATCGTAGCTACCCTTGCGCCTTGAGACTCCAAACAAGTAGAGAGACGGGTATCCGTCACCGCATGAGCCACGGCGCGAATTTCAATCGCAGGCGTTAAGTCCACACGACGGAAAACAATACCTGTATTGGCCGGAGCGGGACGCAACGTCAGATCAACGCGTGCGCCCGTATGCAGCCCCACCCCTGTAGCATGTACCGATTTTTTTAAAGTTCGCTGCTTAACCATGACGCTTTAACTCCAAGAAACATATTGCGGTTCAGTTTTAATAACCCAAGCATCCAACAACTTAGGTGCTCAGTTTAGCACAGCTGTCTCGTTTTAATAAGCAAACACCCTTCAACACCTCTACATCCTTCGCTTGCTGTGGAAAAAGTGGTCGCGCACTGCTTTGATGAGCGAGGCAGCTTGTAGGGGATGCTTGCCTGTGAGCAGATATCCCATGCAATTTCAGTGAGATTTTTTCATTTGGCCTTTACGTAGCACTACATAGGTCATCCGAGGCTTTATAATTAATCTCTCTATAATGAATTTCTCTTCATGCACTTTCACCCACTCCATCCATTCTTCACAGCAAGCACGCCACATGACTAACTCACAATCACTGACTCCAATGCCCGTAAATACGCTGCAAGCTGCGCGCTCACTCCCTCAATGACCTCGCACTTTGACATCATTATTATCGGCGCAGGTGCGGCAGGCATGATGGCGGCCGGTGTCGCGGGACAGCGTGGACGGCGGGTGCTGTTGATTGATCATTACTCCAAACTGGGCGAGAAGATTCGTATCTCTGGCGGCGGGCGGTGTAATTTCACCAACATTCACACCAAGCCGGAAAATTTTATTTCGCAGAATCCGCATTTCTGTCGCTCGGCCTTGGCGCGTTATACGCCGCAAGATTTCATCAAACTGGTGGAACAGCATCAGATCAAATATCACGAAAAAACTTTGGGGCAACTTTTTTGCGACAACAGCGCGAGCGATATTATTCAGATGCTGAAAATTGAATGTGATCGCGGCCATGTGCAATGGAAAATGCCATGCGCGGTGACGAGCATTGCGCGTGTTGCCGATATTTATTCGGTGCATACCGAGCAATGCACGGTCACGTCGAATAATTTAATCATCGCCACGGGTGGCTTGTCTGTGCCGAAAATAGGCGCGACTCCATTTGGTTATAAAGTGGCGGAACAGTTTGGTTTAAGCATGGTGCCGCCGCGACCCGCGCTTGTCCCGCTGAGTTTTGATGTCGATACCTTGGCGCAGTTTGGCGATTTATCGGGGCTGTCGTTAGATGCCGAGGTGAGTTGCAATGACGGCATATTTCGCGAGGCGGTGCTGCTCACGCATCGCGGTTTATCGGGCCCGGCGATTTTGCAGATTTCATCGTATTGGCAGAATGGGCAGGCTAAGAATCCCATCCACATTAATTTATTGCCCGATGCAAAACAGGCCGCTTGGCTGCACGACCAACGCAACGCAAAAATGCAATTCAATAATACGCTTGCCGAAATTTTGCCCAAGCGATTTGCCCAAGCATGGTGTGACGCGCATGGCTTGAATAAACCTAATAATACATTCACCGACAAGGCTTATGCCGCCGCCGTTACCGCGCTGCAAGACTGGCCGGTGCAGCCTTCTGGTACGTTGGGATATAACAAAGCGGAGGTCACGTTGGGTGGCGTGGATACGCGCAATCTTTCCTCTAAAACGATGGAGGCCAGCACCGTAAAAGGACTTTATTTTATCGGCGAGGTGGTCGATGTCACCGGACATCTGGGTGGATTTAATTTTCAGTGGGCATGGGCATCCGGCTTTGCAGCGGGACAAGCGGTTTGAATTTTAACGGCTGACAGGCTGCGCGCTGCTGGCTATACTGCTACTTGCAACACGATACGCATTCACCATAAAAATATTCCCCGAAAAATATTCCACGTCACCACATCAGGAGATGCCGCAAATGAAAAATAAAATCGCTACCATTTTTTTATCCACCATTTTTTTAATCCCGCTGAGCATCGCTTCGGCGCACGCCGCGCCCACACAATTACCCGCGATGAATTTATCGGAAGCTCCACTCGACGATCAACCCCAAGCGGTTGCAGAGGCAGTTGATAATCTAAACCCACTGCGTTTTTTAGTGGGCTTTGGCTTAACTTTTGGTGGCGATGATCTGGTTACTGCAAGCTACACAGACGGCTCAACGGATAAAGTCGAAGCGGGCGGGGGGTTTATGATTTACGCGGGCGCAGAATATCGCTTGAATGAAAACGTCTCGCTGCAAGCCACGCTGGGCTATCACGATGACAGCATTAAGGCGAAAAATGGCGAGGCTTCATTCAGCCGCGTGCCTCTTGAGTTAATGGGGTATTTTCATGTGCATGATGCGATTCGATTGGGTGCAGGCACGCGCTTTGTGAGCAGCCCCAAATTGACCGCATCAGGGGGCGTGCCGCCCGTTAACATCAACCAATCTTTTGACAGCACCATCGGCTTAGTCATCGAAGGCGAGTGGCTCATTGGGAAACAGTTCGGTCTCAAGCTGCGTAATGTCAGCGAAAAATATAAAGCCCAAGGTTTTGCTGGCACAGTGAGCGGCAACCATGTGGGCCTCATGGGTAATTTTTACTTTTAAGCTTTGCCGTAGCCTCTTCAGGTTAAATAACAGCGATTAAATAATGGCGCGCCCAACACCCGACTGGTGTAGCATGAGCGCGCTTTCAGTCCCACTCGGCCACAGCCGAATCTTTAGGCCAAATCTTTGGCTAGGCAACACACCAATCGAATCACACTCAATCTCGTTTCATCTGTCCGTTCTCATTTTGGAATCAAAAAATATCATGACCACATCCTCTTCATCCATAGCAGCCCCCTCATTTGCCACACTCGGCTTATCCGACGAAATTTTGCGCGCAGTTACCGAGCGCGGCTACACCACGCCCACGCCCATTCAAGCGCAAGCCATTCCCGCTGTGCTTTCTGGTGGCGATTTACTGGCTGGCGCACAAACTGGCACAGGTAAAACAGCGGGCTTTACGCTGCCGATTTTGCATAGATTATCGCAGCAAATTTCTACCACACCGTCTACCAGCCGCGCGCCCATACGCGCTTTGGTGCTGGTTCCCACGCGCGAGTTAGCAGTGCAGGTTGAAGAGAGCGTGCGCGACTACGGCAAGTATGTGAAGCTGCATTCGATGATGATGATAGGCGGCGTAAATATCAATCCGCAAATCACGCGCCTAAAAAGCCGCGTGGATATTTTGGTTGCTACACCTGGTCGGTTGCTGGATCACGTGCAACAAAAAACCGTGGATATTTCTAAGGTGGAAATTTTAGTGTTGGATGAAGCGGATCGCATGTTGGATATGGGCTTTATTCGCGACATTAAAAAGATACTCGCGCTACTGCCCAAGGCGCGGCAAAATTTATTGTTCTCGGCCACGTTCTCGGATGAGATTAAATCGTTAGCCGATACGCTGCTGAATAATCCAGCCATGATAGAAGTGGCGCGACGCAATGCCACCGCTGAAAGCGTCAGCCACATGGTGCATCCGGTGGACCGCGCACGCAAACCGCAACTGCTGGCGCATCTCATCAAGCAACATAATTGGTCGCAAGTGTTGGTGTTCACGCGCACCAAACATGGCGCAAACAAACTGGCCGAATTTCTTAATAAAGAAAGCATCACTGCGTTGGCGATACACGGCAACAAAAGCCAATCTGCGCGCACCCGCGCGCTAGCAGAATTTAAAACAGGCGACCTGCAAGTGCTGGTGGCAACTGACATCGCCGCGCGCGGCATCGACATCAGCGATCTGCCGCATGTGGTGAATTTTGAGCTGCCGAATGTCGCCGAAGATTACGTGCATCGCATAGGCCGCACAGGGCGCGCAGGGGCGACGGGCGACGCGGTGTCCTTAGTGTGTGTGGATGAGTTGAAACTGTTGGCAGGAATTGAGCGACTCATTAAACGCGAAATTCCCAGCGAGATTATTACTGGCTACACGCCCGACCCCAGCATCAAGCCTGAGCCAATTATCAATGGCCGCAGCAGCCAAGCGGGGCAACGTGGCAGGCAACATGCCGACCCGCGTGTAGGTGGAAACCGCACTGGGCAAACTGGTGCAAAACCTGCTGCTGGTAAACC
>Ga0209824_10001899_pt1 | contig 11190 bp, 8 predicted proteins | sample VDWuncwatermetaG_FD_184124 | JGI IMG/M metagenome (GOLD analysis project Ga0209824, IMG submission 184124) | Wastewater microbial communities from Netherlands to study Microbial Dark Matter (Phase II) - VDW unchlorinated drinking water (SPAdes)... ...
ATTTACGAAGTAGATGATGACAATTACTTTTGGAGAGGTGGCTGAGTGGCTGAAAGCAGCACACTGCTAATGTGTTAGGGGCGTAAAATCCCCTCGAGGGTTCGAATCCCTCCCTCTCCGCAATGAATGAAATGAGTGGAGGAGAGGAGCGAAGCAAACTGCTTTGCTTCGCGTGAGGGATTCGAAAGATTTTTTGATATTTTTTTAACAGAAAAAATTAAAAAATCGGGGTAGCGAAAATTTTTTGTGACTGACAAAAAATTTATGTGACCGAATCCCTCCCTCTCCGTTTGAGTTTTGCGAAAATGGAGAGGGAGCAAGCCGACTGCTCGGCTTGCGTAGGGATTCGAAAGCCGCAGCGATGCGCGAGTTTGCCGAAGCGAAAGCGGAGGCAAGGCGAACGCCGCGAGACGGGACTGCGAAAAATTTCTGTCAAGAAATTTATTTGTAGTTGAATCCCTCCCTCTCCGTTCTATTGTTAAAATAGAAGCTGGTTCAACACCAAACCCCACAATTGAAACATTAAAAAAAATCGCCAAAGCGCTTGAAGTTGGCGTTGATGATTTAATAAAGTAGAAACTATGCCAAAGATTAAAGATATTCCAAAAGTTGATAGACCACGGGAAAAATTGATTAAGTCCGGGGCAAAATTTCTAAAAGATTATGAACTTTTGGCTATTCTTTTAGGCACTGGCACAAAAGGCAAAAATGTTTTGGAAGTTGCACAAGATATTCTTTCAAATTATCCTAAGAAAAAGTTGCTAGGATTAAATTTTGATCAATTTAAAAAGATTAATGGTATTGGACCAGCCAAAGCTACCCAAATTTTAGCCGCTTTTGAATTCGCTGGAAGAGTTTTAGAGGTTGATTCTTCAAGTACTCTGCCGATAGTCCAGACTACAAAAGACATAATTGCTCAAATTTCCTTTTTACGCGAACATAAAAAAGAAAATTTTGTTGTTTTATATTTGAATTCACGCAATGAACTTTTAAATAAGGAAACCATCTCTGTTGGCACGCTAAATGCAAGTTTGGTACATCCGCGCGAAGTATTTGAACCGGCGGCACGAATTTTTGCCGCTCAAATTATTTTAGCCCACAACCACCCTTCCGGGGATTCGTCGCCGTCAGAAGATGATTTGGATTTAACCAAAAGAATGGTAGAAGCTGGTAAAATACTAGGAATTGAAGTCGTTGATCATGTTATTATTTCAAATTTAAATTCATTCAGTTTTAAGGATAAGGGTTTAATCCATTAAAAAGTTATACACAGTCAATTATTGACTATTCCATAACGTTTTGGTAAATTGACAATATGGTCAAATTGGTGAATCAGACAATTTTTGCCTTGAGAATAAAGGCTAAAAAGTTATACATATTTAGTTCGAACGACATTCGTTCACTTTTTGGTGTATCTTCTGTTGCCGCGTCTGCGTTACTTTATAGATATAAAAAACAAGGATTTATAGTCCAACTCAAAAAAGGATTTTATGTTTTTCCGGATACCTTACCACCCGATGTTTATGTTGCTAATAAACTTTACACCCCATCTTATATTTCACTTGAATTTGCGCTTTCTTACCATGGAGTTATTCCAGAAACAGTTTATGAAATTACTTCTGTAACTACTAAAGCTACGCGTAGATTTGAAGCATTGGGAAAAATTTTTTCCTATCGAAAAATAAAAAAAATTGCATATACTGGTTATGAAATTCAAAAACAAAAAAGTCTAAGTTTTAATATTGCAGATGCCGAAAAATCTTTTGTGGACACAAATTATTTACGATTAATGAGTGGACAAAAGCCAATTTCTCGTTTTAATAAAGAAAAAATTAATCCCATTAAAGCAAAAAAATATGCTTCATTATTTGGTAATAAAAAACTTTCAGGTATAATAAGGACAACGCTACAATGATATCCATAGAAACATTAGAAAAATTAAGTAGGCAGTACCAAATGGGTATATTTCCGAATGTAGTTCGAGAATATTTTCAACATATTTTTTTGGGTGAATTATATAAATTGCCAAATTTTGAGAAGTTGCTTTTCAAAGGAGGTACAGCACTTCGTATTGTGTATGGCAGTCCACGATTTTCTGAGGATTTAGATTTTTCTCTTTTTGGTGTTGCTGATCATGAAGTAAAATCATTTGTTGAAGGACTTTTTTCCCATGTTTTAGTTGAAATGGAGCGAGCAGGTATTAAAGTTGAAATCGGTGATAAAATAGGTACTACAAGTGGAGGATATTTTGGTGTTGCTACATTTCGTATGTTTGAACATCCACCAGTTGGCGTAGAAATAAATGTTCAATCACATAGCAATCAAAACATTAAAGGGGAAGTAGATAGTATTGCAAACAATTTTGTACCTACATATACCATTATTCATTTACCGCAAACAGATATCGTAGAAGAAAAGATTTTTGGGGCGTTACTTGAACGCAAAAAGCCACGAGATTTTTATGATCTTTATTTTATGATGCGTAAAGGAATGCTTTCCATGGAACAGAAGAAAAAACTTGGCCCAGTTAAAGACAGCATCATTATAGAAGCGAACAACATTAATTTTAAAAATGAGCTTGGTACATTTTTGCCAATCGATCAGCAAGGGATTATAAGAGATTTTTCAGCAATGCTTGAACGTGAACTAAATAGCCAACTGAGTGGATTGTAAAATTTATGCCAAAAAATAACCAAACAAAAGAAAAACTTCTATCTGAAATCGAAAGGCTAAAAAAGGAATTAAAGAAAAAAAAGAAATACGGTTTAGTTTGGGAAAACAAACCGGAAGATGTTGTTGAAATGTGCAATAAAAAAGTTGCGTAAAAAACATGGCTATTTGCCAAGCAACGAGATAGTTTTAGATCTTTGCTATGAATTATTAAACGAAACCAAAAGAGACGATAATTCTATCTTAGGTGATTATCCCGATGATTTTATTCGTAAAATGCGTTTAACTGGTTTATTTTCTTTGCGTGGCGGCGGTCGTTTCATTGACATCAACACAAAAGAAATGGCGACTGTAAATTACATTTTAAAAAATTATATTTCTTACCCAACATTTGCGACTGAAAAAGATTTTTTTGATTATATTGGCAAAGTGGACAGAAAAAATCAAAAAATCGGGGTAGCGAAAATTTTTTGTGACTGACAAAAAATTTATGTGACCGAATCCCTCCCTCTCCGTTCTATTGTTAAAATAGAAGCTGGTTCAACACCAAACCCCACCATTGATACAGTCAAAAAAATAGCGGACGCTCTCGGCGTTTCGCTTGATGATTTGATTAAGTAAATTTTATGCAAAAAGAAGCCAAAGCACGAATAAAAATAAACAAACTCCTCGAACAAACGGGCTGGAGATTTTTTGATGACGAAAAAGGAACAGCGAACATTGCCTTAGAAAACAATGTGAAGCTCACGAAAAATGCCATTGATGAACTCGGTAATGATTTTGATAAAACGGAAGACGGCTTTGTCGATTTTTTATTGTTAGACGAAAAAGGTTTTCCGTATGTTGTGTTAGAAGCAAAATCAGAAGACAAAGACCCTCTGAACGGAAAAGAACAAGCTCGCCGATATGCACAATCGCTCAATGTTCGTTTTATCATTCTTTCAAACGGTAATATCTATTACTTTTGGGATTTGGAGCGCGGCAATCCGCAAATTATCACAATTTTCCCTACTCAAGAGTCACTAAAACATTTTGAATCTTTCAAACCAGACCCGACAAAACTTGCAGATGAAAAATTGACTGTTGATTATATTGCACTAACGCAAAACCCCACTTATCAAAAAGACCCTCGCTGGACTGACGAGAATAAAAAATCTGAACTTGTAAAAGAGTACGACCTAAAGATTTTGCGACCATACCAAATGAAAGCCATTGAGGCGTTGCAAGATTGGGCGCACAACAACAAAGATCGCTATCTTTTTGAAATGGCAACAGGAACAGGAAAAACACTCACCTGCGCTGCTGTTATTAAACTATTTCTTAAAACCGGAAATGCAAAGAGGGTTTTGTTTTTAGTAGACCGCATAGAGCTTGAAGATCAGGCGGCAAAAAATTTCAAAAAGTGGCTTTCAAAAGATTACACAACTGTGGTCTATAAAGAAAATCGCGATGATTGGCGCAAGGCGGAAATTGTCGTTACCACGATTCAAAGTCTTTCTTCAAACAGCAAATATCAAAAACTTTTTACTCCAACAGATTTTGACTTGATAATTTCTGACGAAGCCCACCGCTCAATCGGCGGAAACAGCCGAGCAGTTTTTGAGTATTTTGTCGGATATAAACTTGGACTTACTGCTACGCCGAGAAACTATCTCAAAGGAATAGACCTAACAAAACTCAATGACAAAGACCCTCGTGCTTGGGAACGCCGACAACTACTCGATACTTATACGACTTTTGGTTGTGAAAATGGCGAGCCAACTTTCCGATATAGCTTGCTAGATGGAGTGAAAGAGGGCTATTTGGTTAATCCTATTGTTGCCGATGCTCGAACAGAAATCACAACACAACTTCTTTCCGATGAGGGTTATTCTTTGATTATTGATACAGAGGAAGGAAAAGAGGAACAGACTTTTTATCAAACTGATTTTGAAAGGAAATTTTTCTCTGACAAAACAAACATAATTTTTTGCGAAACATTTCTCAAAAATGCTCTAACTGATCCAATAAGCGGAGAAGTCGGCAAGAGTATCATTTATTGCGTTAGTCAAAAGCATGTAACGAAAATTACTCAAACACTTAATCAGTTAGCTGATAAATACTGGCCAAATAAATACAATTCTGATTTTGCTGTTCAGGTCACTTCAAATATTGGCGACGCGGGATTATTCACAATCAATTTTTCAAACGATAATCTCAATGGCTATACAAAATGGCTCGATGGTTATAAATCAAGTAAGACGAGAATTTGCGTAACTGTCGGCATGATGACTACCGGCTATGATTGTCAAAACATACTAAACCTTGGGCTTATGCGCCCGATTTTTTCGCCGACTGATTTTATTCAAATCAAGGGTCGTGGCACTCGCAAATACCTTTTCTCTTTTGAAAATCGCGAGGATGGCGAAACGGAACAAGTTAAAACCGAAAAAGACAAATTCAAGCTTTTTGATTTCTTCGCAAACTGCGAATACTTTGAGGAAAAGTTTAATTATGACGAGATTCTAAAAATACCAAAAGCCGGAACTGGTGGCACTGGTGGCGAACCAATCGATATTGATGAAGTGATTATCGGAAGCCCCGACCCACTCAAAACTTTTCACGAAAAGGCTGTCGGTGTTGAGGGTATGAAAGTTGACCGCAAATTCTTTGAGAAATTTGAGGACACAATCAAAGCTGATCAATTTATCAAGGAAAAATACGAGCAAGGCGACATTCAAGCCATTGAGGATTATGTAAAAACTGAAATTTTTGATAAGCCAGAGGAATACTACAACCTTGAAAAATTGCGGAAGTCAGCAAAAATTGACCGCCGTCTCTCTTTGCATGAAATCATAGACAAAATTTTTGGTCGGCTTGATAAGTTCAAAAACAAGGACGAGCTTTTGGAAGATGAATTTGAAAAGTTTATCTCTATCTACAAACCCGATAGCAAGTATTATTACCCGATCAAAAATTTCCTAAAGGCATACATAACCGATAACGAAATTCGGGAGATTGTAGAATCTAAAGAATATGGTCGCTTTGCCACAAATCCGAAAGTCTCGATGGGAGATTTCAAAGAGCTGAATGGTTTCCGTGAAGTGATACCGGAATATGTCAAAGATTATGTTTCAGTAAATACTTTTATGTAAATTATGCTTACTCAAGAAACAAAACGGAAAATTGACTCTGCCCGCAATATCCTTGTTGGTAAAGTCCCAGACCCAAAAGCGCAAGTTGAGCAAATCACGACTGCGTTGATTTATAAGTTCATGGACGACATGGACAAAGAAGCTATTGAGCTTGGTGGCAAAGCGAGATTTTTCACAAAAGGTTTTGAAAAATATGCGTGGACAAAGTTACTTGACCAGAAACTTGGCGGACATGAACGGTTGGAGCTTTACGGCGAAGCCGTTGCGAAGATGTCTCAAAATCCCCACATTCCGCAATTATTCCGAGACATCTTCAAAGACGCTTTTCTTCCATACCGAAGCCCTGAAACTCTGACTTTGTTTCTGAAAGAAATAAATGGTTTTACTTATGATCACAGCGAAGATTTAGGAAATGCTTTTGAATATTTGCTCTCTATTCTCGGCTCGCAAGGCGATGCCGGTCAATTCCGTACGCCTCGCCATATTATTGATTTTATTGCCGAAGTTGTAGACCCAAAGAAAGGAGATACTATTTTAGACCCCGCGTGCGGTACGGCTGGATTTTTGATTTCAGCATACAAACATATTCTCAAACAGCAAAAAGATAAACCGCTTACTCCCGACGAAAAGAAAAAGTTGATGAATAATTTGGTCGGCTATGATATTTCGCCGGATATGGTAAAGCTCTCAAAAGTAAATATGTATTTGCACGGCTTCGCCGAGCCGAAAATTTTTGAATACGATACGCTTTCAAGCGAGGAGAAATGGGACGAAATGTATGATGTCATTATGGCAAATCCGCCGTTTATGAGTCCGAGTGGCGGGATTCGTCCACACAAAAGATTTTCTGTGCAGGCAAACCGTTCCGAGGTACTTTTCGTGGATTACATCAAGGAACATCTGCGACCCAATGGCCGTGCCGGTATTATTGTGCCGGAGAGTATTATTTTTCAATCTGCCGGAGCATATAAACAACTTCGCAAAATACTTGTTGAGGACGGATTGTTTGCTGTTGTTTCGCTTCCGGTTGGAGTTTTTAATCCATACTCTGGCGTTAAAACAAGTATTTTATTTTTTGATAATTCTTTGGCAAAAAAGACAGACAAAATTTTGTTTGTTCGGGTTTTGAATGACGGCTTTGATCTCGGCGCGCAACGCAGACCTGTTGATAGAAACGACCTCGTTTGCCCCGACAACGAAGTTGATGCAACAAAAGTTCTCAAAGGACAAAGAATTGCAATCGAAACAGGAACAAAAAATCCGTGGCTTCAAGAAAATAGTCTTTTCGCTTATGAAATTACAAAAGAACAAATTGCGCGAACAGGTGATTATAGTCTTTCAGCTGAAAAATATCGTTTGGGTAATTTAGGAGAGAAGAAAAATATAAAATATCCAATGGTGGAATTGGGAGAAATCTTGGATTATGAACAACCAACAAAATATATTGTTAGTTCTGTTGATTATGATGATAAATACGAGACTCCGGTTTTGACTGCGGGAAAGACATTTATTTTAGGATATACCAATGAAAAGAACGGTATCTTTCAAGAAAAATTACCTGTTATCATTTTTGATGATTTTACCACAGCCAAAAAATTTGTTGATTTCCCCTTCAAGGTAAAGTCGTCAGCAATGAAAATTTTATACGCAGATAAAAACAAGGCGAATATAAAGTTTTTATTTCACACAATGCAAAAGATTGTTTTCCCTGTCAATGAACATAAAAGATATTGGATTTCTGAATACTCAAAAATTAAGATTCCTCTCCCGCCGATTGAAGTGCAAAATGAAATAGCTGAGCAGATTGAGGTTAAACAGCAAGCAATTGAGCACGCAAAAGCAATTATTGAAAGTATAGAGAGAGAGAGACAATATTTTACCCAGTCACTTAGAACAATAAAAAATATTGAGTATGTAAAACTTGGTGAAGTCGTCGATATTTTAGACAACATGAGAAAGCCAATCACAAAATCGGATAGAAAAGCGGGCAAATATCCATACTATGGTGCTACCGGAATTTTGGATCATGTTGAAGGCTACATTTTTGACGAAAAACTTGTCCTTGTCGGCGAAGATGGTGCAAAGTGGGATATTGGCGATCAAACGGCTTTTATCGCTGATGGAAAATATTGGGTGAATAATCACGCTCATGTTTTGCGACCACAGCGAGAAAAGATAGTAGACGAGTTTCTTGTAGGAGTTCTCAATGCAATTGATCTATCCCCGTTTATTACAGGCGTTACCGTGCCAAAATTGAATCAGGAGAAATTGCGGTCAATTGATATTCCTCTCCCACCTCTTGAGATTCAAAAGAAAATGATTGAGGGAATGGAGAAGGAAAAAGAAATAATTGAGGCAAATAAAAAATTGATTGGAATAATGGAACAGAAAATTGCTGATGTTTTAAGTGAAATATAGTTATGTTTAAAAAAGTATCCAAGCTCAAAAAATTCGGCATATTTCGCGATTTTTCGTGGAGTAGTGATACTCCAGATTTTGCTCGATTCAATTTAATTTATGGCTGGAATAAAAGTGGAAAGACTACTTTTTCAAGAATTTTTTCTGCTTGCGAGAAAAAGACAACGGAGTTTAAACAATATCCGAAAGACGGAGAATTTGAGATAAAGACAAATAGTGGCATTACGATCAAGCACTCTGACTGCCAAGATGGAACAAAACAAATACGGGTACTCAATAAAGATTTTGTGGAAGATAATGTTTCATTTGACCCATCGAACCCCAGCAATCCGATTGTTTATGTGAGCGAGGAAGATATAGAGAGTACCAAGAAACTGAAAGAATTAAGAGAAAAGGTTACATTGTTATCTCAAAAATTTGAATCCGCGCAAAAAGACCAACAAAAGAGTGAAAAGGCGGAGGATGATTTTCGAAAATCAACAGCACGCACTATTAAGGACATCGTTGGCAACCTAAAAGTTAATGATAAATATCGTGACTATGACAAAGGCAGTGTAAAAACAGCAATTGAAAACGTAGGAATTGATAAGTTTACCAAACTTCCCGACGACGATTTTGAAAAAAGGAAAAAATTTATCAGTGGCGATCCACTTAATAGCCAAACACAATTTCCAAAATACGAACTCAAATTTTTATTTGATGGAAAGGTTTTATCAAGTTTTTCAGACATATATGATAATCTTACTACTTTGCTTAAGCGCCAAGTGGTAGCAGAAACTATTGATCGCTTCAAGAATGACCCTAATTTAAATAAGTGGGCTCAACACGGCTTTGAGCTACACAAAACTAAAGGTGAAAAGAAAAAATGTTTGTTTTGCCAAAATGAATTTTCTCAAGGATTTTTAGAGTCACTGTCAAAACATTTCAATAATGATTATGCAAAACTACAAGAAGATATCACCCCATTCATTCAAGGATTAACCGATTTAAAAAGAGAAAATGTTACCGAGAAAAATCCAGCGTTATACACAGATTTACACAATAGCTACAAAGAAGATGCCAAGAAGCTAAACACTACTATTGAGGAGCTGAATGACTGGATAGATGATGCTACAAAAAAACTTAATGAAAAGCACGATAACCCGCTTTCAACGGTAGTAGCACCAGAATCACCAAAAGATTTTAAGGAATCCTACAATAAAGCGATTGGTGGGCTAAATACGGTTATAGAAAATCACAATACAAAAGTTGGAAATCACGAGCAAGAAGTCAAAACTGCCAAAGAAGTGTTGGAATCCCACCTCATTGCTGTTGCAATAGAAGAACAAGATTATGTAAAAATCAAAGCGGAATACGACTCAAGCGTTGAAGTAGAAAAAGAATCAAAAAATGCAGTCGAGGAAAACAATCGGCAAATAATAAATCTTGAGAAAGAAACATCTAACATCGGCAAGGCCGTTCTAAAAATAAACAAACATTTGGAAGAATTTTTTGGGAGAAAAGAAATTCAGCTTGAGCTGGATGATGCCAAAAAGGGTTATATAATAAAACGCGATGGCGATATAGCCTACAATTTAAGCGAAGGGGAAAAGAACGCCATCGCGTTTTCCTATTTTATCGTTAAGACCCAAGAAAGAGGTTTCAAAATTAAAGAAGGAATAATCGTAATTGATGACCCCATTTCCAGCTTTGATTCCAACTTTATCTACCACTGCTTTTCATTGATAAAAAATCATTTCAAGGAAGCCGAGCAATTGATTGTTTCGACCCACAATTTTGAGTTTTTCAATCTAGTGAAAGATTGGTTTGAACAAAAAAATCGGAAAGTTGAGAGCGATAATAAAAAAATTGCAAACGAAGCAGACAAAAAGTCCGCTCCTTGTGAATTTTTTATGATTGAGAATATTGTTGAGAATGAAAAACGTTGTGCTTCAATTGTGCCACTCGAAGAAACATTACGAAAATTTAAGTCAGAGTACCATTTTCTTTTTTCAAGAATGAATAAGTTTATCACTGAAGGCTCGCCGGACTACGCTGATTTTTATACCATTGGAAATATAGCAAGAAGATTTTTGGAGATTTACATAAATTTCAAAATTCCAACCACCGGCGACTTGAAAAGTAGGGTTGACCAACTTGATACACAGACAGTGAGCGACACGGAAAAAGACAAGGTATACAGGCTAATTCAGGAATTTTCGCATGGACTTGATCCCGGGAGCACAGTTGAGCACAAAGATAAAAGCGAAATACAGGGCGCAATCAAAGTTTTAATGAAAATGGTTAAGGAATCAGACAAGAAGCACTTTGAATCTTTGGAAAGTAATTTATAGCAAAATCCGTCCGCCGAAAAGTTTTGGGGGCGAAGCCCAAGCAGGCGGGCAAAAAGGAAGGGGGTTGTGGGTGTCATGATAGAGGAATATCCGCCTTTGACGGAGAATTTGCCCGTCCGCTTCCGTTCCCGTTCTGTTTGAGCAAAGAAAAAGCGAAAGGGGTTTTTTTTGGGGGGGAATTCCGACATAACCGAGCGAATACAAAAAGCGGACAGCCCCGTCGTCGCTCGGAAACCTCGCCACCTCGTAAAAAAGTTTCCTTCGCATTTTTTAATTTGCGCGCGCCATATTTTTTCTTTTATCTTCTAAGGTGATGAAGAAAAAGTGAAATTATATTTCAAGAAAAAAAATAACTCTGTTATCGCAACATCAGAAAAAAAAGATTAGATTATTAGCGAAGAAAAAATTAGTATTAAATGTTGGAGATGTTGATGTTGTTATTTTTAATAAAAATTGTTTTAAAAACATATTAAACCTTATGAGGAATTTATGTTATAATTGATTAATTAATAGACCTGCTGCGTAATAATTTTCGTAACGAAATTTTCAGATTTTGAGCGAGGCGAAGCAAAAATTTTGAGGCATATACAGGTATCTGGCGAAAAATTTTTGCAAAGCCGTAGCCAAAATATGGA
>Ga0209824_10001901_pt1 | contig 11182 bp, 8 predicted proteins | sample VDWuncwatermetaG_FD_184124 | JGI IMG/M metagenome (GOLD analysis project Ga0209824, IMG submission 184124) | Wastewater microbial communities from Netherlands to study Microbial Dark Matter (Phase II) - VDW unchlorinated drinking water (SPAdes)... ...
TCCTTTTCTTTGCCAGTGGGGCTCTGCGTTTGGCTAGATTCAATGTGCAAGTGAGTGGGGTCGAAAAGAATCGCTTCCAAGGTTTGCCCACGCCAGCAGCAGCGGCTTGTTTGATCAGCTACGTGATTTTTTCGGACTACATTTTTGGGCCGGGCAAACAGCAATCTTACTTATTGCCAGTGATCACCACGCTTCTGGCTATTTTGATGGTCAGTAACGTCAAGTATCGCTCGTTCAAAGAATTGAATCGCCGGGCAAGCTTTTTGTTTCTGATTTGCATCGTTGGGATCCTCGTGGTGATTGCGGCGCGTCCGGAAATCATGATGTTTGTGTTTGCTGTTTCTTACGCCTCCGTGGGGGTGATTGAATGGATTTGGAAGAGTCCGCAAAAACTCAGAAGTTTTCGCTCGGTGGTGGAACGTTTTTTTGAAGATCTGCGCGATGATGGTGACGACGACGATCAAGATACCTCAGGTCACGTGAAGAAACCTGCTGGATCAACAGGACTTGGCAAGGGGCCTGGCAATGTCGTACAGTTCAGATCTTAAAGCCTTAAATTTATGACGCAAGAGAACATCATTATATTCGATACCACCCTTCGCGATGGTGAGCAGTCTCCTGGCTGTTCCATGAACATCGAGGAAAAGCTACGCATGGCCAAGCAGCTGGCAAAACTTGGGGTCGATGTTATTGAAGCTGGTTTTCCCATTGCTTCACCGGGCGATTTTGAGGCGGTGCATCAGATTGCTAAAGACGTGCAAGGCCCGATTATTTGTGGCTTGGCGCGGGCGAATCCCAAGGATATTGCACGCTGTGCCCAGGCGGTAGAACCGGCCAAGCGCCGCCGTATTCATACGTTCATTTCCAGCTCGGATATTCACTTGCAGTATCAGCTCAAGAAATCGCGCGAAGAGGTTTTAGTCGATGCCGCCAATGCCGTTAAATATGCGCGCACATTTGTTGACGATGTCGAATTTTCGGCCATGGATGCTACGCGCAGTGACTGGAATTATCTTTTGAGCATGTTCCAGGTGGCTATCGATAATGGCGCTATGACTCTTAATATTCCCGATACCGTTGGCTATACAATCCCAACAGAATTTTTTGAGTTGGTCAGTTTTTTGAAGGCTGGGCTTAAGGGTGCTGAGGCTGTACGGTTGAGTGTGCACTGTCATAACGATTTGGGGTTGGCTGTGGCCAACTCACTGGCGGCGATTCAGGCTGGTGCGCGGCAGGTGGAATGTACCGTCAATGGCATTGGCGAGCGCGCAGGCAATTGCAGCATGGAAGAAATTGTTATGACGTTGCATGTGCGTAAAGATAAGTTTGGTTTGGGCACGGGTATTGTGCAGGATCAAATTTATCCTAGCTCGCGCTTGCTCACAACAATTACAGGTATGACCGTGCAGCCCAATAAAGCCATTGTGGGCGAGAATGCTTTTGCTCATGAGAGTGGCATTCACCAGGATGGCTTGCTCAAAAATAAACTGACTTACGAAATCATGACACCGGAGCTTTTGGGGATTCCCTCCAACAAAATGGTGCTCGGCAAGCATTCGGGCCGTGCCGCTTTTCGCGATAAGCTAAAGACCCTGGGTTACGACATGGGTGGAGATGCGCTCGATAAACTTTTTGATGAGTTCAAGATTTTGGCCGACAAGAAAAAGAACGTCTACGACGAAGATATCATGGCTTTGATTGATGGCCAATTGCCTGATGATCTCAAGTATCAGTTGGTGAGTTTGTCGGCTGCGGGTGGGCTTGATGTGAAGCCGGGTGCAACTGTCGCACTCAAAATTAACGGACAAACAAGCCAGGCCTCTGCGGTGGGTGATGGTACTGTCGATGCTGTTTTTCAGGCGATTAAGCAGCTGACTGGTTTTGCGGGGGCATTGACCAAATACCAAGTCAAGTCGGTGACAGGTGGAACTGATGCCATTGGCGAAGTCTATGTGACTCTGGAAGATAGTGGTCGAAAAGTCCGCGCGACGGGTGCGCATACCGATGTCTTGGTCGGTAGCGCGATGGCTTTCTTGCAGGCACTCAATAAGCTTGAATTTTACAAGAAGCCAAAAGATCTATTGCTGATTGAGCCTTGATTCTTCAAAGAAATCAATAAAAATTGGTTTATCTTCAGGGTTAAACGTCTCCGGTTTTCAAGAATTCTCTAGCCATTTTTTTTGATCTTGCCATAATCCCGGCGTGTCACAACTCAATGAAAAAACATCCGTCATTCGTGCGGAAAAAGAAAAAGCTTATCTTATGGGCGGCGAGGTCGAGATTGCCCGGCAACTCAAATCCGGTAAATTGACGGTCCGGCAGCGGCTGGACAGTTTTTTTGATCCAGGAACCTTTGTTGAATTCGGTATTTTGGCCGCCGGCAATGCCATTGAAGCCAAAAATAAAGATATGCCAGCCGATGGTGTGGTCACTGGGTTTGGCAAAGTGTGTGGAAAAATTGTCGTGGTTGTCGCTTACGATTTTACGGTGTTGGCCGGTTCCATTGGCGAAGTCAATGAGCGCAAGTCAGATAGAGCCAGAGACTTTGCCTTGCGTGAGCGCGTGCCGATTGTGTGGTTGCTCGATAGCGCGGGCGCGCGGATTCAAGAAATTGCCAGTTCGCGTTTTGCCGAGACGGGCAAGTTGTTTCATGACCAAGTCCGTATGAGCGGTGTGGTGCCACAGATTGCGGCTGTTATGGGGCCGTGTGCAGCGGGAACGGCCTACATTGCGGGGCTCGCCGATTTTGTGCCAATGGTGAAGGGGACTTCCAGCATGGCGCTGGCGGGACCTCATTTGGTTAAAGCCGCCATTGGCGAAGAAATCACCGCCGAAGATCTGGGTGGCTCCAAAATTCACTGCAAGCTGAGCGGCGTGGGTGATTTTGAAGCGAACGACGACGAGCACTGTCTCGCCATCGTCAAAGAGTATCTCTCGTTTATGCCTTCTCACAGTGGTCTCAAGCCCGAGCGGCGCGATTGGGATCAGGATCGCGTGCGCTTAGATGATACTATTCTCGATGTGGTGCCCGATTCGTCCAAACGCCCCTACGACATCAAAAAGATTATTTCGGCTCTGGCTGATTACGAAAAGTTTCTGGAAATCAAAGCGGATTTTGCACCGAGTTTAGTGACGGCTTTGACGCGTATGGGTGGGCACGTTGTGGGGGTGGTCGCCAGCCAGCCAATGGTGCAAGGTGGTGTTATCGATGGCGATGCCTCAGATAAGGCGGCGCGTTTTATTAACCTGTGCGATGCTTACAACATTCCGCTTTTGTATTTGCAAGATGTGCCTGGCTTCATGGTGGGTTCGGCTGTCGAGAAGCAGGGGATTATCCGGCATGGGGCCAAAATGCTTTTTGCGACCAGCCGGGCGAGTGTGCCCAAGCTGACTGTCATTGTGCGTAAAGCTTACGGGGCAGGGTATTACGTGATGTGCGGGCGGGCGTTTGAACCTGATTTGTTGGTCGCGTGGCCGAGTGCCGAAATCTCTCTTATGGGTGCTGAGGGAGCGGTGAATATTGTCCACCGCAAAGATATCGAAGCCGATGCTGACCCCAAAGCCAAGCGGGCTGAGTTGGTGGCACTTTATGAAAGCAAAATTTCTCTCGAAATGGCTTATAAGGGGGCTTATGTCGATGATGTCATCGATCCGCGTGATACGCGGCGAATCATCATTCAAACGCTTGAGGCTTGCTCGGGCAAGCAGTTGTTGTGGCCACAGAGGAAGCGATTTGTGGAGCCGGTGTGATTTTTTGTAGTCATTCCCGCGAAGGCGGGAATCCAGAACTATTTGCAAAAGCTGGATCCCCGCCTTCGCGGGGATGACTAAATGAAGTAATAAGGAGCTTTTCAAATGAATCTATCCGACAAAGTCATTATCACCTGCGCTCTCACAGGCCTGGCTGCCAATCGCGATCAATGCCCAGCCATTCCCTATACGCCGCAAGAAATTGCCGATGAAGCCTACCGAGCTTATCAGGCGGGTGCATCTGTCGTACACATTCATGCCCGCGAAGATGACGGTTCGCCCACACAGCGCATTGACGTCTACAAAGCCATCAAAGATAAGATTCGCGAAAAGTGTGATTTAGTTATTAATTTTTCGACTGGGACTGTAGGCATTCCCAAGGAAGAGCGCATCACGCACATCACGGAGCTCAAGCCGGAAATCGGCGCGCTCAACATGGGGTCCATGAATTACGCTAAATACTCGCCCAAGAAAAAAGGCTTCCTTTTTGATTTTGTTTTTGAGAACAGTTTTGACACGATTTTATTTTTTCTCAAGCACATGAATGCGGCAGGCGTTAAGCCCGAGCTGGAATGTTTTGATACGGGGCACGTTAACAATATTGCGCCGCTACTCGATATGGGGGTGCTCAAGAGCCCTGTGCAGTTTAGTTTTATCATGGGCGTGCTCGGCGGGATTGCCGCCACAGCCGATAATCTTTGCCATCAAGTGCGGCAAATTCCTGCCGGGTCAAGCTGGGAAGTCATTGGCATTTCGCATGATCAGTGGCGCATGATTGCAGCGGCTCTGGCAATTGGCGGCAATATTCGCGTGGGGCTGGAAGATGGTTTTTACGTGTCCCCTGGCGTGATGGCGAAATCCAATGGCGATCTGGTTGAAAAAGCGGTACGCATGACGCGTGATGTGGGCCGCGAACCAGCAAGCTGTGCGGAAGCCAGAGTGCTGCTCGGACTTGCCCCCCAAATGATTAAGTGACGCCCTTTCAAACAGCCATCATTCTGTTTTTTACCTACCTGCCGGCTCTCATGGCTGCTGGCCTTTTGCGGTTGGCCTATCGCCAAGAGCGAGAGCCTTTGCGTTGGATAGGGCTGGCCTTTTTGTGGGGCGCGTTTGGAGCTGGGCTCATCAGTCGCTTTGTGAACACACATGTGCTTGTGAGTTTACTCAATTCTGGGGCTGATCGCGGTGAGAGCGCTTTTCTAGGGACACTGCTTTTGGCTCCTGTTGTCGAAGAATTTACCAAAGGCTTATTTCTGGTTTTTTTGGTTTCGCGTCGACGTCTGGCGGGACTGCCTGAGGGACTGCTTTATGGACTTGTTGTTGGGCTCGGTTTTGCCTCCGCTGAGAATGTTGGACAAGCAGGGCATCTGGCAGTGTCCAGTGGTGAATTGGCCATGTGGAATGCGCTACTCACACGCACGGTGGCGACAGCTCTTTTGCACGGGGCGAGTGCGGGTATTTTCGGTGCGATGTTGGGTTACTCGCTGAGCGTCGAAAAACGCCTGCGCGGTTTTTTTGTTTTTAATGGCTTTGTTTTGGCCAGCGCTGTGCATGGCTACTGGAATGCTTTGGCTTCTGCTCGCGGGGCGCGACTGGCAGGGCTCATCGATGGTGTGCTGGCCATTTATCTGGTGATTCTGGGTTTGCTCGTTGGTGGGACTTTTATTTATACCTTGTGGCTCAGGGAAAAAGCCAGGACAGTGCCAGGCGTATGGGGCTGGGGCTTTCGTTATGCGGCACTCTGGGTTGCTGCAGGACTTGTCACAATTGTGGCTTATCATGTGGTGGCCGAAGCCGAAATTAAAAAGGCGCCGGAGTATCGCACGGCTGTGCAATTTGTGCGTTATTCAGAAGCTTTGCAAGAGGTCTTGGTTGGGCGTCTGGGAACGATTGATTATGAAGACCTGCGTGTCTCGGAAAAGGGCGGATACGGTTTGTGCGAAATCGCTTTTCGTTTGTCTCTCAAGGATGGTTTGAGTGACACGCTCCGTGTGGGGCTGGTGAAGGTGGCCGATTTTTGGTTTGTCTATCAAGCCGAGCTTAACCCCGATGAGCCGCGCAAAGCCATTGTCGAAAGTACGTATCAGAAAGTTTTGCTCTTCCAACAAGATATCGATTTGAATGACATCGCATCGGCCAAGTATTTTCTCGAAGAAATCCGCAAAGAAAATTCTGATCCGACTCTGATGGCTTTTTTGCAGGCACAATTATTGACGGCCGATGGCAAATATGATGACGCGATTGCTGCTCTGGATTCAGCTCGCTCGGATGCTCATTATGCTTTGCCAGCCATCGCCTATCAGAAGGGGCTCGCTGAGTTTGGTAAAGGGGATTATGTTTCGGCTATTAAAAGTTTGAAGTCACTGGTCGAGGCTATTGCTACGGCCCAAAAGAAAGTTTCGGCCGAAGGCCTCTTTGAGAATCTGCCCAAAGATCCTTTTTTGGCCAGCGTGAATCCTCGCACCATTTTGGCATCGTCTCAGAAGACTCTGGCCCTTGCCTATGTTTATTCCAAAGATTACGGACAAGGGCTAGACTGGGCAGAAAAAGCCATTGCGCAGGCCACGCGTATTCATTCGAGTGTGACGCGACTCAATGCTGTTTATGTCAAAGCCTTGAGCCTTTTTTATCTGCAACGCTATGAAGATGCCGAAGCGGCTTTTCGTGTGGTGGCTATCGATATCGACAATGCCAATTTGAGCCAGCGTGCGATGGCTTATTACTATCGTGGTTACATTGCCGCCCACGCATCAAAACATGAGGATGCTTTAGATAATTACGAAATTGCTGTGAGTTTGGATCCACTCAATGTACGGATACGCAGTGATGCGATTACTTACTTGATCAATCGCAACTTTGCGGGCGATTATGAAATTGCACTTGGGCTGGCCATTCGTGGCATGGATTATGATGCTGCCGGAACGACTTTTCAAACTTTGGCCGCTAGCCTTTTTGCTAAATTAGGTTTGCCGGATAAAACGGCCCAGATGCCGTGAAGATTTTTTAAGGGGGAAATATTTATGGCCGATAACCAATTAATGGCGCGCAAAACGCTAGAGATGTTCGATGAAGACATCAAAGATAGCGGGCTCAAGCGTGTGCTCGGACGTTGGGGGCTGACCTCATTGGGAGTGGGGGCCATTATCGGCGCTGGTATTTTTGTGCTGACGGGGCTCGCAGCCAAAGAACATGCAGGGCCAGCTTTGGCGCTCTCGTTTATATTTGCCGGTATTGGCTGCGCGTTTGCGGCTTTGTGCTACGCCGAGTTTGCCTCCATGCTGCCGGTGGAAGGCTCCGCTTACGCCTACTCTTATGCGACTATGGGCGAACTCTTTGCTTGGATCATCGGCTGGGATTTGATTCTTGAATACGCCATGGCGTCAGCCTCCGTGGCGGTTGGGTGGTCAGGTTATCTGGGCAAGCTGCTCGCGCTCTTTCATATCCATATGCCACTCTGGTTGATGCATGATTATCCAACGGTTAAGCATTTGCTGGCGGATGCGACCGCAAACGGCACGCTCGCTGATTTGTCCGCGCACTATTCCAGTTTGGCTATTCCCGTGCTGGGTGGTTTCCCAATTGCCTTCAACATGCCCGCCTTTTTGATCGTGCTCGCGGTGACGGTAATTTTGGTGATTGGCATCAAAGAAGCCGCCAGCAGCAACATGTTTCTTGTGATTTTAAAGACGTCGGTCATCTTGTTCGTGATTGCTGTTGGGGCTTTTTATATTGATCAAGCTAACTGGATTCCTTTTATTCCTGAGCGTGTGATCGATGCCAAGGGCATTGGGCACTATGGTTGGTTTGGTATTTTGTCGGGTTCGGCTTATGTCTTTTTTGCTTTTATCGGCTTTGATTCCATCTCGACTCATGCCGGTGAGGCGGTCAATCCACAGCGCGATGTGCCATTTGGCATTATTGTTTCTCTGCTTTTTTGCACGATTCTTTACGTCGCAGTGTCTCTCATTTTGACGGGCATGGTGCCGTATTCGAGCATTGATATCACAGCGCCAATTTCAGGCGCCTTTGCGCAGCGCGGGTTGGGTGTGGCCGTGTTTATTATCTCCATTGCCGCTGTGGCCGGTTTAACTTCGGTACTCATCGTGCTGCTTTTGTCCCAATCGCGTGTATTTTATGCGATGGCCAAAGATGGTTTGTTGCCGCATAAAATTTTTGGCGTCATTCATCCCAAATTCCGCACGCCATACAAAGCGTCAATTCTGACGGGGATTCTGGTCGCCTTTGTTTCGGCTTTCACGCCGATTGAAGACATTGCCAAGATGGTGAACATCGGCACGCTCTTAGCCTTTGTGATGGTCTGCGTGGCCGTGTGGGTCATGCGTGTGCGAGATCCGCACAGACCAAGACCCTTCCGTGCACCATGGCTGCCGTTTGTCGCGAGCATGGGGATTCTTTTTAATGTCGCCATGATGCTGGGTTTGGAATGGATTAACTGGGTGCGACTTGTGGCTTGGCTGGGGATCGGCTTTGTGATTTATTTTGTTTACAGCAAGAAACACAGCAAACTGGGTGAATTACTCAAAGGGGAGTTTCAGAAGTAGGAAACTGCTAATCGACTGCCAACGCCTTCACTTGCCGTTTAATGTCATCCCAAACGGATTTCTCGATAAGAATGTGTGAGCTTAATAAATAAAAGCCCATGGAGACGACGACAGCTTCCCAGAAGTAGCCCGCGATGGACAAGCCAATCAGCAGCACAATGCACGTCGTGAGGTAAAACTTCATGCGCGGGATTTTCATGAGCATGGATTTATCGTTGCCCACGTAGGGTGTGTGGCTCAGTTGGGTGTAACAAAGATAGAGTGTCATTGGCAAAACCAGCCAGTACAAGTGAAGATTGGCCACTAGGCGAGTGTTTAGAAAAGCAATAAGCACCACGCCAGCTGAGCTTCTTGGGAAACCGATGAAGAAGCCTTTGACCTTAATGTCTTCGAGCCTTTGCTGAATTTCGCGCAAGACGCCAACGACTAGCGGCAAGAAGGCGACAGCGATTGCATAAGGACGATTATAATCCTTCAAAACAAAATAGAGGAAGAAGGGAATAATCATGCTGGAACCAAAAAAATCGGTGATACTGTCGAGGTGTTTGCCAAAAAGGTTACTGGTTTTGGTGGCTCTGGCGACCATGCCATCGAGAATGTCCAGTACGAGTGCATTAAATAGCAGTAGATAAGACGCGAATTCGAGTTTGCCATCAAAAAGTAAAACGACAGCATAGAACGCCAAAAAAAGATTGAGCAGGGTAAACCCATCTTTAAACTTCAGGTAGGCCATTTATCTCCTTTTAAATAATCACACGGAGTTTATTTGGTGATACCGAAAAAGTCAGTTCATCGCCATAATTGAGATTAATGAAATCGCGTGGTCCATCAATAAAGATTTTGGCCTCGACCATTTTGTTGATAATTGTGATGGATTGGCGCTGGGACAGAATTCCTTTGGTTAATTTATAAGGGCTGTAAATGCCTTGATAAGGTTCACGCACCAAATACTGAAAATGCGTATCGCCCGATGGTAGGCGTGTGCCGCCGGCTGCCGAAATAGCAGCTGTTGAGCCCGTAGACGTGGCAATCCAAATTCCGGAGCTTTTGTGTTCTTCCCATTTCTTGCCAACTTTTAGCAGGTAGCGGCTGGTGGCGGCTGGCGAAACGTTGGTGAAGAGCACATCGTTGATGGCTTCCGTGCTGACGGGATGGGCGTTAAGTGTCAGTTTCAGTCTGGGGAGTGTTTTGATTTGGTATTTTCCAGCTAAAATAGCGGCCAGTTTTTTTGGGAATTGATCATGTTTGACTGAGCACAAAGCGCCCACACTGACATCGGGTGCTGAATTGATACCCATGATGAGCTGGTCAGTGACTTGGTGGGCGGAATACAAAAAGGTGCCATCACCGCCAATCGTTAAAATCAAGTCATAGCCCTGGATCTCGCGCAGATTATTGCGAGTTTCCGTGTCGTAGGGGATTTCTGTTTTGTCGAGCAGCGTGAGCACTTCGTTGAGAGACGCCATGTGCTTTTCGTGCGCGCTCACAAGGGTGGCCGCTGAGACATGGGCCCGATGGATGAGCTGGCTCATGCGTTGATTGCCTTCATCCAAAATATACTTTTGATAAACGGAGCGTTTGTACACGACAAAGATGCGGCGAATGGATTGTGTTTTGGCTTTAGTCATTGTTCGGTGTAGAGGTTTTTGCTGCGTGCATAATCAGCAATCATTTTTGGCATGAGCGTAGAAACATCCTCTCCCTTTGCCAGATGTCTGCGGAGCTGTGTGCTGGAGATATCTGGATAAGGGGAGGCTTCAAAGCCTTGTCGTGGAATAAAAACAAAATCAACCAATCGCTGTAAATCGTCGATTCGGTACCATTTAGCCAAATCTTGTTTGGCATCCGAGCCGATGACGAGAGAAAAATGCACGAGGGGATTTTGCTTTTGGAGAGCCTTGATGACATCGATGGTGTAGCTGGGAGATTTTCCCAGGTTTTTTTCTGCCTGACAAAGACTGATTTTTTGGGATGGGAGGCTTTCTACCAAAAGCTTGGTCATGGCGAGGCGATCGCCATAAGGTGCGAGTTTTTTACCAAAGGGATGAGAAAAAACAGGCATGAGCCAGATGGCGTCATATTGATGGTTTTTGACCAAATCCTGGATAACAGCGACGTGCCCATTGTGAGGTGGATTGAAGGAGCTTCCCAATATCGCGATATGATTTGTTTTCATAGGGACAGCCTCTGACGCATCTTGTCAGAGGTTATTCAAATACTGCAATAAGAAGGCCTATTTTGGCAACTTTTGTCCTTGTCGGCTCGATAACCTTCATGACAGGACTTTCCTCCAATTTATGAAAAAATCCATTCTGACATTTTTCTTCACGAACTACATCCTGTTTATGCCATTTGTGTTGATCAATTGTGGCATGCTGAATCCGGAAGATGCTCCGTATGATCGCTTGGCAGAAGCTGAAGCCAATCCAGAGCCCACGGCAGATGAGGTTTTAATTGATTGCGAAGAGCGTGACTATCTCTCCGCCGATTGTGTGACGGTTTTACAAGAAGAGAGTGATCGCGTGGCGGCTGAACAAGCTAGTGTGGCTGCAGCGGCTAAGGCGACAGTCGATTTGGTGGCGTGTCCTGGCCAAATGGCAGAAGCCGTTATAGCGGCAGCTGAAGCTTCTGTGGAAACAGCTGCAGAGGCTGATGCAGAAGCCAGTGATGAAACGGTGGCTGTTGAGGAAACGATCGATTGCGGGGCCACTTTGACAGATATGGCAGCCGCCTTGTTGCTTTGCGAAGATCCGGAGGCCAATACCGATCAGGCTGATTGTGACATCCTCGATAATGTCGTGACGGGCCAATTGTTTGACTGTGATGCGCTCGTTGAAGAAACTTTTATCTACAGCGAAACTTCCTGTGCG
>Ga0209824_10001904_pt1 | contig 11171 bp, 16 predicted proteins | sample VDWuncwatermetaG_FD_184124 | JGI IMG/M metagenome (GOLD analysis project Ga0209824, IMG submission 184124) | Wastewater microbial communities from Netherlands to study Microbial Dark Matter (Phase II) - VDW unchlorinated drinking water (SPAdes)... ...
TGACACCGTCAGCGCAGCCCAGCAGGGGCTAGAGCGGTATCTGACGTTCTACAACCAGACCCGACCGCATCAGGCGCTTGCTGGCCAGACGCCTGACCAGGTCTATGATAATCATCTGACGACACGGCAGACCGCCGCGTCGTCAGCAATCCGCCAGGCACCACTTATAAACTGGTAAAAACTGTCCAACCAACCGGAGCCACCTCTATCTGGGGATTGCCGATCACCTGCTATACCGCTGGCGTGTAGTGCTCCCCTGAAATCAAGCCACCGGGGTTGCTTGTTGCGCGCGGTATTGGACCGGGCTCCGATACCCGAGGGCGCTATGGGGCCGTTCCTTGTTGTACCAATGCACCCAGTCTCGAATGATCCGCCGCGCCTCCTCAAACGTCTGGAACGTGTGCTGCCAGACACACTCGTCTTTCAAGCTTCGAAAGAACCGCTCAATCAGCCCATTCTGCTCAGGTGTATACGGCGTGATGAACTCCTGCTGCAGCCGATAGTCTCGACAGGCCTGGCGAAATCGGCGACTCTGGAAAATCAGCCCGTTATCGCTACGTAAGACCGGCGCGTTCGCAGGCCGGAGCGTCCCGAAGCGCTGGAGACAGGCGGCTTCGACGGCGCGCTCGGCTTCCTTCGCCCGACTTCGTAATGCGAATTCGTAGCCCACAATTTCCCGATCATGGCAATCAATTACGGCGACAAGATGGGCCCAGCCGTCCTGCCCACATGGAATAGGCGTCACGTCCATCGCCCACCGTTCATCACTCCGGCTGGCTCGACTGATCCAGCCTTGTACGCGCGGTCGTGGGGTACATGACCGCTGATGTACCAACCACCGCTTCTGCCGCAGCACCCGATACACGGCCTTCTTGTTCACGCGATGGGGCGTCTGGCCACGCAGCACAGCCCACAGATGCCGATAGCCGAACGTGGGGTACTGCTGAATCAATTGCCAGAGCGGCTCGACCCATGGCGGGTCCACGGCCACAGGACGTCGACGACCTGCTGGGGCGCGATGCAGCCTGGCCCGTCCGACGGCTAATACGCGGCAACTCCGCCGTTCCGAGACACCCGACAGCGTGGCTCTCACGCGTCGGATGTCTTCCGGCCTAACGGGTAGGGTTTCAAGGCCTCCCGTAAAATGTCGTTATCGAGGACGAGATCCCCGATCTTCTGTTTCAGTTTCTTGATCTGCTCATCCTTCACGGCCTCTTCGTCCTTCGGCCGCGTTCTCAGCGCGTTCTCAGCCCCTACCAGAAACTTCTCCCGCCAGTCTTCGACCTCGGCCACCGTCAGCCCATGCGTCCGAGCGGCTTCGGCGATAGACGTGTCGCCCTTCAAGATACTCACCACCAGCGCCACACGCCGTTTGGCCATCCACCGTTCACTCGGTTTGCTTGCGTCTGCTGCCATCTCGCCACCTCCTCAGTCCGCTCAGGACCATGTCTTGAAGGTGGTCTCAATTTCAAGGGGAGCAGGATAGGCGGCTGATGCATCGACTTCACCTTATGCCGCCTCTCCGCCTGTTTCTGATTGTGTGCGCGAGACAGTACCGATGCAGAGTCAGAGAAGATCCCCGCCATGTACTATTTCTTTTTCTTTATAGGCTACAACTCCGCCAGCACTTTGGTCCTGCAATCGTAATGGCTCAGACGACAGCGTTCATGACAGCCTCAAGCCCATGCGCTCACCCACTTCCGCCTCCAAGGATTTCAATCATGAGTCGCACAGATATGCTCGCGTTGATGTTGTCTGTTTCGGCTACAAGCATCCATCTCCGTTCTTGTTCATTCCAGCGCTACTCGATACTTACACTGAGTCAACACATGTGAATGGTTTTTCCTGCATGAAAAAACAACTTAATAGAGCAGTACTGATCAGAGCTTCTCTAAGCTCATGAAATTACGTGGCATCTCTGGCGATAACGGGTTTTAAAACTTGCCAAGCATGGCGCATATCTTGCTTGGGTATATGGCAGTGACCAATATGGATGGAGACAAAAAGAGGATTTTCAAATAATAACGACTAGAAAACACGGATGATGCTGCCTACAAGTTAAGGGCAGGGGCGTACATAATTGTTCTGTATTGGGCTTATGAACCATCATAAATGGAGTGCCGTGCTGCAAATAGGAGGGAAGTGATGAAACAAAGATTGGCATTTCAAGCCGCTATTCTCATTCCTCTGATTGCCCTTGCTTCGCCTCAGTTTAGTGAAGCTGACATCGACCTAGCTTCTGGCTTTTGGTCGACCACCTATAATTGTCCTGATCAACAGCAGGGGGATGGTGTGTGGATGACGTGCGATGGGCTAGGAAGGTATGGAGATTGGACGGTAAGTACAGGCCAAGCTGAGCAGATCACGCCCTTGGCGAACAGAGCGGCAGGAAGCGGAGGTAGCGGGCAACGCCATTGGATTGGGAGCGGACGCAACAGTAATTCAGGGTCTGCTCAGTTCTGTTTGACTAGCCCGCAACCAGAACTCTGGATTCGATACTACACCCGCTGGCAACCTGGGTACTTTATGAGTGGGCAACAAGCACAAAAGATGGTCTATTCTCACGCTCCAGGCACGCGTCCCTATATCGACACCTATGGAGAAGACGGCATACGCGTGGTGACCAACTCCACCATTTTTACTAGCACAAGTGGCGTGTGGAGAACGATGATGGGCGGACAAGCATCTGACGGTAGATGGCATGAGTTCCAGTTCCATCTAAAGGCAGCTGCTGCCAATGGCGGCGGGGACGTCTGGGTTGATGGTCGGAAGGTCCTCTCGTTTACCGGGTTCGACTGGGGGAGTATCACGGGGTGGCAATGCTTTGGTTACCCGGAGAACGTTGACAGTAACGCTACGGGAAGCACTATTTATCAGGATGTCGACGATTTGGCCATCAGCACGAGGGGATATATCCCTTCTAGCAACAGTGGATCTACTGTATCCCCACCCCCGTCTCCACAAAATTTAACGGTTCAATAGTTCTCTTTTACCAATCGCAGATTCAACTTCCCAGTGCATAACTTCAGCGCCGTTGAGCCAGCGCGTGAAAGACCTCGTTGGGCGTTTGAAAGCCGAGTGATTGACGGGGGCGCCGATTGAGCAGGCGCTCCACCTTTGCCACGGTCGCTGGATGGAGTGTAGAGAAGTCCGTGCCTTTGGGGAAGAAGTCTCGGATCAGACCATTCGTATTCTCATTCACCCCGCGTTCCCACGCATGATAGGGCGTGGCAAAGAAGACGTGGGCGTGCAGGCCCTGTGCGGTGTTCCGGTGTCCGGCAAACTCTTTACCGTTGTCGTAGGTACTGGTGTGGACATGCTGGCGTAACGGTTTCAGGCGATGCACGGGAGCGCGGTGCGTGGCCTGAGCCGTAGGCCGAGACAGTTTCGAGATGATCGTGAACAGGCTTTTGCACTCAACATGCGTCAGTAACCTGCCTTGATGGCGGGTGCCTACAAGGGTGTCGCCTTCCCTGTAGTGCTCCCCTAAAATCAAGCCACCTGAGTTACTTGTTGCGCTCGATATTGGACAGGGCTTCGATAGCCCAACGCCTGATTCGGGCGCTCTTCGTTGTACCACCGCAGCCAGTCCCGAATGACCCGCCGCGCCTCCTCGAACGTCTGAAACCGATGCTGTCAGACACATTCCTCTTTGAGACTCCGAAAGAACCGTTCAATGATCCCATTCTGTTCCGGCGTATACGGCGTGATGAACTCCTGCTGCAGCCGATAGTCTCGACAGGCCTGTCGAAATCGCCGACTCTGGAAGATCAGCCCATTGTCGCTGCGGAGGACCGGTGCGCCCTCCGGACGCAAGGTTCCCAAATCGCTGCAGACACGCCGCTTCGACCGCCCGTTCCGCCTCCTTTGCCAGACTGCGCAGGGCGAACTCATAGCCCATCACTTCCCGATCATGCAATCAATGACCGCCGCCAGATGCGCCCAACCATCTTGTCCACAATCAATATGCGTCACATCCATGGCCCAGCGTTCGTTGCTGCGATCCGCCCGACTCGTCCAGCCTTGCACGCGAGGGCGTGGGGTGGAGACGCGTTGATGCACGAACCACCCGTTCTGCTTCAGCACACGATAGACGGCCTTCCGATTGATGAGAAGTCCGTCCCGGAATCGCAACAGCACCCACAGCCGCCGATACCCAAACGTTGGATACTGTTGGAGCAACTGCCGCAACCCCTCCGTCCACGGCGGATCCGCCACAGGGCGTCGCGGTTCGCTCGCTTTCGTCCGATGCAGGCCCGCGCGGCTGAGACCGAGTACCTGGCAACTCCGCCACTCCGAGACACCCGCCAACGTGCCTCTCACGCGTCGGATGTCTTCCGGTCCAAAGGGTAGGGTTTCAAGGCCTCCCGTAAAATATCGTTGTCCAGGACAAGATCTCCAATCTTCTGTTTCAGCTTCTTGATCTGTTCATCCTTGAGCGCCTCTTCATCCCTGGGCCGACTCCGGAGTGCGTTCTCGGCCCCCAGGAGAAGCTTCTCCCGCCAGTCTTCGACCTCGGCCACTGTCAGCCCATGCAGCCGGGCTGCCTCCGCCACCGAGGTTTCCCCTTTCAAGAGACTGACCACCAGAGCCATACGTCGTTTGGCCGTCCACCGCTCAATCGGTTCTGCTGATTCCGCTGCCATCACCACCTCCTTGGTCCATATCAGGACCTTGTTGTAGAGGTGGTCTCAATTTCAAGGGGAGCAGGATATCCGCCCGGAGCTTCCGGGTAAGAGCGCGCCGGACACGGCTGGTCAGTTTGCGTGGCTGGTGCCGGACCTGCTGCTGTCGCGCCTGGGCCGAGTGCTGCGCTTGCTGAAACCGGTAGCCCCGCCGTCCTGCGTTCCGAGCCAGTTCCCGACTGACCGTCCCTTGGCTGAACCCCAGAGCCTGGCTGATCTCGGCCTGGGTCTTGCCCGCCTTTCGCAAGGCATAGAGCTGACATCGATCTTCGTACGTGATCCGATGATACGTCCTCATTCATAACCTCTTGGTGTGCCAAGAGGTTACTCCATCACGCCGTCGATGAAATTATGCACTGGCTACTTGAATCCGCGAATGGATGAAGATGGGCATCCAGGAAACCCTTGATTGAACCAAGTAACAAAAGTGCAGCCATCCTTGCAGATGGGGAAACTCCCGTGGGTCTAGAGAGGATAGGATTATGTCAATGCTTAACTGGGCCGCGACTTATCGGGGAATGAAGGTCAGAATAGCAATCTTCAGCCTAAGTCATTTCCTGCTCCTCCCAGCCATAAGCTTTGGACAAGTGATTATTTTCTCTGAAGATTTTGAAACAACCACTCTCGCGACCAAAGGATGGTATGACAACACCACACAGACATTCTCCTCGGCTGAGCACATAACCGGCAGTACACAGTCCTTGGAGTTTCATTGGTTGCCTGGAGCTAAAAAGCCCACTTCTGGTGGTGCGATACGTCATGCGTTTTCCGCTACAACCACCTTGTATGTGAGTTATTGGGTCAAGTACCAGAACGGATACCGAGGGTCTGGACTAAGATACCATCCACATGAGGTTTATATTCTCACCAATGCAGATGGTCCATTTTCCGGACTCGCGTATAATACACTCGACTTTTACATCCAGCATATTATGGGCGATAATGGAATTGTGCCGCAGGTGGAGATCCAAGACGGCAAGATGGTTGATACGAGCAAGATCGGTACCAGCCTCATTGGAGTGACAGAGGCTCGGGCCGTGGCTGGTTGCAATGGAAACGGAAACTCGGGAGGGATGACAGTCAATGAAGTGTTCGGCGGGACGGACTGCTATTCCGTTGGTGGTGGAACTTACTGGAACTCGTACATGTGGAACTCCAAGACGGTAAGGCTATCCATGGGAAGCTGGCACCATATCGAAGTCTATGCTCAGATGAACAGTATCGCGGGAGGAATTGGGCAGAACGATGGCATCGTGCGCTATTGGTTGGACGGAAATCTAATCATCGATCAATCAAACGTGATTATGCGAATCGGGGCGAATCCATCACTAGCGTTTAATCAACTTGTGCTTTCTCCATACATAGGTGCTGGCTCACCAATCGATCAGACATTTTGGATTGATGATTTAACTGTTGCAACGGGCAGAATCGGAGGAGGGCATCTTGTGCCTCCAGTTGCCCCACAAAATCTCAGCGTACAATAGCCGCCTGGCTCATTCCCCAGTCAGTCGTATGATGTCCTCCCCAAACAACAGTACCCCAACTCCTTGAGCCGCTTCACATTCGACGCCTCCAAGCCGCCATATTTGGCTTTCCACTTGTAATACGTGCAGGACTGATGCCGTGCTGCCACCCGATTTCATTAACCGGGCAGCCGGCATAAGTACCTTACAGAATTGGCACAATCTTGGCCTCGGTGAACTTCGACTGCCGCAAGGGGATCGCCCGGCTGAGTGTGGCTAGTCCGCCAGAACGTTCCCTTAATGACTGTCTCAATCTACGGAGAACTTACAGGTGGCCTCATTATAGGGCCACTACTTGTTGCTTCTTAAAGATGTCTCGCAGGATAACCCAAGGTTCGGCCAAATCATTGCCGTATTGAAGCAATTGGGCCGCTGATGAAAACATGGGTGAGCACGTTAATCGAGGTGCTTTAGGGAGAACACGAGGAGGAACACTCTATGACTAATTCGATGGGGAAAGCGTCACCTCAGAATACTTCAGATCATGTCACCAATCGCACAATTCTGGATCACTTTATGTTTAGGCCTAGCGTTGATGTGCAAGGTATCAGTATGAATGATGAGACGGTGTTGCTTAATCTCAGCACCGGCCGCTACTACACCTTGAACCGTTTGGGGAGTGTCATTTGGGAGCACTGTACCGGTCGTACCACCGTTAAAGACATTCATGCGGTTCTCTGCGACCGGTTTGAAGTTGCCCCTGAGCAGGCCCTGGACGACCTGCTCGCTCTAATCAGCCAATTGGTTCAGGAGGGCCTCCTTCAACAAGAATGTCCTCCTGGGCTACTCAATCCGCCAAGCGAAACGAATGACGATCGCGATGATCGTGCGTGAACAGCCCATGAGGACATATCTATTTACCATTTACGGTACGACAATGAGATATGTTGCGGAATCGTCTCTGTTGGCGGCACCGGCAAACGAGTTGCTGAAGCATTTCCGATAAAATTCTACTGAGGAGGTAGCAGCACTCACCGTGTGCTTTCAGGCTGTGCGGGATCGAGCAGAGGTTCCGTTGACGCTGTCTTCATTTGCACGTCGATTATTTATCGGAACAGGCTCGGCGGTCGAGGGTCGTCTGGAGACTGGGTTGCCCTACGAGATGATTCAGGATGAAGGTCGCCTGGTTGCGGACTTTCATAAGGTTGGAGTCCTGGTGATGGATGGTGTGAAAGGCCGGGCTGACGGCTATCTGATCCAGCCGGAAACCTTGCGCTCGAAGTTGATCGAATATTTATTTCACCTTGTCTTAATCGAACTCTTACGACACCAAGGGCTCTATACAATCCATGCCGCTGCGCTGGAGCGACATGGGCGTGGGGTCCTGATTCCGGGAAAGAGCGGTAGTGGCAAGACCACGGCCTCTATCTCTCTGCTCCGCTCCGGGTATCGTTATCTATCAGACGATCATCCGCTCATTCGAGATGTCGGAGCACATATTGAAATGATTCCATTTCCTGCCAAGATTAACGTGACCGAGGCGACGATCGCTTTTTTTCTGAAGTCCTGCATTCACCACATCTTGTCCTTCAATCTGGTTCGCCGAAGCGGTGGCGGTTTCAAGTTCCAAGTGCAACGGGTGAATAATGGCGCAGCTGCGCATAGACCTCCAGGGGTGTGGCAAAGTCCAAACATTTGCGGGGACGCGTATTCAATCGATGGGCAATGGCATTCAACTCACGCTGGGTATAGCCCGACAGGTCCATGCCTTTGGGCAAATACTGACGCCGCAACCCGTTGGTGTTCTCATTGGTCCCGCGTTGCCACGGGCTGTAGGGATCGGCGAAGAAGACCTGGATCGCAAGGCGCTTGGTCAGGCGTTCATGCTCGGCCATCTCTTTCCCGCGATCATAGTGTCAGCGGTCATGCAATACTCCCCAGGTATGGTCATTGAATTCTCCCCACCCTCTGACGGAGGAGGGAGACGATGGAGCTTGACGAGACGAGCGAGACACCCATCATGCCACCCCAGGGCAATCACACAGGGGAGGTCTGCATGGTGGATCAGGAGCGATGGGCGGAGATTCGGCGGTTGCGACAGAGCGAGCAGGTCTCCATTGCAGAGATCGGGCGGCGGTTGGATCTGGATCGCAAGACCGTGCGGCGCAGTCTGCGGCAGACGACGTGGCATCCGTATCAGCGGACGACCGTGACGGAGACCCTGCTGACGGCCCATGCCGACGTGGTGCGGGCCCGGGCGCCGCAGGTGCACTACTCGGCGCGGATTCTGTATCAGGAACTACGGGCGAGTCGTGGATACACCGGCAGTTACGAGACGGTGAAACGGTTCGTCGCGCCCCTGCGCGCAGTCCAACTCCAAGCGGACCGGGCGCTCCTGCGGTTTGAAACCCCGCCGGGCCAGCAGAGTCAGATTGATTGGGGCCAAGCCACCGTGCCCTTCCGCGCCGGTCCGACGATCGTGCACGTCTTCGTCCTCACGTTGGGCTTCAGTCGCCGCGGATTCTATTATGCGTGTGCGGATGAACGGATGGCGCAGTTTCTGGAGGCGCACGAACGGGCCTTTGCCCATTTTGGCGGGCACACGCGGGAGCATTTGTATGACCGCCCACGAACGGTCTGCTATCCGGATGACACCGGGCGGCGGATCTGGAATCCCACCTTCAAAGCCTTTGCGGACTATTGGGGCTTTGAGCCCCGCGTGTGTCGGCCGTATCGGGCGCAGACCAAGGGCAAGGTGGAATCGGGCGTGAAGTATGTGAAACGGAACTTTCTGCCGGGACGGAGGTTTGTCGATCTGGAGGACTTCCAGGCCCAACTCGATGAATGGACCGCGACGATTGCCGACCGACGCGTGCATGGCACGACCCATGAGGAGCCGTTCACCCGATTTGCGCGAGAACGCGACGCGCTGGTCCCGCTCGGAGGCCAGCGCAGCTTCCAGCAGGAGGCCCGGGTCTCGCGCCTCGTGGCCGAAGATTATTTGGTCAGTCTGGCGACGAACCGCTACTCCGTGCCCTATCGCTTCATCGGCCAGCGCGTCGAGGTGCAACGGCGGGGGGAGACGCTCCACATCTTTCACCGGGATCATGAGATCGCGACGCACGCAGTGCTCCCCGGCCAGCATCAATTCCGGATCCTCCCCGAGCATGGCCCTGGAGCCATCGCCCGGACGACTCGCCAACGCCGCTCAACCGTTAGTGACGCGGGCTCCGTCACGCGGTCGCTGCCAGAGGTCGAAGTACGGGATCTGGCCTGCTACGAAGCGCTCTGCGGATGCGCGACGGCACAGGAGGTGGGGTCATGAACGCCGCCCAACTGGAACGGCTTCGTGACCACCTCACGCGCCTGCGGCTCGTGAAGAGCCGGGAGCGGCTGGAGGCGCTCTTACAGGAGGCGGCCGTCAAGGAGTGGTCGTATGCGGACTTCCTCGATCAGGTGCTCGGTGAAGAAGTCGCCTCCAAAGCGGCCCAGAACATCACGATGCGCACGAATCTCGCCCGGTTTCCGTTTGTGAAGAGTCTGGAGGTCTTCGACTTCAGCTACCAGCCCTCCCTGGATAAGAAACAGATCCAGCAGGTGGCCACCTGCCACTTCATCGAGCACGGCGAGAATGTCGTGCTGCTCGGGCCCCCGGGGGTCGGGAAGAGCCACTTAGCCATTGGGCTGGGGCTCCACGCAATTGCGCAGGGCTACCGCGTGTTGTTCACGACGGCCGCGGCCATGCTCGCCACGCTCACCCGAGCGCTGGCGGAGAATCGGTTGGAGGACAAGCTGAAACTCTACACCATCCCACGCTTGTTGATCATCGATGAGATTGGTTATCTGCCGATGGATCGGACCGGAGCCAATGTGTTTTTCCAGCTCATCTCGCGCCGGTACGAGAAGGGCCCGATGATTCTCACGAGTAATCAGAGCTTCGGTGCCTGGGGCGAGGTGTTTGGGGACCGGGTCCTGGCGACCGCGATTCTGGATCGGGTGCTCCATCATGCGATCACCATCAATATCCGAGGCCATTCCTATCGGCTCAAGGAAAAACTGAAAGCGGGGCTTGTCCGAATGGAGGAAACGGCGGCGACCACTTAACCAGGGTGGGGAATTTTCGATGACCCGAACTGGGGAGATTTGGATGACCCTTGACAATCATAGGTCAATGTTTTGCGCAGCAGCACAGGCACATGCCGAAGTTTCTTCGTGAACCCCTCGCGGGCACTCCTCGCATCGCTCCCCTCCATTCTGGCCAGAATGACCAAGCGGGTCGTTCGCTCCACCAGAGTCCCGACGGCCGAGCCATTGCGTGCCCCCTTGATCAGGTCGCCTTCCCAGTGGCCCGGCACGATGCGAGTCGCCACGTCAGCCGGGCGTTCGGCAATCGGCGTCATATTGGGGATCTGGCCACGTCGATCCGTCCCTCGCGCTCGAGGCCGACGCGCCTTGCGCGCCTGACGCAGCGACGCCAGCAGTGCGCTCCGCAGCGTACCACGTGGCAACACATACAGCGCCGCATAGATGGTTTCTGCCGAGAGGTGCTTCTTCATGTCGCCAGGATACGCGCGTCGGAGGCGGCCGGCAATCTGCTCCGGCGAGCAGCCCTCAGCCAGATGGTTCTGCACGTACTGCCACAGCCAAGGATCCGAGAGTTTCAGCCGGCGCTGCGGCTGACAGGCTCGACCGGCTGCGATCGTGTGTGCCGTGCAGGCTCGATACGGTCGGCCCCGTGTCACATTGCGCGCCACTTCGCGACTCACCGTGCTGGACGACCGCCCCAAGCACCGCGCCAGCTCCCGCAGCGAATGGCCCTGGGCCAGCCCCAGACTGACGGTCTCACGTTCTTCGGCACTCATGTGTCGATAGGATCTCGTGGGCATGGCAACACCGTAGCCCATCCGGGCTTGAAGTGTTGCACTTGGAGTTAGAACTCAAGTTCCCAATACCACTCCGGATGTCTTCTTGCGCGTTTCACAGAGATGAGGAAATTGAGGGGACGGAAAACCTTAGGGGTCTT
>Ga0209824_10001905_pt1 | contig 11169 bp, 16 predicted proteins | sample VDWuncwatermetaG_FD_184124 | JGI IMG/M metagenome (GOLD analysis project Ga0209824, IMG submission 184124) | Wastewater microbial communities from Netherlands to study Microbial Dark Matter (Phase II) - VDW unchlorinated drinking water (SPAdes)... ...
GTCTGTATCTCATGAGTTACTCGAGGGATTGGCGGCCGGCGAAGCCCGCCTCCGGGGTGTGCCAGAAGCGGATGCGATCTTCGCCAAGTTTCCAGCAGAGGAAAATGATCTCTCCGTCACGAAGACCGTAGAAGTCGATGAGCCCCGTGTTCAGATCCTTCAGCCAACAGCCGAGCTCCTCAAGCTCTTTGAGTGCGGACTGGAACTGCTCGAGGAGCCGCAGCTGCTGCGCGGTCAGATCCTTGATCTCTTGCTGGAGCGACTGGATGGGATAGCCGTTCCCGGCGGACACCTTGCGAACCCGCTCGTCCAACTGCTGGCTCGTCTGCGCGATGGAGCGCTGGAGCCCCTGGAGCCGCTCGATGAGCGGCTTCACGTGGGGAAGCAGGGTGTTTGCTTCGTCGACGGTGAAGGTCTTCGGCGGTTCGTTGATGGAAGGAGACGCGAGGGGCTACGTCGAAAACGACGTCCCACACCCGCACGACTTCTTGGCGAGCGGATTCTGGAACTCAAACCCGCCGCCCATGAGGCTGGTTTTGAAATCGATCGTCGTCCCATCGAGGTACAGGTGGCTCTTGGCGTCGATGAGCACCTTGATCCCCTCCTGCTCGAAGATCGAGTCGTACTGCTTGGGGGTCGCCTCATCGACGCTCAGGATGTAGTTCATGCCAGAGCAGCCGCCCCCCTTGACCCCCACGCGCAGGCCGAGGTTGGGCTTGCCCTCTTTCTCCACGAGTCGCTTCACTTCTTGCGCGGCAGCCGGTGTGAGTGTAATCATCGTCGGTCCCTCCTGTTGTGTTCCTTCTTATGATTATAGCACGAAGCGGCCAGGCGGGCAATCAGCCGTTGATTGGCCGGGGGGAAGCGGTACCGGCCAAGCCGGCCTGGCAGGACCCACCGCAGCGCTTGGGCATCTAAGGGCCGCGGGCTTCCGCGCGCCACAGCGCATCGAAAGACCTTGAAGGTGATCGGGCGCTGCCCATAGCGGTAACGCATCGTGCCAAATCGCTTGATCGCTCGCACGGTGATCCCCAACTCCTCGCGCAGCTCTCGCCGAAGGCACGCCTCCCATGATTCCTTGGGCTCCCGCTTACCCCCGGGAAACTCCCAAAAGCCGCCGAGGAAGTCGCCGGCCCGGCGCCGGCAGATCAGGTAGCGGCCGCGGCGCTCAATGAGCCCGAGCGCGGCCTGGACGGGCTTGGCTCTTCGGTTCATACGGGAAACTCCGGCACGTCCTCCTCAGAGCACAGGTGGGACACTTCGGGGCTCGCGCCGTGCACACCAATGCACCGAAGTCCATCATCGCCTGGTTGATGACGTGGCCCTGCCCTTTCGGGATCACATCCTCGGCGAGCTGCCAGAGACGGCGCTTGCTCGACACGTTGGGCGCGCGGCGTGTGAGTCCAAAGTATCTCGAGAGGAGCCTCGCGACGTTCGTATCGACGATCGGGGCATCTTGCTTGAAGGCGAAACTCAACACCGCACCGGCCGTGTAGCGGCCGATGCCGTCCATCGCCAACAACCCCTCGTAGGAGTCGGGGATCATTCCGCGGTGGTCGCGCAGGGCCCGCTGCGCGATCCGCCGCAGGCGAAGCGGGCGCACATTGTAGCCCAGCGGGTACCAGAGCCGGCGCAGCTCGGCCATCCGGGCCGCGGCGAGCGCCTTGACGGTGGGGTAGCGGCGCAGGAACTCGCGGTACTTCGGCACCACGCGATCCACCTGAGTCTGTTGGAGCATGATCTCGGAAACGAGAATCCGGTAGGGATCGCGCGTCTTGCGCCACGGCAGGTCGCGCTGATGGACAGCGTACCACGCGAGCAGCCGTTGCTGAAATGTGCGCAGCACGGTGTCGGAACGCATCGCGGGGCTACGATAGCAAAGCCGTTGAAGCCCGTCAACGCCTCTGTTACAATGGCCGCGCGTTACCCGCCACGATGCCAGCAACCGCATTCCGCGCGACCGTCGAGCAGATTGACAGCCTCTCCTACAATGTGCGAGACTTCCACCTCAAGCTCATCGATCCTCCGACCATGGCGTTTCAGGCCGGGCAGTTCGTGATCGTCAACGTCCCGAAGGACGGCACCGTCGTCAAACGGGCGTACTCGATCGCGTCCACGCCCCAGGAACCCAACGCCATCGACCTGTGCATCCAGCACATCGAGGGCGGTATTGCCTCCGCCTATTTCTGGCAACTGAAAGAAGGGGCGGCGATATCGGTCAACGGTCCCCACGGGAAGTTCCTCCTCAAGGAGCCGTTGGATTACGAACCGGTCTTCATGGCGACGGGAACCGGAGTGGCTCCTTTCCGCTCCATGATCCGGCATCTGTTCCACCTGAACTGCAAGCAGACGATCTGGCTCCTCTTCGGTTGCCGCTATGAGCACGCGCTGCTCTACGAGTCGGAGTTCAGATCGCTGGCGAACTTGCGGCACAACTTCCGGTACATCCCGACGGTGAGCCGCCCGAAGGACTGGAAGGGCGAGAGCGGACACATTCAGCAGACCTTCCAGAAGCACATCACCGACTACGCGAATAAGGAGATCTACATCTGCGGCTGGGACGTCGCCGTCAAAGCGGTCTATCAGGACTTGGCCGGGTTCGGCGTCCCGAAAGAGAAACTCCACTTCGAGGAATGGTGATGAAGACGATCAGCGTCGGGCACACGCCGGACATGGACGACGCGTTCATGTTCTACGCGATCGCCTCGGGCGCCATTCCCATGAACGGGCTCCGGTTCGAGCACGTGATCGAGGACATCCAGACCCTCAACCAGCGGGCGCTGAAGGCCCAGCTCGACATGACGGCGATCTCCGCAGCAAGTTACCCGGCCCTTGCGGACACGTACTGGATCGTCTCGGTGGGCTCCGCGTCGGGCAGGGCTACGGCCCGCTCGTCATCGCCAAGCAGCCGTGCAGTCCGAAGGAGCTGGAGGGCCGCCGCATCGGGGTGCCGGGGCGGCACACCACGGCGTCGACGCTGCTGCGCCTTGCTGTGCCGGCGTGCGTGCCGGTCGAAATGCGGTTTGAAGAAATCCCCCAGGCGGTCCTCGATGGGACCGTCGAGGCCGGACTGGTGATCCACGAATGGCAGCTGACCTATCGAGACGCGGGCTTGCTGCCGATTTTGGATCTTGGGACGTGGTGGCAGCAGGAGACGAAGCTGCCGCTTCCGTTAGGACTCAACGTCGTGAAGAAATCGCTCACGAAGCCGGTTGCGCAGCAGGCCGTGATGCTCCTGCGAGAGAGCATCCTCTACGCCTTCGCCCACCAGGAGGAAGCGCTCGCCTACGCGATGCGCTACGGACGAGGCACCGACGCGACGCGATCCCGCCAGTTCGTCGGCATGTACGTCAACGAAGAGTCGCTCACCCTTTCCAAGCCCTGCCGCGAAGCGCTCCGCATCCTCTTTGAGCGCGGCCACCAGGCAGGTCTCCTCCCCAGCGTCCCCCGCCTCGACATTATCGAACCCGCCGCTCAGAGGTAGGTTTTGCGGCGGAAGACGTCGGTCGTCTGGCTGGCGACCCGGTCCAGGAACAGCTTCCCGTCCAGGTGGTCGATCTCGTGCTGCGCGATGATCGCCTCGAAGCCCTCCAGCGACCATTCACGTCGGGAGCCGCCCCGGTCAAAAGCCATGAGGTCAACGCGAACCGCGCGGCGCACGTTGGCAGTGAGGTCTGGAATCGATAGGCACCCTTCCCGCTGAATCACCGCTCCCTCAGACCGCGTGATCTGCGGATTGACCAGCACGATGAGCCCGTGGCTCGTTTCGGCTTTCGGATGACCGGAGCTATCCATCACGGCGATCCGTAGCTCGCTGCCCACCTGCGGGGCCGCCAGGCCCACACAGCGAGGGTGGCGGCGCATCGTCCGGATGAGCGCATCAATAAACCGGCGCACGTTGTCGTCCACGCGTTCGACGTGCCGGGTAGGCTGTTTAAGGAATGGGTCCGGGAATCGCCGAATCGGCAACATGGCCGTGGTCACACTGGTCACTCGTCACTGACCACTGGTCACTGCTCTAGAGGATGTCGGTCTCAGAAGGACGGAGGCTCAGCTCGACATGGAGCGGCTTGGCGATCCGCTTGAGCTGCTCTTCCACGGAGGAGATGGCAAGCCGCTTGGGGATTTCCACCTCGAGCAAGAGGAGGTAGAGCGAGGGGGCCGCACGGCCGCCTCCGGCGCTGCGGTGCGTGTGGACGTCGGTGATATTGACCCCGATGCGCGCGAGGGCATCCGACACGCGGAAGACAATCCCGGATCGGTCCGCGCCGTAGACCGAGATGAGGTAGGTCCGGCCCTGCTTACGCGGCGCCCGAGATTCCGTGGCGCTGAGCGGCTTCAGGTGGACTGAGAGCTTGAACTGACGCGCCAACGGTTCGAACCGTGTTCGCAGCGCCGCCTCGTTGACCCGCGCGGGGCTTGAGAAGATGAGCATGATCGTAAACTCTCCTTCCAAACGCGTCATCGCGGAATCTTCCAAGTTGCAGCCAAGCCCGTAGAGCACCTTCGTCACACCCGCGACGATCCCCGGCCGGTCTTGCCCCAGCGCCGTCACAATCCACCGTTGCACCATCCCCCTCCTCCGCTTAATCCCACCCAATCCCGCTCATTCATTTAGCACCCATAGGTCTGGAGATAGACGGATGTATTCATCTTCAGCGCTTGCTACGCTGCGAGGGGCGCGGGTCCTGTCGCGTGGGTTCCCCCGCGGGACGCTTGCCGGCCCCACCGTGGCCGGCTGCGCTCGGCTGATTTTCTCGCTCGTCCCACATCCTTAAGAGCGCGGGGGACACCGTGGCCGCTCGAAAATCAGACGCCCGCTCCGGAACCCCCGCGCCACCCGCGCCCACCGAATCAACGCCACAATAGTCTCGTGTCACCGGAATTCTCAGATCGATACTGACGGAGCACTAGGTTCTCGGAACAACGGCCAACCGATGGCCGCAGTAATCTTATGTCGTTGAGTCAACGCCCTTCTGGATCATAGTCTCTGATCCACGTCTGGATTCTCGGATCAAGGGGATCATGAGACACGCTGCCCCGCCTCACAAAGGTCTTGAATCGTTCATACGGGTCGTTTCGATCCCCTTCTTTACGCAGGGTCGTTCTGTCATTGAGGTACAGATACAAGATGATCTTGGGAGTATTCGAAAATGCAAAGAAGAGCCGATACCGTCCGAGGCCCTGCTTATATCGGCGATACTTCTTGAGAGCATCTGTCAGACGATACGAAGGGTGATCGGGATTCTCAGGGATGATTTCGAGCGTGGCCTTGTAGACTCTGTGGGCTAATTTGACCGTTTCGTGCTGTTGTAATTCCTCAGGCTTACGTTTCCTGCTGAGGGCCTTGACCTCAGCGTTCAACTCGACCGTCCTCTGGAAGAAGATCTCATGCGCTTTCAGGAAGTAGTTATTCTTCGTCGTCATGCGGCATGGCATTAAACAATTTCACCACCTCAGGACTCCACGCCTCGGCAGGATCGCGCAACTTCTCAGGATGCTTCATCGCCTCTGTGGCAATCGCTTGAATAAACGTCGCAAACAGCGGATCGGACTCCAAGGTATCCAGCCTGGATTTCGAGGAGATCAGGACAGCTTCCCGGGAGTACCGAATCACCACTTCACGACCCTTCACCGTATCAACGAACGCCTTGGGTAGGGTGATTGCTTTGCTGTGGCCGTGGGTGAACAGTTTTCTCATCAGTGTCGGCATCTCTACTTCACCTCCTTGCTAGAGTATATACTAAAGTAGGCACTCATGTCAAGACCACAACAATCGAACTTGGTCCAGAAGTAGGCCTGGGAGAGATCGACGAGTCTCGCCGGTTTCATCAGGACGCTGCACCATGGCTCGTCAAGGTGGACGATTCGACTTCAAAGCCCATGTCTTCGATCATGCGCTTGGCTTCTTCGGCCTGCTGGCCAGGTGTGGTGAGGTAGCCTTCCACGAAAATTGAATTGGCCGCGTAGAGTGCCAGCGCCTGCACGGAGCGGAGGTTCACCTCGCGTCCGCCGGCCGCGCGGATCTCGCTCGTCGGGTTGAGGAACCGGAAGAGGCACAGCACCTTCAGACACTTCATCGGCGTCAGGAACTTGAACGCCTCCATCGGCGTCCCTTTGATCGGATGGAGAAAGTTGATGGGAATGGAGTCCATCTTGAGCTGCCGGCACGCGAAGGCCAGCTCGAGGATGTCCTCATCCGTCTCGCCCATCCCGACGATGCCGCCGCTGCACGTCAGCAGGCCGGCCTTGCGGACATTGCGCACCGTCTCGACCCGATCCTGGTACGTGTGGGTCGAGCAGATCTCCGGGTAGAAGCGCTCACTCGTATTGAGATTGTGGTTGACCCACCCAACCCCGGCGTCCTTGAGCCTCCGCGCCTGGGACTCTGACATGATGCCAAGACAGATACAGATCTCCAGCGAAAGGGATTTCTTGATCTCGCGCGTCACGTCGCAGAAGTGGTCGATCTCTTCGTCGGTCGGCCCACGCCCGCTCGTGACCATACAATACCGCGTGGCGCCGGCCTGAAACGCCCGACGCGCTCCTTCCACGAGCTGCTCCGCCGACATCAGCGGGTACTTGTCGATGCTGGCGGTCGAGAGCGAGGATTGCGAGCAGTAGTGGCAATCCTCCGGGCAGAGGCCGCTGCGCGCGTTCTGGAGGATGCAGATCTTCACCCGCTTGCCGAAGTGGGTCTGTCGGACTTCGAACGCCGCGCGCAGGGCCAGGGGGACATCCTCGTCGGGGATCGCGAGGATCGCCCGCGCCTCCTCGCGCGTGATCTCCTCGTCGCTGAGCGACCGCTGGACCAGCTCATTCCAACGAAGCTCAGTCGACGACGTGGACGGCATCATACGGGGACTGGATCGAACGTGCGGAGGGTCTCGTAGAGGGTGGTGCGTTGGGCGGCCCGGAAGCCGGACTCCTGGATCAACGCGATGATCTCCTCCACGGTTGTCTTGTTGATGAAGTCGGTCGCGGCGTGGACATTTTCCTCAAACAAGGTCCCCCCGAAGTCATCGGCCCCGAAGTGGAGCGCGATCTGCCCGGTCTTCTTGCCCTCGGAGAACCACGAGGCCTGGATGTGCGGGACGTTGTCGAGGTAGATGCGGGAGAAGGCGATCATGCGCAGGTACCGGGTCGGGCCGGCGTGCTGCGGGATGTGCTTCTGAAGCGGGGTGTTTCCCGGCTTGAACGTCCAGGGGATGAACGCCGTGAACCCGCCGGTCTCATCCTGGAGATTCCGGATGTGGTCGAGGTGGTCGAGGATGTCCTCGTCCTCTTCGATGTGGCCGAACATCATCGTGGCCGTCGACTTAAAGCCGAGCCGGTGCGCCTCTCGGTGGACTGACAGCCACGCCTCGGCCGGGCCCTTCTTCGTCGCCAACCGCCGCCGGATGCGGTCGGAGAGAATTTCGGCTCCGCCTCCGGGCAACGTCACCTGGCCGGCCTCTTTCAAACGCTGCAGCACGTCGCGGATCGTGAGACCTGACACCTGCGCCATCGTCGTGACTTCGGAGGCGGTGAAAAAATGCGGCGTCACCTGTGGGAAGCGACGACGTGTTTCGCGCACGAGCGAGATGTAGTAGTCAAGCGGCACCGCAGGGTTGTGCCCACCCTGGAGCAGCACCGTCGTCGCGCCGAGGTCCGCGGCCTGCCGGATTTTCTCCATGACCTGCTCGACGCTGAGCGTGTAGCCCTCAGGATGGCCCGGCTTGCGATAAAAGGCGCAGAAGACGCAGTCGGTAATGCAGACGTTGGTGTAGTTCGGGTTGGAGTCGATCACGAAGGTGACGACCGGCTCAGGGTTGAGCCTGAACCTGGTCTGATTCGCCAGATGTGCCAGTTCCAACACCTCGCCGCGCTGCCAGAGCTGCAAGCCTTCCTCTCGGCTGAGGCGCCGGCCGGAGAGGACCTTTTCCTCAATCGCTTCAGAGCAGGTGGTGTTCATCGATCAGCATGCGAAGCCGCGTGATGCCTTCTTCCTCAGGCTGGCTGAGTCGGTAGATGAAGCGAGTCAGGTAGGTCTGAAGGACGTCGGGCGCAACTCCCAGGTCGGCGGAGCGCTCTTTGGCTATGAGATCGAGTTGCCTCGTGTTGAGGCCGAGCGATTTTGAGAGCGCGGTCTCGAAGTGTTTCCTCTCCTCGGCGCCGGCATCCTTGCGGATCGCCCAGACCGCAAAGACGCAGGGGGCGTGCTGCCACAACCACCACTCAAAGGCGACGTCGATTTCGTAGGGATACTGCGTATTGACCTGCTGGAAGCGTAGCGCCTCATCCCCGATGAGCAAGAGCGCGTCTCCCGCAAGGTCCTGCCCGCGACGGTAGACGGATGGCCTAATCTCGTAGCGCTGCTCGAGAAGCAGCCGCAGCAGGACGGCGCTGGTCGAGGTCTCCTCGGTCACGGCAATGGTCGCCCCGTCGAGCTGACGGATTGGTTTGCGGGAGAACAGGAGCACGCTGCGCGCCCGTCCGCGCACCGCGATGCCAAAGGGCCCAAGGCGCTCAAACCGGTCCTCGAGCCGGAAGTAGTCGACGAGCGGGAGGAGCCCGGCGACGATCTCGCCGGCCGCCGCGCGCTGGCCGAGCGCTCTCGGCGCGCAGTCCACCAGCTCATAGCGCTCCCCCAGGGTCAGCTCCCGGAAGAAGGGCGCGCTATTGAGATACGGGACTCTCGCAATAACATCTCCCGTCTTTGGACGGGAGCTGTTATTCAAAAGCACACTCGTGACATGGTGCCCCTGGCTACTCATGCGGTTTTGCTGGCTTCCAAAGATCCATTTCGCGAAGCGGAATGGATCTGGATGGTGCGATAGAGGGCATCGCGCTCCACCGGGGTGCACCCGGATTCACGAATCAGCTCCACCAGTCGATCCCGCGTCAAGCTCACGGGTGAGGCCGCATCGGCCGCGTGCATGATGCGCTCCTCCCCGATCGTCCCATCGATGTCGTCGGCGCCAAAATGCAACGCCACCGAGGCGATCTCTTCTCCCATCGTGACCCAGTACGCCTTGATGTGCGGCACGTTGTCGAGGAGGAGCCGGGCGATGGCGATCGTCTTGAGATCGTCAACGGCAGAGGTCTGGCGAGTGACCACTTGGGTCTTGCCTGGCTGGTAGGCGAGCGGGATGAAGCTCATGAACCCGCGCGTCTCATCCTGGAGCGCGCGCAGCTTGAGCATGTGGTCCACGCGCTCCTCGTGCGTTTCCATGTGGCCGTAGAGGAGTGTCGAGTTTGTCGGAATCCCCATCCGGTGCGCGATCGTGTGGATCTCCAGCCACCGAGGGGCGCCGATCTTAAAGGGAAAGAGCGCCTTGCGCACCCGCTCGGAGAACACCTCCGCTCCGCCGCCGGGAAGCGCAACGAGTCCGACCGCCTGGAACTGGCGCAGCACCTCTTCGACGCTCAAGCGGAACTTTTTCGAGAAGTAGTCGATCTCCACCGCCGTCCACGCCTTGATCTGGATCTGGGGAAAGTTCGCCGTGATCTGCCGGAACATCTCGAGGTAATAGTCCCACTTCCAGTCTGGATGCAGGCCGCCGACGATGTGGACTTCGCGCAGCTCGGGGTTGCACCGCTCGAGGATGTCATGCATCGTCATCTCGTAGGCGTTGGCCCGGCCGCGCTTCGTCGCGAAATCGCAGAACCGGCAGGAGAGCACACAGACGTTGCTGGGGTTAATCTGCCGGTTGATGACGAAGTGGGCGCGATCGGCCCAGCGCGCACGCTTGACTTCATCGGCGAGCCGGCCGAGCCGCACGATGTCGTGCGTCTCAAACAGCTCGAGCGCATCCTCGCGCGTGAGCCGCTCGTGGTTCTGAACGTGCTGCGCTACGCGGTCCAGTAGTGCTGCCATCGTGAGTCAACACGTGTGATGACTGCAGGGTCCATGATGACCGTGTCCGGATACCCTCGTTTGAACGTCGCATCGATCCCGAGACAGCCTCGGTACACCGGCCAGGCGTCGTTCAGCTCGGCTGCGGTAAACACGACGTCCCGCGCCGGGTCGAACCGCGTGAAGATCCCCCACAACACGCTCTCGCGATCCTCGAGATCGACGTCGGCGCTGACCGCGGCGATCAGTTTCACCCCGGCAAGCGGCTTGGCACGGACGAGCGTCTTCACGATCTCTCGCCCCTCGCCTTCCACGTGAACTGCAAGCAGTGTCCCTTCTACGAAGCGGGAGCGCCGAATGCGGGGATGGAGTGCGTTCACCTGGGCCTCGGTGAGTTCCACCATGGGACTTGCGGACGCCCCGGCGCTTCGGGTCGCGTCCAGCACCATCTTGCTGCCCAGGTTCAGGGTCAAACTGGTGAAATCCAGCGTATCAAAAGGGACTCCGGGAAGCAAGAGGAAGTCCTGCGCCGGATCGAAGTGCGCGCCGATCGCCCGCAGCACCGCGCGGGGATCCCGGGCATCCACGTCCGCGTCGACCAGGATGAGACACTTCGTCAACGCCATCTGCCCGGTCCCGAGCAGGCCCAGCGCGGTCTTCATCCCTTCTTTGCCGAAGCGCTGCATGACCGAGGCCACCGCGAGGCTGTGGAATCCGGCTTCGTAGTACGCCCAGATGTCCCGCAGTTCCGGATGGATGAGCCGGATCATCGGCAGCAGCATCTCCTGCACCGCATTGCCGATGTACTTATCTTCTTGGGGAGGTTTGCCGACGACGGCGGAAAGGTACACGGGATTGCGACGATGCGTCATCGTTTGAATCCACATGACCGGAAATGGCGCTGGGTGCGAGTAATGACCGAAATGATCGCCAAACGGTCCCTCGGGCATGGACTCATCAGGCGGCACGATCCCTTCCAAGACGATCTCCGCATCTGCGGGCACGGCCGTGACCCCGGTCTTGCCGAGCGCTAAGGGCACGCGACGACCGCGTAAAAATCCTGCGAACGCCAGCTCATCGATGCCCTCAGGCAGCGGAGACACGGCCGCAATGTATAACATGGGATCGCTCCCGATGATCACCGAGACGGCTAATGCTTTATTCTGCTGCTGGGCCTTCCAATAATGGAATCCACCACCCTTTTGAATCTGCCAATGCATGAGGACTTGATCAGGACCCACGACCTGCATGCGGTAGATTCCAAGATTGCGCGCGTCTGTTTCGGGATCATGAGTGAGCACCATGCCGCACGTAATAAAACGGCCCGCATC
>Ga0209824_10001906_pt1 | contig 11164 bp, 12 predicted proteins | sample VDWuncwatermetaG_FD_184124 | JGI IMG/M metagenome (GOLD analysis project Ga0209824, IMG submission 184124) | Wastewater microbial communities from Netherlands to study Microbial Dark Matter (Phase II) - VDW unchlorinated drinking water (SPAdes)... ...
CGCCCGAGCGGTCCCACGCGAATGCGACCTCGCTCCCGTCGGGCGAGAGATCGATGCCACCCCGGCGGTCCACCGCGGGGATCCCCGCGATCTCCTCGACGGACAGGCGGCGGAAGCGCGCGCCGATCGAGGAGGGACGGAGCGCCGCGACCTCCGCGCGACCGGCCGCACCGAGAGCGTTCGCGACCGTCGTCGGTGGTGCCGGCGTGCCTTCCGCCTGCCAGTCGTCGGCGAACGGCTTGGGCCGCTCGCGCGCCTTGTCGGTGCGAAGCACTTACGAGCCGTCGCGCTCGGGACGGGGCGCGCGCTCTATCCTCTCGCGCGTGACCTCGGACACGACGAGCGTCTCAGGCCCCATGGCGGCCTCGCGGCCGACGGTGACCTCGCGCGGGACGATGGGATCGTTGTGCGTCATCTTGTCCTCGAGCCGCCCCTTGTAGCTCCGGTCCCACGGCGCGTCGAGGAGGATGCTGAACCGCTTGCGCGGCCGCGGGAGCTCACGCTGGAGCCCGAGCAGTCCGTCCCTCCCCGCGTTCCACGTCGGCGGGCTCTGCGCCGCGAGCACGGCCGAGAACTGGAGCGGCAGCAGCGCCTTCGCGCCGGGGGAGCTGAGGTCGAGATCCCCGACCACGAGGACGCCGCCCGCCTTGCGCAGGAGCACGACGGTCGCGCCCACGCCCTCGTGGCGCACGCGGATCGTGCGCGCGTCGGGCCGCACGAGCTCGTCGTCCGTGAGGACCACGTCGGCGCCGCCTTCGACCGCGTCGGCGTCCTCCGCGTGAGCCGCGACCTGCACGCCGATCGCGTCGCGGAACTTCCCGGCCTCGCTCGCTCGTGCGCGGCCGGTCACGACGATGAGCGACGCGTTGCCGGTCCCGCGGATCAGCCGGACCGCCCGCTCGCTGTAGCGCGGGACGTCGATCACGAGGTTGCCGCGGTCGGCGTCGAAGACGATGTACTGCCGGTCGTTCTCGAGCGGCTCGTACAGCTCGAAGATCCACGACCGAAGCTGCTGAATGTCCATTAGGGGGCGTCAGCGTATCGAGGGAGGACGATGATCGCTTCGCGGCCACGCTCGCGCCGGACGGCGGTGCGGTCCACGGTGAGACGCTCCACGGCGCGGCGCAGCGGCTCGTCGCCCCAGCCGAACACCTTAGCGGCTTGCTTCTCCGTCAGGCCTCCCGCGAGCTCGAGCGCGCGGGCGAGGATCAGCGCTCGCGCGTCCGCCGACGCGATGGGCTCGGCCGCCCTCAGCACCTCGGGATAGCGGCGGACGAAGAGATCGTACGTGTAGTTGTATTCCTCGCGTCCCTCCCCGACGGCCTTGACGCGGGCGACGTACATCAGCCGCTGGACCTCGTCGAGCGCCTTGTCGTACTGGCCCCTGCCTTCCTTCGACGTGATGCCGAGCTCCGCGCGCATGCGGCGGGTCTGCGATCCTCCCTGGCTGTGGTGGGCCAGGTACTCGATGATCCGCCTCCCGATGTCCGAGATGCGCCCGGCGCGCACATCCTCGAGATGGTCGTCCGGCTCGCCGGCGCGGCCGAAGGTCGCGTAGAGCACGGGAAGGAGGCGCATCGACACGAAGGCCGGCTTCCGCGCGAGGATCGGTCCGTAGTAGAGGCGCTTCTCCTCGGCCAGCTCGTCCTTCCATCCCCACATCCATCCCCACTTGCGGTCGTCATCGCTCGTCGAGAGGTGGTCGAAGCACGCAGGGATCGGAAGGCCCTCGGCCGGCGTGAAGGCGAAGCAGAAGCCCACCTCGTCGACGAAGCGCACCAGTTGATCCGCGTTGCGCACGCGGTGCTTCGCCCTGAGCTTCTCGCGATGCTCCTCGAGCAGCTCGTCGAGCGACCGCGCCTTGGGCGTGACCCTCCGCATCAGCTGAGGTAGAGAGCGAGCACGCCGAGGAGCACGGCGAGCGAGAACGCGCGGCGGGAGCGCTCGTGCAGGCCGCGGAACTCGCGCCGGCGCGCGTCGTTGTCGGGAAGATCGTCGAAGCCGGGGGTCTGCGTGCGGATCGCCCGGGCCACGGGGCTCGCCCACGCCGACGCGTAGAGCGTCGCGAGCGACATGAGCGCGAGAACGATCCACCGGGCGAGGATCCGCAGGTCCCGCGGGTCCTCGTCGGCGGCGCCCGCGCGGAGCACCGTCGTGAGACCGATGAGAAGGACGGCGCTCGTCGCCACCCCGTCGAAGCGGTGGAGGACCGCGCCGAAGATCGTCCCGGCCTCGCCTCGGGAGCGCGCGGTGCGGAAGATCGCGGGCGCCGCGAGCGCCCCCAGGGCGAAGCCTCCGCCCACGATGACCGCGAGGCCGAGGTGGTATCCCAGCTTCAGGAGATCGAAATAGACGGTGTCCAGAGAGGCCAGCGTAGGCGAGCGGAGCCATTTCCGACCCGATCGATCGGTTTAGACTGAGCCTGATGCCCTCCATCGCCCAGATCGCCGCGCAGGTCCGTCCGTACATCACCGAGGTCCAAGCCGAGCAGGTCGACGAGGACCGCGGCTCCAGCGCGCCGGCGCGGATCGTGGACGTCCGCGAGCAGCACGAGTGGGACGCCGGGCACATCCCCGGGGCCGAGCTCATCCCCCTCGGGACGATCGCCGACGTCGCGGCGGAGCGCCTGCCGAAGAAGGACGAGCGGATCGTCGTCCATTGCGCTGCCGGCGTGCGATCGGCGGTCGCCGCATATCAGCTGCAGCAGCTCGGCTACACGAAGGTCACATCGATGGCGGGCGGGTTCGGCGCGTGGCGTGAGCTGGGCCTTCCGGTGGAGGCGCCGCTCAGCTCGGCACAGCTCGAGCGCTACAGCCGGCACCTTCTCATCCCCGAGGTCGGGATCGCGGGGCAGCAGAAGCTGCTGAACAGCAGGGTCCTTCTGGTCGGCGCGGGCGGGCTCGGTTCGCCGGCGGCGTACTACCTCGCGGCTGCGGGCGTCGGAACGCTCGGGATCATCGACAACGACGTCGTCGACGCGACCAACCTGCAGCGCCAGATCCTCCACTCGACGGAGCGGATCGGCGAGCCGAAGGTCGAGAGCGCGAAGCGCACGCTGGAAGCGCTGAATCCCGACGTCAACGTCGTCGGGTACCGCGAGCGCCTGTCGTCCGAGAACATCGACCGGATCATCGCCGAGCACGACGTGATCGTGGACGGTGCCGACAACTTCCCCACGCGCTACCTGCTGAACGACGCGTCGGTGAAGTGGCGCAAGCCGGTCGTGCACGGGAGCATCTACCGGTTCGAGGGCCAGGTCACCGTGTTCCAGCCGTTCGAGGGCCCCTGCTACCGCTGCCTCTTCCACGAGCCCCCGCCCCCGGAGCTCGCGCCGTCTTGCGCGGAGGCCGGCGTCCTGGGCGTGCTGCCCGGGGTCATCGGCACGATCCAGGCGAACGAGGTCATCAAGCTGCTGCTCGGGATCGGCGAGCCGCTCATCGGGCGCTACCTTCTCTTCGACGCGCTCGACGCGACGTTCCGCGAGGTCAAGCTGCGCCGCGATCCGAAATGCCCCGCGTGCGGCGACCATCCGACGATCACCGAGTACATCGACTACGAGGGGTTCTGCGCGTCGCCCGCCCAGTGGCGCGAAGAGCACGCCCAGGAGGCCGCAACGCGGGCCTGAGCAGCCGACAGGAGGCCGCGACGCGGGCCTGAGCAGCCGACCCCGGGCGGTACCCTCGACGGCCTGACCCGCATCCGACGCGCTCTCCTGATCGCGGCGATCCTCGCCCTGGTCGGCTCCTGCACCTCGCCGACGTCGACCGCGACGCCCGCGCCGACGCGCACGCCCGACATCCAGCGGTCGAAGCTCGACATCATCTACAGCGCCTTCGTCGACACCGACGTCCACAACGTCTCGAGCAAGAAGGCGCTCGAGGGTGCGCTCGAGGCGGTCCGCGCCGAGGTGCGCGCGCTCGGCGGCAAGGCCGACGTCGCGACGCCTGACTTCCAGGACGTGCCGGAGCCGGTCCTCGCGGACTTCAAGAAGTTCGCGGACGCCGTCTCGCAGCTCGCCGCAAAGAGCCCCGACCTGTCGTCCGACCGCATCGCGCGGGCGGCGGTCGGCGGGATGATCAGGCAGAGCCCCGACTGCCACACCTATTACTTCGACGGCCGCGGCCGCCTGGACTCGCGGCCGGTCCAGGAGACCGGCGTGCGGGACCCTGCCCCGCCGCGGGGCCAGGTCATCGCGCAGCCCGACGAGGCGGGTCTCACCGCGCGGATCCTCGACGGCGGGATCGCGTACCTGCGGTGGACCGAGTTCCGCGTCACCGGGACGTACGACATCCGCGCCACCGTCAAGGCGGTGCTCGAGAAGGCCCTCGCCGCGGGCGCGAAAGCGTGGCTCTTCGACATGCGCGGCAACGTCGGCGGGAACGGCCCCGAGATCATCGCCAGCTACTTCCTGCGGGACGAAGCCGTCATGGAGATCCGCGTCCGCGATGGCAAGGCCGGGGTGCGCAGCGCCAACCCGGACCTGCGCCTTCCCGAGGCGTACCAGCTGCCCATCGCGCTCATCCAGAACGACCAGGGCGGCTCCGGCCCGGAGATCCTCGCGCTGTTCCTGAAGGAGACGAAGCGCGGGACCATCGTCGGGCAGAAGAGCGTGGGCTGCGTGGGCTCCGCGTCGCCGACCCCGCTCCTGGACGGCACGGAGTTCTTCGTGGTCGCCGAGGAGTACGTGGGCGCGATCACCGGAACGCGCTACAACAACGTCGGCATCCCGCCCGACGTGGTGGCGAGCGACGCCGCGGCGATCGACGTCGCGTCGACGCTCCTCCGCGACCGGATCGCAGGTAAGGTAGGACCGTGAGGATGAGAAGGCTCGCGCTGTGGATCGTGATGTCCGTGGTCGTGGCGGGATGCTCGACCGCGGCTCCCGTCGCGTCGGGGAGCCCGTCCGGTCCGGTCGCGGTCCAGGTCACCGACAAGACCAGGGGTGAGATCCAGGCCGTGGTCCAGGCGCAGCGCGACGCGCTCGTGAAGCGCGACCTCAAGGCCTATCAAACGACGTACGACGGCGCGCGGGCGGGGCTGCGGCGCTGCAAGCAGGAATCCTTCGACGTCGCGGGGCGGCAGGGCGTCGGCGCCACGGCTCCTTCGGTCGTGAAGGTCGAGCCCTACGGCGGGATCTACGCCCGCGCGTGGATCGACGAAGGCGGTTCCACCGGGGTGACACGCACCTACTTCCGCATGGTCGACGGCAAATGGGTGCAGAGCGAGCCGACCAGCGACGAGGTCGGGGCGGAGAAGAAGACGACGGTCGACGGCATCGACATCGACTATTGGGGGATCGACGACGACGTCATCGACGCGCTCGGCAAGGGGACGATCGCCGCGCGCGACAGCATCCTGCAGAACCAGCTCACGGAGTCGAAGAAGCTGTTCGGGATCCGGTTCTATCCGACGCGCAGCGTCGCCGGCATCCAGGAGTGCTCGGTGGTCGGCTTCCACATCCCGAACCAGGCCGAGGACAAGTACATCCGCTTCTTCCGCTACTGGTTCACGCAGGATCTGAAGGCGCTGTCCGCGCCGACGATCTCGTTCATCCAGCACGAGGGCTTGCACTGGGCGCAGGACCAGTTCAGCCCGGGGATCAGCGCGCGGCTCGATTGGTGGCTGACCGAGGGATGGCCGGACTACATCGGGCAGTCACGCTCGACCGAGTACAAGAAGACCGTCATCTGCACGACGGGCGCGCCCACCTACAAGCAGCTCGCGGACGGCCCGCGCACGGACCTGCCCGAGACCAACCCCGAGGACGCCGTCCGCTATTACGCGTTCGCGAACACCATGATCGAGTACCTCTCCGCGCAATTCGGACCGGACGCGTACAAGAAGCTCTTGCTCGCCTACAAGGATGTCGCGGACCCGAACAGGAGCCTGCCCAAGGTCCTGAATGTGACGCCGGCGGACTTTCACGCCGGCTGGCTCGCGTTCGCGAAGAAGAAGTACTGCTGACCTGCCACCCATTTGGTACGGCTGACGGCTTGGCGAAGGCCCGCGGCGCCTCCATGATCGTGGCCTCAGCGCGCGCGGATCACGTACGGAGGAGAGCGGAACAGTGGCGAGGATCTTCCCGAACGCTCAAGCTGCCGTGCTCCCCGCATCCGAGGGAGCGGTCGCATGGGGGCCGGTCCCCGATGTCATCGACCGGGCACGCAGCGGTGACCGAACGGCGTTCGCCGAGCTGTACGACACCCACGTCGACAGCGTCTACCGGTACCTCCTGTACCGGGTCCGCGAGCCCAGCGATGCCGAGGACCTGACGAGCGAGGTCTTCACGCGGGCCTTCGCGAACATCCACCGCTATCGCTGGCAGGGCAAGTCGTTCCTCGCATGGCTCTACACGATCGCGCGCAACGCTGTCACCGACCGCCGCCGCCGCGAGCGCCCGACCGTCGACATCGACAGCGCGTTCGGCATCGCCGAGGACGGACCGACCGCTCACGAGCGTGCCGTGCTCGGCGAGCAAATGGGCGCGCTGCGCGGCGCGGTGACGCACCTCACCGCCGAGCAGCAGCAGGTCCTGTCGCTCCGGTTCGAGCTGGACCTCTCGAGCCGCGAGGTCGCGAAGATGCTCGGCAAGAACGAAGGCGCGATCCGCGCCCTTCAGTTCCGCGCCCTTGGCCGCCTGCGCAAGCTGCTCCGCGAACGAGGCTAAGAGCTCAGTAAGGATCGGCCGGTCCACTCACTGACCGGCCATACACTTTCCGCGTGGGACGGGTGCGCTTCCTCTTCAGCCCGCTTGTTGTCCTCGCCGTCGTGTTGGGCGCTTGCCAGCTCGTCCCGCCCGACGTCGCCAAGCAGATCCTTCCGGAGCGCACCGAGTACAAAACGCTCGAAGCCGCGTACCACGTCCTGCTCGAGCGCCACGTCGACCGCCCGACGCCCGCAAAGCTCCTCACCGGGGCCCTCGACGGGGCGGACGCCTACCTGAAGAAGCCGGCGGACCAGAAGGGCCCGGCCTGCGCCAGCACGACGTCGCGGCCGCAGCTCACCGGCAGCAGCGAGTCGGATCTGGTCAAGGCGTCCGAAGCTCTCGACAAGGCGCTCGCGGCGTGCAGCGGCGCCGACAAGACGCAGATCGAGCGGGCCGCGGTGGACGGGATGGCGAAGGCGATGGCCGAGTGCCACACGTACTACCTCGACCCGGACCGCGCGAAGGCCTTCAATCAGCCGCCGCAGCCCTACTCCGGGATCGGCGCGACGATCCTCGCGCCGAGCGCTCCGGGTGGGATGTCGGAGATCTCCTCCGTCTTCCCCGACAGCCCCGCGGAGAAGGCCGGCGTGCGTGCGGGCGACCGGATCAAGAGCGTCGACGGCGCCGACGTCACGGGCTTCAGCCCCGACGAGATCGCGGCGAAGATCCGCGGCCCCGAAGGGACGCAGGTAAAGCTCGTCCTCGTCCGCGGCACGCAGGAGGTGAGCTTCGCGATCACGCGCGCGACGCTCACGGCGCCACGCGTCATCGAGCGCGACTTCGACGACGGCAAGATCGCGATGCTCTCGATCTCGCAATTGAACGGCGACGTCGCGAAGCAGACCCAGGACATGGTGAAGCGGGACATCGCGGCCGGAGCGAAGGCGTTCATCGTCGACCTGCGAAACGACCCGGGCGGCGACCTTACGGCCGCGGTCGACATCGCGAGCATCTTCCTGAGGGACGCGACGCTCGTTGATCAGGTCGGCCGTGACGGGAAGAAGGAGCAGGTCCGGACCAACGACCGCTTCAACCTGGACTTCAAGGGACCGGTCGTCGTGATGGTCAACGAGCGCAGCGCGTCGGGCGCGGAGATCATCGCCGCGGGCCTTCGCTCGAATGGGGCCGCCTCCGTGGTCGGGACGCGGAGCGCCGGATGCGTCGGCATCGCTCAGCCGCGGCAGATGCCGGATGACGGGCTGCTGCTCGTCACGCTCGCGCGGATGCAGGACGTGAAGACCGGCGAGGAGCTGAACGGGCAGGGCCGCGGCGTCGCGCCGGACGTCTCCGCGAAGGATGACCCGAACACCTCGGAGCAGGAAGACGTCGTCGCGGCGCTCGACACGGTCCGGACGAAGCTCGCCGCGCGGCCGTCCGCGACCGCCGCGCCTTAGCCGAGCGCTCCTCTAGCTGCGCAGGCCCAGGGCGACGAGCCCGACGACCGTGAGCGCGATCCCGGCGTACTGGTTCGGCGCGAGCCGCTCGCCGAGCAGGACGATCCCGAGAAGCGCGGGCACCAGCGGGTAGAGGCCGCTCCCCGTCGCGGTGACGGCGGCCTGACCGGCGCCGACCCCGAGCACGAACGCCACGTTCCCGAGCGTGTCGAAGACGCCGACCCCGATGATCAGCGCGATCGTCGTCGGCGGCACGGGTAGCGCGATGCGGCGACGGGACGCGAGCGCGACGGCGGCGAGCATCGCGACGGCGGCCGTGCGCCAGAGGACGATCAGCGCGAGCCCATCGTGATGGCGGCTCGCCGCGGCGAGCAGGGTGCCCCACACGGCGAAGCCGACCGTCGCGAGGGCACCGAGCCGCACGCCGGGGGCGGGGCGTCCCACCGTCGTGAGGAGCGCGCGCAGGTCGGTCGTCGCGAGGACGACGCCCACGAAAGTGATACCGATGGCCACGACCTGCTCGAGCGCGAGCCGCTCGCCGAGGAAGATGACGACGAGGATCACGGTGAGCGCGGCGTACGACGCGACGACGGGGCTGACGACCGCGATCGGACCGAGCGCGAGCGCGCGGTAGAGGAGGTACAGCGGGAGGCCGCCCGTGATCGCGAGCGCGATCGCCCAGGGGACGGCGTCCGCGCTGAACGCCGGCCAGCGCCCAAGGACGGCGAGCGTCACCGCCAGCGTCGTCGCGCCGACGGCCTGCATGCCGAGCGAGGTCCATAGCGCGCCGATCCGGCGCGCCGACATCGCGCCGCCGTAGTCGGCCACGCCCCACCCGAGGGCCGCGGCGATGCCGTAGAGGAGAGGGGTCAGGGCTCGACCGGGGGTGGAAGGGAGCCCCGGGTGCGGGGCCCAAGGGGCCCCGCGACGACGGCCCCCCTGCGATGGCTCAGACGACGAGGTCGCGCGGCGCTTGCGTGAGGTCGCGAGCCCCGTCGGCGGTCACCACGAGCATGTCCTCGAGCCGCACGCCGCCGATGTCCGGGTCGTAGATGCCGGGCTCGATCGTGACGACGTCGCCCGGCTGGAGCGGGACCATGCCCCACTTCCCGCGGCCGATCGACGGCAGCTCGTGGATCTCGAGGCCCACGCCGTGACCGGTGCCGTGGAAGAAGCCGCGGATCACGGGATCGTCGGGCCGGTGCTTGTGGCCCGGCCGCAGGGTGTCGTAGCCGGCCTCGAAGATGATGTCCTCGACGCGCTCGTGGATCTCGCGGCCCGTGATCCCGGGGCGCAGCATCGCGATGGCCTCGTCCTGCGCGCGCCTGACGACCTCGTACATGCGGCAGATCGCCTTGGAAGGGGTCCCCTTCGAGACCGTGCGCGTCATGTCGGCCCAGTAGCGCGAGCTGTGCTGCGGGTAGATGTCCATCACGATCGGCTCGTTCGCGCGCAGCGGTCCGTGACCCGTCTCATGCGGATCCGCCGCCTGCTTCCCCGGCGCCGTGATCGTGCGCTCCGGCGTCGAGCAATCGCGCGCGAGCAGCTCCTGCTCGACGATGGTGCGCAGCCGCTCGGCGGTGAAGACCTCGCCATCGAGCGTGAGGATGCCGTCGCCGCGGACCTGGGCACGGCGGATGGCGTCGACGCCCGCCGTCCAGGCTCCCTCCGTCGCGCGCTGTGCGGCTTCGATGCGGTCGATCTCATCAGGCCGCTTGGTGCGCCGCCTGACGTCGAGGTCCGTGGCAACGACGAGCTCGACGCCGAGGGCGCGGAGCTGGTCGGCGATGCCGAGCGGGAACCAGCGCGGCACGCCGACCGTCGTGATCCGGCGCTCGGCGAGGAAGCGCTGGATGACGGTCGCGATGATCCGATCTCCGTCGAGCCCCTGCGCCGACAGCTCGCGGAACCCGAACTCCATCAGGTTGCGGATCGCGGTCGCGCGCGACTCCTTCTCCGCGCGGCCCTGCTCGAGGGAGCTGGCGACGATGACCCGCTCGTCGCCCTGCTCGAGAGAGATGAACGGGTCGGGCGCGAGGAAGCGCATCGACTGGTAGATGTCGGGGTAGTGGTACGAGTTGCCGTAGAAGAGGATCGGCAGCTGACTGTCTTCGGGGCTCATACCGACTCAGCCTAGCCAGACCTCGGAACTCTCGCGCTCATCATCCTCGACCCACGCGCCTAGGGGCACCAGCCCCACGCAGTTCACGCCGCGAATGAAGATCAGATGTAATTGCTCGGCCGCCCAGAAGATGTCGTCGACGGGAGCGCCGCGGTAGTGGTGGCCCGGTCGCGCATCGGCCGGATCCACGCAGTGGATGTGGAACACATCGTCGTGCCAGTGGTAGGCGAAACGTCCGTTGGGTCTTGGCTCCCAGTGAAGATCGTAGAGATGCACGTAGCGCTCCCAGCCTGAACGACGCCACTCGTGCTTCTCAACGAACACCATCGTCGCTAAGTCCGCGCCGAACCAGCCGGGGATGTGGACCGCGATCGTTAGCTTGACGCTCTGGCCGCTCTCGCTCAGACCGTATCCGTACTCCACACGCCCGTACCGGCCACTGAACGCCACGGCCAGCTCCTCGAGGCGCTGCTTGTACTCGTGGCGGCCAAGGCGATCGCCATCGCTCAAGAGGAGGCGACAGCACGCCGAGCGCGCCTCCGCTCATCGGCGCGCAGCTCTTTGGTCGCGTCGATCTCGACCCGCTGCGGCTCGGTCATCTCCGGACTGATACGGCGCAGCAGCACAGCGAGCGGGATGCGGTACGTCCTGGGTCCTAGCTTGACCGCGTAGAGGGACTTGCGATGGATCCAGTCCATCACCGTGGACGGATCGACATCGAAGATGCGCGCGACGTCCGTAGGCGAGTAGAACGCCTTGCGCTCGAACTCGATCACGCTGCCCTCCACGGCATAATCCTTATTCTGGAGTATACGGGTTTTGGCGGCTCATACGCCCATGACCACCCGCGTGCGATGGACCTTTCGGATCCGGCGCTGCTGTCGGCGCAGCCGAGCCTCAGCCCCCGAGACGCGGCTCGTCACTGCGGCCGGGAGCTCGGCG
>Ga0209824_10001908_pt1 | contig 11159 bp, 9 predicted proteins | sample VDWuncwatermetaG_FD_184124 | JGI IMG/M metagenome (GOLD analysis project Ga0209824, IMG submission 184124) | Wastewater microbial communities from Netherlands to study Microbial Dark Matter (Phase II) - VDW unchlorinated drinking water (SPAdes)... ...
CCCGTGCGTTTATACGCAGTGTATGCCAAGTCTAATATATTCTTTATTTTTCTCTGTCTGAACGGAAAATACTGCGATCTTGCCTGACAGAACCGGCATCTATTGGGACAACCGCGCATAATTTCCAGGGTAATCCGGTCATGGACTATTTGAATATAAGGCATTAACCAATCTAAAGGGAAATATGCGTTATCTAAATCTTTTACAAAACGCTTCCTAACCTTGGAAGGAATATCGCCTGATTTCGGCTTAAACTCCCCTATCTTACCTTCAGTAGTGTATCTGACTTCGTACAACGAAGGCACATACACTCCTTCAATATGAGAAAGCATAACCAATAATTCCTCTTTATTGATTTTAGACGCCTTAAATTCACTCTTAAACCTGCGATAAATATCAATGAGCTCTAAGATTGCCTCTTCTGCTTCACCAATAACAAATAAATCAAAGAACTCATGCATAGGCTCAGGATTTAATACGCAAGGGCCGCCGCCAATAACTAGAGGATAGGTATGATCACGCAAAGAAGATTGCAAAGGAATAGAGCCTAAGTCTAACATATTTAACACATTGGTATAATTTAATTCATAACCCAAAGAAAAACCTATGAGATCAAATTCGTTAAGACTTTTTCTGGACTCCAGGGAATACATTCTAATATTTTTATTACGAAATATTTTCTCCATATCTAGAGCGCAAGAAAAAAAACGTTCGCAGGCCACATCAGGTATATTATTTAATAAGCCATAAATTATTCTCACCCCTAAGTTGCTCATTCCTATTTCATATAAATCGGGAAAGCACAAAGCAAACTTTATATAACTTTTATCAAAATCTTTTCGAGGAAGATTCCATTCCTGACCGATATAGCGTCCGGGTTTATTAACTTGTAAGAGGATATCGTCTAGCATATAAAAATCACAGTTACTAAGCAGTTAATAACTATAAGTAAAATCGCACAGTTTGTTAATAACGGTTAATATCGGTTACAAAAAATGCAACTGTTATTAACCAACAGGTCATCTTAGATTCTGGATTATTAACCGATATTAACTGATAGTAACCTAAAATATTGCCCTTGTCTTATTGATATTCGCCAATATGCCTAAAGAAATAAAAGTTACAAATATCGACGAACCGCCATAACTCATCAATGGCAAAGGCAGCCCTACAACCGGGGCGAACCCTAAATTCATGGCGATATTGATAAAAACCTGCATACACAACATCAAAGAAATCCCAAAAGCTAATAAACTGCCAAAATTATCGCTGGTTTTGTAAGCAATATCAATGCCCCGCCTGACCAAAAGATAATATAAAAATAATAATACGCTGCATCCAAATAACCCCCATTCTTCGGCAAAAGTAGCAAAGATAAAATCGGTGTGCGACTCAGGCAGAAAATGCAGTTGGCTCTGCGAGCCTCTCAGCCAACCCTTGCCTAAAAGGCCGCTTGAGCCAATGGCAATTTTAGACTGGATTACAGTATAGCCAGCGCCCAGCGGGTCTATATCAGGGTTTAAAAATACAAGCAGCCTGTCTTTCTGATAATCTCGTAATATGTGCCATAATACCGGTAAAGATAAAATAATTATCAACAGAAGTATAAATATGTACCTTAATTTTACACCTGAGAGATAAAGCATAATTATAAATATAAAAAACACCATAGCACCGCTACCTAAATCCGGCTGCTCAATAATCAAACCCATAGGAAGAGCCGCAAATAAAAATGGTAAAATAAGCGCTCCGAATACCCCAAGCTTCCTTACGCGCAAAGAAACATCATCAGCTGATTTTCTGCTAAAGTATTTGGCTAAAAATATTACAATAACTAATTTTGCTATCTCTGAAGGTTGGAAGTTAAACCAGACAATCTTTAACCACCTTTGGGCGCCCAACCGTATAACTCCCGATATAAACACTAAGAATAATAAAAATAGCGCCAATGCATATAGGAAATAGGCCATATCCCAAAGGCGGCGATAATTAAGATTGGACATGCATAGAAATAAAAATACTCCTAAGATAACCCATAAGATCTGGCGTTTATATATTAACTGCCAAAGATTGCCTTCTTTTTGATAAGTACTGCTGTAGACCGAGAGAATGCCGATACAAGCGATCAAGATGGCAATTATTAATATTGAAAGGCTGATATTCCTCATTATTCTTACTTATGTTTCGTTTATCCCGACGCTTCAAAACCGTCCCGCTAGAAGCGGGATAGATGGAGTCGGTCGGCATTCCGCCCCGAAGAGGCAAGAAAAAAATGAACTCTGGACTTTAGCCTAAGGTGGACTCCATATTAAATTAACCTCTAAGCAACCCTTCACTAATCATATTTTCTATTATTTGTTTTGCTACTGCAGCAGAAGCGTGTCCTGAACCACCATGCTCTAAGAATACACATATAACGAATTGGGGGTTTTCAAAAGGGAAAAAACCCGCGAACCACCCATGCGGCTGACCGCGTGAAACCTGAGCTGTGCCAGTCTTACCTGCAACTGAAACAGGCAGACCTGATAATATATTAGCAGTCCCCTTAGGTTCAGAGACGACCTTTCTTAAGCCCTGCCTTATATAATTTATGGTGCTCTCTTTTAAGGATAGCGCAATAGACTTCTTCTTTAACCTAGACAAATCCTGGCTATCAATAGCTTTAACTATATAGGGAGTAACTAAGTTCCCTTTATTAGCAAATACCGTCATCATACGCGCTATTTGTATCGGAGTAACCAAAAGGTCTCCTTGGCCTATAGATAGATTTGCGGTATCTCCATCAAACCAATTCTTAAATTTATAAACTTTCTTCAATAACACCGAAGGCAGAAAACCGCTTGCTTCATAAGGCAAATCAATTGCAGTAGGTTTAGAAAAGCCAAATTTAACTGCATAATCATATATGCTTTGGGGCCCTATGAGAAGGCCAGTCTTATAGAAGAACACATTACAAGAATCCATAATTGCCGTAATCAGATTCTGCTGATTATGCGTATCCCAACAGGAAAATTCCTGTTTTCCAATATATGTGTGTCCCGGGCAAAAAAATGTTGTAGATAAATTAATCTTGCCTGTTTCAAGTGCGCCAGTTGCCACTACTAGTTTAAAAACTGAACCTGCGGGATATACGCCGCTAATTGCACGGTTTATCAAGGGCGCACCGGGATTATCGAGAAGATTAAGAACTGATGAGCTTGGTTTATTACTGAATACTGCGGGATCGAAATTAGGGCTATTTGCCATGGCGATTATCTCACCGCTGTAGGGGTCCATAATAATAATGCTGCCATTCCTCTGCCCAAGGCTCTTTTCAGCTATTTTTTGTATCTTTAAATCTACGGTCAATTGTATATCTTTGCCATTACGAGGCGGCTTAAAACCCAATACATTTATCAATCTACCATTATGGTCTACTTGTACCGACAATCCACCTTCTTCTTGCCGCAAATAATAATCATATTTTTCTTCTATGCCGCCAAAACCCACAATATCCTTTGTTTTATAACCATAATCCATTAATTTGGTAAGACGCCAGCGGTCAATCTCATCTAAATAACCGAGCAAATGGCAAGCTAGTGCTCCATAAGGATAATATCTTAATGGATAAGGATGTATCATCATATTATCCAGATCCTGCCTTAGTTCCTCCAAAGCAATCGCTTTTTTAATATCTATATTTTTTGCAATAGTAACAGGGATAAATGACGACCTGTAATTGCCTAGAAGCGTATATTTTAAGTCTTGAAAGTCCCTACCCAAAATCTTAGCTGCGCCCATCAATGTCTTATCTATACGGCTTGGATCTTCGGGCAATATCGTCACATTATAGGAAAGATAATTATTTACAATAATATTACCGTGTCTGTCAAAAATTCTTCCGCGGCTGCCCTCTTGAGGAATAAGCCTTATACAATTTTTGTTACTTAACTCTGTGAACTTTTTTCCTTGTATAACTTCAATATTTAAAATGCCCAAGGCCAGAAATATAAAAATAAATATGACAATCTTGTGAATAACATTTTTCCTCATAATATGTTCTTTTATAATGCAGGGGTTAACGGAGTTCTGTTTAAGGCAGCAAATACCAGCCTAATAATTCTTAATATCACAGACAAAACAAATGTGGTGTATAAAGAGCCGATGAATGCAATGCGCAGAAAAGGCCTCCAGTAAATAATATTGCCTAAGAAAGATAATATTGCTATGGTGATTATATCATGGAGATTCGCAATAATGAATATAAGCGCCATACGGATATAATTATTATCTAAAGATATTTCTTTAGATAATCTTATAATTAAGATACTCCATAGCGGGAATAACAGAGTGTTTATGCCAAAAGTATTTACAGAAAGGACGTCTTTTAAGATTCCCGCGAATATGCTTAAAAATATCGCCGATTTTAATTTAAAAAAAAGGCTGGCAACCAGCATGCTGATTAAAAGAAGATCGGGTTTTGCATTAAATATATTAATATAATATAAAATTGTTGTTTGAAATAATGCAAAAACAATGATAATAAATATAAAAATCAACCCTCTGCTTCCCCGGCCTAAACGGGGTTTGCTATAGGGTGATACTGAGAGCGGCGTATACTCACCCCACCATAAAGGGCGGGGTTTCACTTCGACGTTGCTCAGTGTCCTTCGACGAAGTGTCCTGAGCCTGTCGAAGGAGAACGCCGCCGAACGTATCAAGCGGCAAAATCCATCCGCACTCTCAAGAGCGCGGTTTTGCGGCCGCGAATGTATAAAATTTTGCATATCTAGTCCCTGCTTCTTAATGTTCTTAAGGTATAATTATTAACACCTCTTCTAAAGCTAAGAGATTAACGGCTGGTTTTACTATTGCATAGCGGCTTAATCCTGAAAACTCTTCACCGATGTTAACTACGGTACCGATCAGCAAACCTTTCGGATAAGTGTCAGTTAAGCCGGAAGTTATAATTGTATCGGAAACATTAATATCAGACTCTTTGGGCAGGTACTTCATAATCAAAGAACGGCCCAACGTACCCGAAACAAGACCATCCTGACGGCTGCGCTGAACTATAGCTGAAACACCGCAATTCGGATCGTTAATAAGCATAATTCTGCTTGTGAAATCTGTAGTTTCAATAACACGCCCGATCAATCCCAAATAACTAATAGCTGCAAAGCCGCGTCTTATGCCATTGTAACTTCCCTTATCAATGATGACTACTGATGACCAATTATCCGCCGAATGACCAATGACCTTTGCTGTAATTACTTTATAAGGAGAGTTTTGTTTAAAAGAAAGTACGCTCTTTAATCGTTGATTCTCAAGATAAGTTTCGCCTGCAGCATTGAGTTTCTGCCTCAATAAATCCATTTCCTTGCTTAATCTTTCATTTTGAATCATATTCCGATGATAAAAAATAATTCCACCAACTTCACGTTGGATTAATGTCAATAAACCAAGGGGGTATTTTAAAATATTGAAGGCCGGAACCCTTAAGGCAGGAATTAGGCTGGAGAGCAATACAATTAAAGAAATAACGATTGCAGCGGAAATTAGACTCTTCTTTTTAAACTTAATTAAACGCGGATTCATCCCGCACCTTTAAAAGAACATAACATCTCTGGAATTTCGGCGTTATAAATAATCTTGAGATATGTTTGGGTGTTGAAAAGGCGCGGGGCCATTAAGCGTGCATTTCGGACTTGATAGGAACAGTTACTTTTTTAAGATAGCGTATTTCATCTAAAACTTTACCTGTGCCAATAGCCACAGCACTCATTGGATCATCGGCAATATGAACTGGTAAGCCGGTTTCTTCAGAGATCAACTTATCCATACCTCTTAATAATGAACCGCCGCCGGCCATAACAATACCGTGATCAATTAAATCTGCGGCTAGTTCCGGGGGAGTCCGCTCTAAAGATATCTTAGTCATTTCTAATATAGCGCGTAAAGGTTCTTGCAATGCTTCCCTTATCTCCTCAGAAGTTATGGTTACTGCCTTAGGAAGCCCGGCAACTAAATCCCTTCCTTTTACCTCTAACGTCACCTCTTCTTCCAAAGGATAAGCAGAACCAATCTTTATTTTAATCTCTTCAGCCGTGCGCTCACCAATCATTAAATTATACGTCTTCTTCAGATATTCAATAACCGCCTCGTCCATTTCATCGCCTCCGATACGTATGGATTTAGAAAAAACAACGCCAGCCAGAGAAATTACCGCAATCTCAGTTGTGCCTCCTCCGATATCTATCACCATATTGCCTATTGGCTCCTGAATAGGCAAGCCCACTCCTATTGCTGCAGCAATAGGTTCCTCAATTAAAAATACCTCTCTTGCTCCTGCGCGCTCTGCAGATTCTTTTACCGCGCGCTTCTCAACTTCTGTAATTCCAGAAGGAATGGCTATAACTATACGCGGCCTTACTTGAAAACGGCGGTGACGCGCCTTTTGTATAAAATGCCTTAACATAGTCTCAGTTACTTCGAAATCAGTAATCACGCCGTCCTTCATCGGCCTAATCGCAACAATATTTCCAGGTGTACGGCCAAGCATACGTTTTGCTTCCTCACCTACTGCTAAAACGTGCGATGTGCCGCGTTCTACCGCAACTACCGAAGGTTCTCGAAGGACAATACCCTCCCCTTTTACATAAACAAGGGTAGTTGCCGTACCTAAATCAATACCAATATCATTGGATAGTAAACTTTGGATATAAACATATATTCTTCTGATTATCTCTTTAAATTTTGCCATATCAGTCTCCTCATAAGTTTAATAAAAGAATTCTAACAGAGATTAAACCCTATGTCAAATAAAAATTTACCACAAAAAACCTTCACCGCTTTACTATTTAGCCTATGCTATATTGAAAGTAGGGGAGATAAAGAATTAGTATACTAATTCTTTTAATAGAGTTAAAAAATTAGGGAAGGATTTATTAATACAGGCGATATCATCTATTTTGGTTTTACCTTGGGCTAAAAGGCCCGCAACAACCATACTCATGGCAGTGCGATGGTCTGCGAAACTTCTCACACTGGCGCCCTTAAGACGCTTTCCGCCCTGAATTATGATTTTCTCTAACTCCAGGGTTTTAATGACCTTGATATCGGCCCCCATCTTTATGAGATTATCAGATATTGATTTTATGCGGTCTGTTTCTTTTAGGCGTAATTCACCGACTCCTTCAAATATACTTTTACCCTGAGCAAAACAGGCCGCCACCATTAAAATAGGCAGCTCATCTATCAAAGAAGGTATCTCTTTTTTTGTGATGATTGCGCCCTTCAATTTACTACTTTTTACCACCAAATCTCCCATCGGCTCAAAGCTCCTAGTTCCTGTCGCCTGATGCGTAACTCGAATATTCGCCCCCATTCTTTTTAATACCTTAATTATCCCTGTACGCGAAGAATTTAGGTTTACATCTTTTATCAAAATTTGTGCATGTGGCAATATTGCTGCCAAAACTATAAAAAAACTTGCTGAAGATATATCGCCCGGTATAAAGACTCTACCGGGAGAAACCAGCTCTTTATCTCCTTTTATAAATATCGCATTCCGGTTAACCTTTATATCTGCTCTAAATAGCTTTAACATGCGTTCTGTATGATCCCGTGTCTTGACCGGTTCAATAACGCAGGTAGAACCTCTGACGTAAAGACCGGCCAAAATAACCGCTGACTTTACTTGTGCAGAAGCAACCGGCATTTTGTAAGCAATAGGCTTAAGGCGCCCTCCTTTAATTATAATAGGGGGGTATTCTTCTAATTTTGAAGGATTGATGGTTCGATTGCACTCACCATCAACTTTGAGCGTAGCCGAAGAGTTGATTTTTGCCTTTATAATTGCGCCCATTTGTCTCAATGGCGCTGTTACCCGTAACATTGGCCTTCGAGAAAGAGATTTACCGGCGTTTAAGGTAACGGCGAAATTATGACCTGCCAAAACACCTAAGGCGAGCCGTAAAGTAGTGCCAGAGTCACCCACGAAAATTGGCCCCTTTGGCTTCTTTAGCCCATAAAGCCCCTTGCCAAATACAGTAATCGTTTTAACATCCGGGTATTGATGGGAGGGATTTTTGAGTTGGTAAGATAGGTTGGCTATTTTGTTTCTTAAATCTTGTGTTATTCTGATGCCTAGCTTTTGGAAAACTTTTATTGCATAAAGGCAATCTTCGCTGAAAGGAAAATTCTCAATTACAGTTTTACCTTGGCTAACAGCGCTTAGGATTATAGAACGGCAGGCTATAGATTTATCGCCTAAAAGGGTAATTTCTCCTTTGAGGCGTTGTTGTGCTTGCTTGACTAAAAAAGAACTCATTTAGTCTTTTGTACGACCCTATCTCCCTCGTTCACTTGGTCTTTTATAGACACAGACATAAAATCTGCTGCGGACATAGCATCGTGGACTTTTTCCACTTTAATATCGCCCATATATTTATTATTATGGTAAAGGGAAAATATATCGCCTGCGTTGAGTCCGTCTTTGCTGCCTAAATTTATTACTACAAAATTGTAGTCTTTATTTACTACTAATACCTTGCCCTCCAAAGGAGAAGCCGCGGCATTCTCTTTACCTTCAGCGCCAACTACAATCGTGCCTAATTCCACGCCTTGGGTTTTTGCAGATTGAGCCTGCGTTTCCAAGCTCTTTACTTTTTCCTCTAATTCAGCTTTTTTAGATTCTAATTCTTTTAATTGCGCTTGTGTTCCTTCTGCATTCTTTTGCAGGCTGCCGAGCTTTGTCTCTAAATCTGCTCTCGATTGTTTCTGTTTTTCTAAATCCGCCTTTAATTGTTGTATCTGATTTAATATCTCTTGTTTTGCAGTTGTCTCTTGCTCTAAAGTAGCGGTTAATGCATCAATGTTAGCTTGAGCTGCCTTTAATTTAAGTTCTAATTGAGAAATGGTCTTTTTATACTCCTGAAGCTTTGCCTCAGTTGCGCTCTGTTTTATTTTTAAACTCTCCAATTCCCCCTGAAGCCTTGCACTGGTTGCTTTTTCTTTTCGTAAAAGAGAAAAACATGCACCGGCTAAAGATAAAGAAACCAATATTAATACCACAAATATTGCTATAGGCGATTTAATCTTATCAGCCATTCCCCCCCCTTTCTAACGTCGTTTATAAGAAACCTCTGACCACCTCTTCCTTTTTGATATTTATTATAACATCCTATGCCTAAAAATCAAGTTTTATTTAACAATTCTTTTTTAAGCTCAGCAGGAATATCAGAAGAAAACTCTATAAATTTTCCTGTGCGGGGATGCAGGAAACCAATTGATTTAGCATGCAGCGCTAGCCGAATAAATTCGTTATTACTGCCGTATTTTGTATCGCCTAAAATAGGATGCCCCAAAAAAGCAAGATGCACTCTTAGCTGATGCGTCCTTCCTGTAAACGGCTCTAACTCTAACAGGCTAAAATCTTTCATCCGTTTTAGAGTACGATAATATGTCTTTGCGTATCTTATATTTTTACCAAAACCTGCCGACATTTTTTTTCTTTTATAAGGATGCCTCCCAATGGGCACATCAATGACATTCTCATCATATTCCATAGTGCCCTTTACCAAAGCAATGTATTTACGTTTAACGCTATGTTTGGCAAATTGCCGGCTTAAGGAAAGGTGAGCGGCATTGTTTTTAGCAATAACCAATAAACCTGATGTTTCCTTATCCAATCTATGCACAATACCCGGCCTCTGGGGATTAATATCCGACAGTTTATCAAAATGGCACAGTAACGCATTTACCAATGTGTGTTCGTAATTTCCGGGCGCAGGATGCACGACTATTCCCGGGTACTTATTTATTACCGCGAGATCCTCATCTTCATAAATAATATCCAGAGGTATATTTTCTGCCGTAAGAATTCCGGGTTTCTTATCCTCAATATAAATTTTAACTCTATCGCCTGTTTTTACCTTAAAGTGCGGTTTTAGTTTGCCTTTTTTTAGCTTATCGCGACTTTCTGTAGTCACCTTGCCTTCCAAGATTAATTTCTGTATAAATGTACGGGAAAAACCAAGATTATTTTTGTGAGAAAACTCTATCAGAAACAAATCTAAGCGCTTACCCTCGTCATTTTGTTCTGCATTTAATATGTATTCCTGCATTCCGGTCTTTATACATTCGCGGCCAGAAAACCGCACCCTTTCCCGCACAGCGGGATCCCGATAGAAAAAAGATTATTGAGCGGGACAAGGTGCGGATGAACAATTGAGCCGCTTTTAGTATTTCGCTCCAGGAAATCGCGGGTTTTAGCCCGCGAAGCTTCATTTGGACTGTTTAATTAAAAGGAGCTTTGCAAAAGAGAGGAAAAAAACTGCAATACTTATAATTTGAAACAAAGTCATATTTAAGAAAATAACCGGATTATCATCCCGCAAAAATTCAATAAAGAATCTCGTTAGCGAATAAAGTAAGAGATAAATAAAAAATATATTTCCCTCTTTATGGGGCCTATTCTGTAATAATCGTAAAATAATAAATATAATAATTAAAACCAAAGAAGAATATAATTGCGTAGGGATAAGAATTGATTTATGCACTGGAAAATAAATGCCGAATCTGGATGGTTTGCCAAAACAGCAGCCGTTCAATAAACAACCAACCCTGCCTATTGCTTGCCCCAAGGCAACAAAAGGAGCAATCAAATCAAAGGCTTTATATATCCGTAGATTCTGTTTTTTTAAATACATAACCCCGGATGTAACCCCTAATGCAAGCCCTCCAAACCAGGACAGCCCTCCATGCTGCAGCATAATTATTTCAACAGGGTTTTTTATATAATAACTTATATTCTCAATTATATATAAACTGCGTGCGCCAATAATTCCGGCAATAAAGGCTATAAATGCGAGATTGAAAATTATATCGGGGTTGAGATTTTGTCTTTTGGCCTGGAGGCTTGCTAATATAGAACTTGCTGTAAAAGCCGCCAAAAGCATAAGGCCGTATGAATATATTGTCAAAGGGCCTATTTGACAGATTATTGGATGCATATTTTAAATCCAAATACCAAAGCACAGAATTCAAAATAAATTCAAATAACAAATACCAAATGACAAAACTAAAGTTTTGGATTTTGTCATTGAGATTTTGGATTTATTTTGTGCTTTTAATTTTGACATTTGTCATTAAATAATATAGACCATCCCAACAATATC
>Ga0209824_10001909_pt1 | contig 11158 bp, 9 predicted proteins | sample VDWuncwatermetaG_FD_184124 | JGI IMG/M metagenome (GOLD analysis project Ga0209824, IMG submission 184124) | Wastewater microbial communities from Netherlands to study Microbial Dark Matter (Phase II) - VDW unchlorinated drinking water (SPAdes)... ...
CCGTGGGGCCCGCGTAAACTTTGAGGATATATTTGGTGGATTCGGAGGAGGCGGATTTGATTCTATTTTTGAATCTCTTTTTGGAAGAGGAGGATTTGGTGGATTTGGCGGTGGAGGATTTGGTAGGGAAAGAGGATCAGATCTTGTCTATGATACCTCAATTACGTTAGAAGATGTTCTTAAAGGAAAAAGAGAAGAAATTGATATTCGAAAGGATATTGATTGTGAAAACTGTAAGGGTTCTGGCTGTACCCCTGGGACATCTATGCGAACCTGTACAGTTTGTAATGGTCATGGTCAAGTAAGATCATCTAGAAGTACAGGCTTTTCTACGTTTGTTACAGTTCACCCATGTAACACTTGCAGAGGTCAAGGTAAGATAATAGAAAGACCTTGTAGCAAATGCAAAGGAATAGGAAAACAAAAAGGAACAAAACATCTCTCTTTTGATATCCCACCCGGTGTGGATACTGGTGAATACACAGTCAGAGGCGAAGGTGAATCAGTACCAAACGGTGTAAATGGAGACCTGATTGTCAGAATTCGAGTAAAACCACATGAGAAATTCAAAAGAGATGGCACGGACATATTTTATGATCAAAACATTTCTATGATTGATGCCACACTTGGTAAAACCATAATCATACCTACTTTAGAAGACACAGAAAAGATATCTGTGGAAGCAGGTAGTCAACCAAACATGATAATAAAACTAAAGGGCAAAGGACTCCCACATCAAAATAGCAGAGGAAGAGGAGATCAATACATCAGACTTGTTGTTAACATACCAGCCAAACTTGACAAGCAACAAAAAAAGATCCTAGAAGAGCTTAGGGATACTTTTGATTAAACTGGTGTAAAAATTGAGAATAGGGCTTGATGTAGATGGGGTTCTTGCTGATGTGATTCAGTCATGGCTTTCTTATAATAATAAAATAAGGACAATCATAGATAAATCAGAAATCTCTGAATGGGATTTTTGGAAAAAATTTAAGATAGATAAATTTGATTTTTACAAAGAACTTTCAATATGTTGGACATCTTGGGAAGATATTCCGACAACAGAAAATGAAATTTCTTCGGCAACTATAGATCTTTCAAAACTTGGTACAGTAGATATTGTAACAGCAAGAGAAGAATCTACACATATTCATGTCAAAAACTGGCTAAAATCAAAAGGAATTGCTTACAATAACTATGTTGGTGTGTTAGAAGGAATAGAAAAAACTAAACTTGATTATGATATATTCATTGATGATTCACCAATAAATGCAAAAAGTATGCTTGATGGAGGAAAATCAGTAATACTCTACACACAACCATGGAATCTAGGATTTGATGATTTGCGTGCTAAAAGAATCTACAAACTAAAAGACGCTGTTTCTGCAATAAAGACACTTATTCAGGAATCTTAATTTTTTCGTTGCGGGGGTTGCCTAGCCTGGTCAACGGCGTAAGGCTCAGAACCTTATCTCTTAGGAGTTCGTGGGTTCAAATCCCACCTCCCGCATATTCATCATTCATTTTTCAAAATGAGATTGCATGATAAATTTATAATCTATCCTACAGTTGGTTGTTTATTGAAAAAGATTGAAGCAGTAATAGCTCATCAAAAGATCGATACAGTAGTCGAAGCTCTAAAAAAAGTTGGTGTTGGCGGTTTTACAATACTTGATGCAAAAGGATGGGGAAAAGCAGATAGATCTCAAATGACAGGCCAACGAGGTACTTCAAGCTACACTGCAGGTTTCAATATAAAAAATTATATCATCATTGTAGTTGACGATTCAATTGCAGATAAAGTGATAACGACAATAGTTGGTGCGGCAGGAACAGACTCCCCAGGAGATGGAAAAATCTTCATCAGCACTGTTGAAGATGCTATAGATATAGGTAGTAAGCAAAAGGGAATACACGCAATTTAGTTAAAGATAATTATTGACTAGAACCTAGTTTACGTTTTATTTTTTCTTCTAATAACTGGTTTATTTTTTGGCCGTCAATCTTACCACGCATAGTTTTCATAGCGATTCCCATTAGTGGACCAATTGCTCTTGACCCCTGTTCCTCGATCATCTTTAGGTTAGTCTCTACCAATTCATCCAATATTTTTTCAAGCTCTGACGAATCCACATTGTTTATAGATGTTTTCTCTATAGCTTCAAAAACTGTATATGCCTTACCTGACATTATGCTTTCAAAAATTATCTCAAGTGATTCTTTTGCAATTTTGCCATCTGCAAGTAAGTTAAAGGCTTTTTCAATTTCATTATTTTTTAGCAGCTTGCTATCTAATCCACGCCTTTCTAAGTTTGTAATAGTTCCGCAAAGAACTGAAGCAACAAAATTTGGAGAAATTCTATTATCTTTACAAATGGATTCAAACAAACCTAGATAATCTGAATCAAAGATCTGCATCGTAAGCTGTGGATTTAATTGATATGTTTTTTGTAGTTCTGATATAGTCTCTTCCCACGATTTGGGTATCTTTCTTTGTATTTCTTCCAATTCGATTTTTTCTACAATTATGGGAGGAATGTCAGTTTCAGGATACATTCTTGATGCGCCAGGTCTTGGTCTCAAAAATACAGTTTCACCAGTTGATGTTGCCGCCCTCGTTTCTGCAGGAACACCATTCTTAGCATCCTCGATTCTTTTTATGATTGATTCAATTACAAGATCAATTTTTTGTTGCTCACCAGCTAGAATCAAAAATCCATCCTTTAATCCTAAATCCAATGTCTTTTTGACTTGTTGAATCTCTGTCTCTTCTATTCCGTAATTTGGAAGCTCATCAGAGTGAAACACACCTCCGAGTCCAAAAAATCTTACGAGTTCGCCAAGCTGTTTACCAAGTCTTATCCCCTCATATGGTTCAAAACTAAACATTCCTGAAAAATTTTTAATTCTAACTGCCTTTACTATTGCACCTTCTTTCAATGCTTTTTGTATAACTTTTGATTTGCAGTTTTTGAAAATCTCTGAAACGTCTTTTACATCTCTTTCTTTTGCTATTCTTTCTGTTTCTATCTCACGTAACTTTTCTGCTATGATATTCAAACCATGCTGTCTCTTTGCTTCATATTCGATGACTTTTTCAAGTTGGTCAAGCTGTTGTACTCCCTTTACTTCAACCACATTTCCTCCTTGTATGGAGACATTGACATCTTGTCGTATGGATCCTAAACCTCGTTCAACTCTTTTTGTAGCACGCAAAAGTCGACCTAAGCTAAGTGCAATTTTTCTAATCTCATTAGGCTTACCAGATACTGGATCCAAAGCAATCTCTACTAACGGAATGCCAAGTCTATCCAAGCTATACTCTCTTACATCGGTGGTGTCGCCCAGAAGTTTTGCTGCATCTTCTTCCAAACAGATGCTTTGTACGCCAATTTTTTTTCCATCAACCTCAAGATAACCGCCTTGTGAAATAAGCATCGTTCTTTGAAAACCTGAAGTGTTAGAACCGTCTATTACCAACTTTCTCATCACATGAATTTCATTAAAAATATTTGATTTTAAGGAGGCTGCAATAATCAATGCAATTTCTTTTGTTTCAGTATTTACATCATGAGGAGGTTCTTCATCCTGTTCTACAAGACAACTACTTGCAGGATTTGCATGATATACTATAGTTTTATCTTTACTACGTTCAAAAACTGCGGTAGGATCAAACTCACCAAGTTCACTTTTTGCAAGTCTGAGTTTACGGAAAATTTTTATTGGATATTCTTCTGATTCTATTGGAGGACAATTACAAAACAATTTCTTGCCTGTTGCAAGCTGTTGATGTATTTCAAGACCAACCTTGAGTCCAATTTTGTCTATTTGAGGTTCAGACACTTCTGATTTATCTATTCAACTTGCTTTAAAGCTTAGTCTGAAAATTCCATAGCGATATTTTCTTTCATAATTTTTTCCATATCCTCAATGGTTCTTGAATTACCAAGTGCCCACATTGCTTTTACAAGAGCAGTTTCTGGAATCATATTTCCAAGAGGAATCATTCCTAAATTAAGCAGATCTCTACCACTTTCATAGACAGTCATTCGTACCATGCCGTCTATACATTGAGACGTCATTCCAAGAAAGAGGCCTTTCTTTTTTGCTTTTCCTACATATTCATACATAACTTTTCCAATATGCCCAAGACCAGTTCCCTCAAAAATTATTGCTTTGTAACCTGAACTTATGATGTGATCTAGTATTTTTGGATCAAGTCCTGGATAATATTTTACTAAAGCAACACGTGTATCAAAATTAATTTTTGGAACATAGTCTTTTTTTATAACATTAAACTGTGGATTTTTTTCAATTCTATCTTTTTTTATAATAAAAGCTGGATCTCCACCAATTGTTTGAAATGCATTACGCTTACTTGTGTGATTTTTACGTACTCTTGTTCCCCAATGGCAAGCAACATCATCATCACTTGAGCTATTGTGCATTACAACATAAATGCCTCCAGTATTACATTCTACAAGAAATCTTACTGCAGAAATTAAATTAAGTGCAGCATCAGAGGATGGTCTGTCAGAAGATCTTTGTGAACCTACCAGAGCTATTGGAATTGGAATTCCTGATAAAGAAAATGATAGTGCAGCTGCTGTATATTGCATAGTATCTGTGCCATGAGCTATGATTATTCCCTTGTATTCTGATTTCACTTGAGTGTTAATTTTTTCTGCAATAATTTTCCAGTGTTCTGGAAGTAAATTTTCAGAATATTCTGAAAAAAGTACTTCGGTGTCTATGTTTGCTATTTTTGAAAGTTCTGGCACTGTAGCATTAAGTTCTGCTGCTGTTAACGCAGGAGTTACTCCGCCAGTTCTATAATCTATTTTGCTTGCAATTGTACCACCGGTAGAAACAAGAAGAATTTTTGGTAGTTTTGGATCTACATGTGACTGTGCCATGCTTTCTTTCTTGATGTTCCCTGAAGATTCTATTCCAATTTTTTTAATTTTATCTATTTCCAATCCTATGTTGTATCCACTTTTAAGCTTCAAAACTATGTGCTTATCGTCATTATATTCATAACGCGGCATTAAAATTCCAGAATATGTAGAATCTGTTTCAACGTTGACGATATTACCTACCTGAAGATTGTGTTTTTCTAAAAATTCAAGAGATTTTCCCTTATATCCGCTATGGTTAGACATTTGATTGGATTAGATGTGTTATTTTATTAAAATTACCTATAGTAAGGAACTGCGATCTTTTCACCAATCTTGAGTTCTTTTTGTGTTCTGACTTTTCTCACCGCCTCTTCAAAGTGTCTCATGGTTACCTTGGCTTCAGAGGCTTTCTTTTCGGCTTCTTTCTGATCTGGATATTTGTCAAGGAATTCATGTATGACAAGAGAGACTGCTGTATTTGCAATGGATGCAACATCTGCTCCACTAAGTCCATCTGTAGAATCTGAGAGTTTCTCCAAATCTACATAGTCTGGGTTCTTGCCTGCTTCAGATTTTGGTTCTTTGTCTATTGGAATTTCTTTTGTACTTATCTCTAGTATCTTCTTTCTGCCCGCCTTATCTGGCATTGGTACGAGAATTATCTTGTCAAATCTTCCTGGTCGTAATAGGGCGGTATCTATCATGTCTGCCCTGTTTGTTGCTGCAAGGACTACAACTCCATGTAAGCTTTCAATGCCATCAAGTTCTGTCAAAAGCTGGCTAACAACTCTTTCAGTAACTGCTGTTTCGCCACCTACTCCTCTGACAGGAGCAATAGAATCAATTTCATCAAAGAAAATTATACAAGGAGAAGCTTGTCTTGCTCTTCTGAATATCTCTCTTATTCCTCGTTCTGATTCGCCAACCCATTTTGATAGTAGCTCAGGACCTCTTACTGAAATGAAATTAGCTTCACTTTCTGTTGCTACGGCTTTAGCTAAAAGTGTTTTTCCAGTTCCACTTGGTCCATGTAGTAATATTCCGCGTGGCATTCTATGTCCTAGTTTGGAATAAAGTGTTGGATATTTCATTGGCCATTCTACCGCTTCTTGTAATTCACGTTTTACATTTTCTAATCCTCCTACTTCGTCCCAGCTTACATCTGGATTTTCAATGAAAACTTCACGCATTCCAGACGGTGTAACATCCTTAAACGCATTCTGATAATCTTCTCCAGTTACTATTAGTTTGTCAAGGGTTTCAGGTGGGAGTTTTTCATCTTGAAGGTTTAGCTCAGGTAAAAGTCTCCTTAGACATTTCATTGCTGCTTCTTTGCAAAGATATTCTAAATCTGCACCTACATAACCATGGCTAATTCCTGCAATTTTATCCACGTTTACATCATCACTTAGTGGCATGTTTCTTGTGTGAATCATGAGAATGTCTTTTCGTCCCTTCTTGTCAGGTACTTTGATTTCTATTTCTCTGTCAAATCTTCCCGGTCTTCTAAGAGCTGGATCTAATGCGTTTTGTCTGTTTGTTGCTGCAATGACAATTACTTTACCTCTTGCTTCTAAACCATCCATTAGAGAAAGTAGTTGTGAGACAACTCTTCTTTCAACTTCACCTGTTACCTCTTCCCTTTTTGGAGCAATAGAATCAATTTCATCAATGAAAATTATAGAAGGCGATTTTTCTTTTGCCTCTTTGAAAATTTCTCTTAGTCTGGCTTCACTTTCTCCATAAAATTTGCTCATAATTTCAGGACCGGATATGCTGATAAAGTGAGCATTACTTTCATTTGCTACTGCTTTTGCTAATAATGTCTTACCAGTACCTGGTGGTCCATAAAGCAAGACACCTTTTGGTGCTTCAATTCCAAGTTTTTCAAAAATTTCTGGGTGTCGTAGAGGAAGCTCAATCATCTCTCTAACTTTTTTAATTTCATCTGTTAAACCTCCAATATCTTCATAGGTTACTTGTGGAACACCACGTAGTGTTTCTCCTTTTTCCGCGATGTGAAATACTGTTTTTTGAGTCACAAGTACTGCATCTGCAGCAGGTGTTACACCAATTACCTGAAAAGTAAGTCTGCCTCCAAAATATGGTACCATAACATTATCTCCTTTAATCAAAGGAACACTTTCTAATGCATCTGCAAGATATCTTTCGTCTATTGGAGGGATTGCTTCTAATGGAGCAACTACAACTTTTTCTGCAGCTACTGCTTTTATCTTTCTAACTGCTACAGTGTCACCAATTGCTATTCCAGCATTATTTCGTACAAGTCCGTCTACTCTGATAATTCCTTTTCCTTCATCTGATGGATAAAGTGGAAGACATTTAGCTACAGTTCTTCGCTTTCCTTTAATCTCTATAACATCACCAGTTGATGCACTAAGTGAATCCATAGAATCATAATCAATACGTGCCACTCCTCTCCCAACATCGCGAGTATATGCCTCAAGTACTTTAAGGGAGAGTGCATTTTGGCTCATGGATTAAACAGGCTAAAACTAATTTTTATACCTTTGTCGCCTTTTATCCATTACAAATTCGATCACAAGCTTAAAATTTACAAGATAAAGCAGGCTTGTTACTTTGGGTAAACGACCTCTAGTTAGAAGACGTGGCCGAGGAGGAATGCAATTTCGTGCTGCATCCACTGGCAAGTTACTTCCAGCAAAATATCCACGATTTGCACTCGCAGAACAACGAGAAGGTAAAGTCATAGATCTTGTTCATGAGACAGGTCGCGATGCGCCTCTTGCAAAGGTTAAATTTGATAATGGCGCTGTTTCTTATTTTCCATCAATTCTTGGTACTAGGATTGGCTCAAAAGTACAATTTGGATTAAATTCAAAAGTTTCTCCAGGAAATGTAATTAGTATTCAAAACATTCCAGACGGAACCATCGTAAGCAATGTTGAAAAGCACTTTGGCGACGGCGGTTCTATTGTAAAATCAGCTGGAACTTATGCCACTGTATTTTCTCACAGCTCAGAAGGAGTTACAATAAAACTTCCCTCTGGAAAATTCACTACACTTCATCCTCAAAATAGGGCCATGATTGGAATTCTTGCAGGTGGTGGTACTGGTGACAGGCCATTTATGAGGGCAGGTCCAGCATGGCGAAGAAAACGATCCAAGGGTCACAAATACCCAATTGTAAGAGGAGTTGCACAAGCTGCTTATGTACACCCACACGGAGGAGGAAGGCACCAACACGTAGGTAAAAGTTCTACGGTATCAAGAAATGCACCACCAGGACGCAAAGTGGGTAGCATAGCAGCTAGAAAGACTGGTAGAGCACGAATTAAAGAAAGACATTAATTTTTAAAAAAATCCCCAAAACTAATTAAGACTTTAATGAAAATATTTGGCGTGTCACAGAAATGCGTTCATATATTTGTTAAAGGAAAAGTTCAAGGAGTTTATTTCCGTCAGGGAATGAAAGATGTTGCAGAAAAGAAAAATGTGACAGGTTGGGTAAGAAATCTTCAAGACAAAAGAGTAGAGGCAGTTCTTGAAGGAAAAGACACCGATGTAAATTCCGTAATAGAATGGAGTCACATGGGACCACCAAATGCTATAGTGGATTATGTTGAGATTATAAATGAAAATTATATGGGTAAATTTTCAAAATTTGAAATCCTGATCTAGTGTATTGTATTATATGCATCAAGAAGAAGATTTTTTACCTCATCAAGATTTTGCTCAATTTTTACCTCAAATTCTTTTTGTGGTTCCTTTCTATCTCTTCTTATTTTTATTAAGATAGAATCACGCTGAGGCTCCATATCTGCAAAGAATCTAAAAGTCATTGATTTACAAAATACCACTCTGTGTATCCGTACATCTTCAACTACATTTTTTCCAAGAGACAAACAATATGCTCTTAATGAATCAAATGTTGATTTCATTAAAGGAGAAATCTGTTTTTCAAAATCGTCATAGCTTCTGGCACGTCCTGAAGAAATTAGATCCACATTTATCGCATTGAATAGGGAATATTTAGTAGTAGCTCTGCCAGTTCCAGTCTAGGCAGATAGTCTCATTTCATGTCAAGCAAGATCCGCCACGTAGACGACGCAGCGTGGATACTCCACCTTAGGATTGCTCCCTCCCGGACCTCATCCCTTTCAGCAGTTCGGTCTTGGAGACTATCCCTTCGGACAGCTCCAGTCCTGCATCCACCCGCTTCGGCGTGATTTCATTTCCGCAAGTCAAGCGAGTACTATCCATCTAGAGATTTACCCAGCAGTTATCTGATCTCTGCGTATAGCCGGTTTCAGATTTGGGGCACGGCTAGCGCCCCGATCTTCCCTACTACCACTTATTCTTACAATCAAATCTTATATTTGCATTAGGATCAGTCACGCTTTAGATTTACAAGCATACTGCAGACTGAACAGATATCTCCAGTACACTCACTACCGCACTTGAAACAAATTTTTCTTTGTTTGTAGTTAGAGTCTTTAACTATTGAAGAAATTCTCATTATTGACTTGGACATGTTATTTTTAATTCCACTATGTTTACTTTCCAAAGAATTCAAGAATTCGCGTATCTCTGTTCTTATTCCTTCATTCATGTGAGGACATTGTTCTGATTGGAAAGGAATCTCATTTACAAACGCGTAAAACACAATTTCATTTTCATATATCTCACAAAATGGTTTTATCTTTCTAGTTTTGTTGGATGATGTATCAGGATACATCCAGCCTATCTTGTTTGTATCTCCAGATATCATATTAATGACAAAAGTCTGAAGGACATCGTCTAGATTGTGGCCTGTTGCAATTACATCTACCCCTAAATCTTTTGCACCAAAATCAATTGCTCGTCTCCTTAGGGTTCCACATATGGAACACGAAGATGTTTTTCCATTTTCTCTAAGTTCTAGAGATTTTTCTAAGGTTATATCAAAAAGATCTTTGTAGGGAAATACTTTGTACTCTATTCCAATGTTATTGCAAAAATTTTTTACAATTTCCAGCGCTTCGTCTCTATAGCCGGGTATTCCTTCATCCACTGTTATCGCTTTAATCTTAAAATTATGCGATTCGGACATTTTTTTAAGCACACGTAAAAGAGAAAGTGAGTCTTTTCCCCCTGATACTGCTACGCCAACAACATCACCATTTTTTATCATATTATATTTTGATATTGCTCTTGCCGTTTTTTGTAGTATGGAATTTGAAAAACAATTTGCACAAAGGTTTTCTCCAGAATATTTTCTGGAATATGCAGCCACATTGTCACATCTGTCGCATTTCATACTGGATTTTTTTTATACCCAAATTTAACCATATGTGATTTTTTGAAAATCTGTAATTCTATTTTATATTGTAATAAAACCGGATTTGACTACTGATAATGCTATGTTAAGTCCAAACAAAGCAAGGGTTAGTGCATAAACTGACCACATGGTCATCTTTACTGCCTTGTCTGAGATACTTTTCTCAATTATGCTTTGGATGAATTTTCCTCCATCAAGTATGGGAAGAGGAAGCATGTTGAATATGCCAATAAAAAATGAGAGCATCCAAAGCCAAAGAAGAAACATGAACACTTCGGGACTCCAATGAATGTAATATGGTACAACTGGTTGATATGCTGGAAACGCCGCTCTTAGAATTCCAAGCATTCCTTTTTGTGGATTATCTTTTGAAGGTGTAGGTATTACAGGAATTTGCAAAGCTTGTCCTTCTCTGAGTATTGATACTGACGCAGTTTCTCCTGATTTCAAATTTACTTTTTGAAAATCTTGTGGATTAACAATAGGTATTCCGTTAATTGCAGTAATGATGTCGTCTTTGAGCAGTCCTGCTTTTGATGCACCAGTTCCTTCAGTCACTGAAACTATTGGTACCCCTAAAGGTTCGTGGTAAAATGCACTACGAATTGGGTCTGGCATTAATAATGCAAATGAGGGATTAAAAATTAGCAGGCCAGCTATAATAAATGAAAAAAGAACATTCGATGTTGCTCCTGCTCCTATTACTCTGAGTTTTGAAATCTTACGTGATTTGGCAAACTCTTCCTCATCTGGTTCTACAAATCCTGCAAATAATGCGATAAATACTGCAAAGCCGCCAGTTTTGATTTTTATTTTTTCTAAAGTTGCTACTATACCATGTGCACCTTCATGAATGATAAGAACAATTGGAACAGCTAGTAAAAAATATGCAATGTTTGGTCCTGATTGTATAGTGACACCAGGTATTAGGACTGTCATCGCAGCAAATGACTCTGGT
>Ga0209824_10001910_pt1 | contig 11158 bp, 8 predicted proteins | sample VDWuncwatermetaG_FD_184124 | JGI IMG/M metagenome (GOLD analysis project Ga0209824, IMG submission 184124) | Wastewater microbial communities from Netherlands to study Microbial Dark Matter (Phase II) - VDW unchlorinated drinking water (SPAdes)... ...
AGTTGAAAGGCTCAGACTCGGAGCAAATGTGGCCAACGTAAGCCCAATCTGCAGCGCTAACAGAAAGTAGGCACTTCGTTCCCAGAATTTTAATGGGATCTGAGTCACAACGAATAAGCTTATGCCGCCAAGCATTAAGCCTATGAGTTGCCTTGAAACGTAGTAAAATTCGGAGCCATATCGGCTCATTCCCATGACGGCCGTGGCGCTAAACAAAATAATTTGGCCAAACAGGGTTAGCACAATCAACGTAAGGATTAGACGCCGCTGGATCGGGCTCGCAAATAGGACCATAAACAATATTATAGTCCTGTCCGGGCACTAGTCGCGAAAATCTTCTGCTCGGATATTATATTTCTGAAGCTTGCGTAGCAGAGTCTTTTTGGGAATCTTTGCGTGTAACGCCGTCTGGTTAATTTTACCCCCGAACGTCTTAAGCGCCCTCATGATAAATTCCTTCTCATACTGCTCTTTGAATTTATGGTAATCGAGGCCGCCTGCATCGGGGTCCAAATCAGATTCCATGATCGAGCCCACAGAACTTGATGCCGTGGAAAGTGAGGCCTTTAGCGGGCTTGAATCCTTGAGGTACGATGGCAATGAACCGACGCTAACCACATCTTCGGATTCAAGGACAAAGGCATGCTCAATGACATTTTCAAGTTCTCGAATATTTCCCGGCCATTGATGCAGTCTTAGGATCTCGGCCGCCTGCGCCGATATCTTTTTGATTGTCTTTTGGTGGGCAACATTAAACTTCTCAACAAAGTAAGACGCCAGTTTCTCAATATCACCCTGCCGTTCTCGCAAAGGTGGTAGGTAGATCGGCAATACGTTCAAGCGATAAAAGAGATCCTCTCTGAATGTCCCACTTTTAATCATCTCTTCAAGATTTCGATTGGTCGCCGCAATCACACGGACATCCATATCAATTTCTCGGTTTGAACCCACTGGAGTAAATTTTTTCTCTTGAAGGACACGCAGAAGCTTCACTTGCATGGCTAGAGAAAGGTCTCCAATTTCATCCAAAAATATCGAGCCCCCTTCAGCAAATTGAAATTTACCAATCTGCCTTTGGTTGGCACCTGTAAAGGCCCCGCGTTCATGCCCAAAAAGCTCACTTTCAAACAGGTTCTCGGGGATTGAACTACAGTTTATCGCAACAAGCTTTTCACTTTTTCTGGGAGAATTAAAGTGAATGGCGCGTGCCACTAATTCTTTACCGGTGCCGCTCTCTCCACGGATCAGTACGCTCGTGTCTACTTTCGCAAGTTTGTAAATAATTCCAAAAATTCGTTGCATCTCCGATGACGAACCCACAAATTGCCTGTCGCCAAGCTGAATCACAGGTGCCGAAAACGCCATATTTTCGACCATTCGAGATGCCTCTAGAGCTCTCTCAACCATATCGACAACGTCTTGGTGTTTGATTGGCTTTGCCAAATAGTGGTAGGCACCTTCTTTAATTGCCTTTACCGCGTCTTCAATATTGCTATAGGCCGTCATGATGATGACGATAATAGAGGGATCTGTCTCCTTAATCTTAGTTAAGCACTCCATTCCATTCATTCGCGGCATATTGACGTCCAGCATGACAAGGTCGGGTCGGCTCTTTTTAATCGCCTCAAGCCCTTCAATTCCGTCATTGGCGCTATCGACAACAAAACCCCTTTTGGTTAAGGCATCGGTGATGGTCTGTCTCAGTTCTAAGTCATCCTCTACGACGAGCACTTTATAGTTCATGGGTCCTCCTATGAAATTAAACGGGTAACGAAATCGTAAACTCAGAACCCTTTCCGAGCTCACTTTTGAGTTCCACCACACCTTGATGGAGTTCTACGAAATATTTGACGAGATAAAGTCCAAGGCCTGTACCTTTGGTCTCTTGGATGAGCGGATTCTGGCCTCGATAAAATTTACTGAAAATCTTGCTTTGCTCGTCTTCATTGATACCAAAACCCTGATCGGAAACAGATATTTTTACCCACTGGCCTTCTTCATGGGAGCGCAGGGTAATGGTTGTATTGGGAGGGGAATAGTTGATCGCATTTTCAACGAGGTTCGCGATAACTCTTCGTATTAATTTAATATCATACCGAATGGAAAAGAGGGGTTCCAAGCTTGGCGCTATCGTAATATTTTTCTCAGCAGCCAAGAAACGCTTCGAGTCGATCACTTCGCGAATCGTTTGGTTGATATCTTTAGTGGATCTAGCAAGTGGTGTTTGGGCGCTTTCGATTCGAGTTAGGTCGAGGACGGTTTCGATGTATTCGCCGAGATACTCAGTGGTTTGTAAGATTGAGCGGAGCGAGTCATTCTGCTTTTGGCTTAAATTTCCAGGCTCAGAAAAAGCTAGTTCGGCATTGCCTTGAATACGCGCTACCGGCGTTTTGAGATCATGAGAGACTAATGATAAGAAATTGCTTTTGAGAGCCTCTAGTTCGGCCATGAGTTCTGATTGTTCTTGGTAATGCCATCGTTGTCGGTACTCATCGACGAGTCGGTAAGGAATCACAAGGTAATAGCCAACGCCGGCAATGAGTAGCGGGTGGGCTAAGTCCATGCAGTAAGAAGAAAAATGGAGGAAGATCGCGGACATCACGGCAAGCACGGCCGCCTCGAATAAGACGAAGAGGATACCACTTCCGGGCGAGAGCCAGAGAACGATGTTGACGGTAAGAACGGCCGTGAATAATCCAAGAATCCAACTAAACCACGGGTCGAGTTTTTTTAGTGCACTGTCAGTAATCAAGGAATTGATGCTCTGAGCGGCGGCTTCAACTGTCGTTGTATTCTGTCGATCTCTTGAAAATGGGGTTTTTACAAAGTCGCGTTCCCGGTTAACAGAGAGGGCGGAACCGATGAGTACAATCCGATTTTTGAAGCTCCCTTTGGAATAGTTTCCTTCGGCAACTTGCTGAGAAGGGAATGAAAAGATTGAAGGGGGTCGTTTCCAATGAATGTAGGCATGAGTGGAGTGCCCGACTTTTTCCGAATAGATATTAGAGAGTAGGCAATTGGGAGTCCCCATTAAAATATCGCACGCTAGATGGTGGTACACGGTCGGGATTCCTTCCACCGTAAGCATGATCCGACGACTGACAGAATCACCACCGAAACTAAAAGTATCTTGAGAGACATAGGCCGGTAGATAGGGGATCTTACCGAGAGCCATTGGCGCATCCACTCCCAAGGCATCAGGTTCAAGGTATCCAACATAGGATCTGGGGATTTTATCTAAGTATTTTTTGATCGATTCAATTTCAATCGATGAGTAATGGAAGGTATCGAGGGAAGCCATCACAACCACGGCGAGCGGGGATTCTTCCGAAACGGCGCGTAGGGTCTTGATGAGCTCCTCAGGAGGGATTCTTGAAATTCCACCATAGCGGACGGAACTAGCATCATCGTAAATGATGGTCGCAAGCTGAGTCGAGGGAGCGGATGGGAGCTGTAGGCGAAACACTGAGTCGGTCAAAATTCCATTGATCGTATCGAGCGGAAACTGCATCAACACCAGAAAGAACAGAACGGCTAAGACCGTCGCTGAGATATGGGAAAATAATTTTGCTTGAGTCAGGGGTTCTCCCTGTTTCAATTCGGAGGACAGAAAAGGAATGAATTTTCCAATTTTCATCTGTTATATCAGAGTGTTAAATCGTTCCAATCTCATTAAAAAAGTATCTGCTGAATCGACACCTAAATAGCATGGGTGGGGCCAAAAAGACACCAGAAAAGGTTGATCAGAGGCTAAGTGAAGTCGAGGGCTTCGTTGCAGAGCTGGTCCGCCTGCTTATTAAACTCCCGCCGAACGTGTTGAAGTTTGAAAGACTCAAATTTAGTGAGAAGGATTTTGGCCTGATCAAAGAACGGTTTGAGAAGCGGGCTCTTGATCTTATATTCCCCCTTGAGTTGTTTAATCATCAGTTCCGAATCGGCGTGGATGCGAATCTCTTTGGTCCCAAGCTCGAGGGCTCGTTTTAGTCCTTCGACTAGCCCTGAGTATTCGGCAACGTTATTGGTGGTATTACCAATTCGCTTTCCAAATTCAGAAACAACCTGCCCTTCATGCAGAAGCACGAAGCCGTAAGCGGCCGGGCCAGGGTTCCCACGTGAGGCACCATCGCAGTATAAGTCTAGAATGCGATGAGTCTTTGTCACTAATTCTTAGTCCTTATCGGAAATTAATAGATCCGACTGGGGCTCAATGGCCGGAGGATGGATCAGGATTTTTCCACAGTTCTGGCATTTATGGATGGTCTTAAAACCAAGCACTTCATTGAATACCTGAGGTAAAATTCGAATATTGCAACCGGTGCACGTATTATTCTCGGTGATTGCCACCGCAGAAAATAGGCTCTTAAGGTCAGCCTTCCTATAGATAGCTTTAACTTCAAGGTTGAGTTGATCAGTGTAGAGTTTCTTCTTCTCAACCAACTCATTAAACAGTCCATCAAGTTTCGATTGGTCAGTCATCAGGGAGGTTCGGTCGCTTTGGAACTTGGACTCAAATTGCTGGTACTCGTCTTGCTTCTTTTTAAGGGTGGCCTTGCGCTCTTCAAAAATCATAAGTTGAGCAAGCGCTCGTTCCTCGAGTTCACCTTTTTTAGCCTTTTGGCCCTCATTTTCTTTAACGGCGGCTTGATACTCTGTATTTGTTTTAACTTCCATCATCTTTGATTCTGCTTTTTTGAGAGCGTCTTCCTTATCTTTAAGATCGCTCTCTAAGCTTCGCACTTGTTTTTCAAAGAGATCAGTTTCTGATTTAGCCAAATCAAAAGATTTTTTTCGCTCACTCAAAATGAATTCTAATTTTTCAATATCAGCTTTAAGCCGGCCCAGTTTGTCATCAATTCGTTTTAGGTCAGCTAGAATGGAATACTGTAGTTTCATGTCTTCCGACACCCTTCGGACTCCTTAGGCTTGGGGCAACCTTGAAAGGCATACTCGCCTATTTTTCTTTAAAAGAGAAGGGATCGAAGAAATAAAATCCAATGTACGAATCAACTCAACTCGAAAAGAACTGACAGTGGGCCCACCAGGACTTGAACCTGGGACCTACCGGTTATGAGCCGGCTGCTCTAACCAACTGAGCTATGGGCCCCCAACACAGAAATCTAGTTCTCGATGAAAGCTTTGAGGCGCTTGCTACGGCTAGGGTGGCGAAGTTTTCGCAACGCCTTGGCCTCAATCTGTCGGATACGCTCACGAGTTACATTGAAATCCTGCCCAACTTCTTCGAGCGTGTGGTCCGAGCTTTCGCCGATACCAAAACGCATTCGCAGGACCTTTTCTTCGCGTGGAGTCAGGGTGGCCAGAACTTTACGGGTCTGCTCTGAAAGATTGATATTGGTCACAACATCCGATGGTGAAAGCATGGCCTTGTCTTCGATGAAGTCCCCGAGGTGCGAATCTTCATCTTCACCAATGGGGGTTTCAAGAGAGATTGGCTCTTTAGCGATCTTAAGGACTTTGCGGACCTTATCCACAGGCATTTCCATCTTGGTGGCAATTTCTTCTGGGGTGGGTTCTCGTCCCAATTCCTGAACCAAATAACGAGATGTCCGAATCAGTTTGTTGATCGTTTCAATCATATGCACTGGGATTCGGATAGTTCTAGCTTGATCCGCAATCGCCCGGGTAATCGCCTGACGAATCCACCAAGTGGCATAGGTCGAAAATTTATACCCTCTGCGGTATTCAAATTTATCAACTGCCTTCATTAAGCCAATATTGCCTTCTTGAATAAGATCTAAGAACTGAAGTCCTCGGTTTGTGTACTTTTTTGCAATGGAAACGACGAGGCGCAAGTTGGCTTCCACCAATTCTGCTTTTGCAATCTCAGATTTCTGTTCGCCGGCAAGAATCGCCTCGTACATGTCTTTTAGCTCACGGGCTCGGAGATTGGATTCCGTTTCGACGACAATGATCGCTTTTGCTGAGTTATTAATGATGTGTTCGATTTCAAGTAAGCCGGCATAGTCGAGACCAAATTTATTCTTAATTTGTTCGGCCACCTTTTTATTGGTTTTAACATCTTTAATAATCTGACGAAACTTACCAATAGAATCCGTCTTAACCTTATGTAGCGCGTATTGGACTTCTCGCTCCGTTTCTTCAATCCTTGAGACCTGACTTTTAAACTTAGCGACAATCTTATTGATGGTCTTGCGGTTGAAGTTAATCTCCTGAAACACCGTCACAATGCTAGAGCGATTAGATGCGACACGCTCCCGGAGTTTCTTTCTTTCTATGGCCGACAAACCGCTCTTTAGGAGCTTCTGCTCAACTTTCTCAAGCGTCTTTTCGTAAGTTTTTACGAGTTTCATCCCATCAAGGATTCTGGCTCGAGCTTCTAATTCGTTGAGAGCGCTCTGGGCTGCTAAATCTTCTTCTGAGATTTGATTTTCTTCAGATTCGCTGTTTTCATCTCCGTCCTCAGAGGCCGCGGTGGGAGAGTTCGTATTATTCGGGTTATTATTCTGGTCGTCTTGGCTTTCACCGTCACTCTCAGCTCCCCTTAAGACATCACGAGCCCGCAATTTCCCCTTATCGATTTTATCACCGATCGCGAGGAACTCTTTAACACCCATGGAAGAGTTTAGGATGACATCTAAAACTTCAGCTTCCCCATCTTCAATTCGCTTCGCAATTTCGATTTCGCCTTCTCGGGTGAGGAGCGCAACAGCACCCATTTTTTTAAGGTACAGGCGAACGGGATCAAGTCCGCGGGCTAATCCATCTTCATCTTCAGCAACGGTACGACCTTCTTCTTTGGCTTCTGCCGCCTTTTTCTGTTCCTTATATTTTTTCTCACTTTCAACAACTTCAATATCAGCCTCTTCCAATAAGGCCATTACCTCATCGATTTCTTCTGATTCTGAAATGTCTTCCGGCAAGGCATCGTTGATTTCCTCATAGGTGAGAAAACCTTTCTCTTTGCCGGTGGCGATGAGTTTTTGGAGATCCTTTTTCTTTTCAGTTTTTGGCATGTATTACGATACTCCCATAATCAAACGGATGGCAGAATAAAGACGGTAATCTAGCACAGGGTATTTCCCCCATCAATAGATATATGGTCGTTATCTATGAGCTTCTTAAATCCTTCAAACGCTGCAAAAGTGCAAGTTGTTCTTGTGTGTCACCCAGACGTTGGCTCAATTTCACTTGAGTTACCAATCGGCGAATTTCGAGCTCTTTGTGCATCTGCAATAATCGTTCCAAATATGGTTCAAACGGATGCTTCTTTGAGATCTTCTCGTCTTCTGAATGAGAAACTAACGCTCCCGAGAGTAGACCTTGAAGGTGGGGGTCCTGAATTTCAGAAATTAGCTGAGTGATGGTGTCTGCATCTGATTCTAACGTTGAGGTGGCTAGGGCATTGAGGACTTTTAGAATTTCAGGGTCCTTGAAGAGTTCGCGCCAAGTCTCTGCTGGCGCCTTTCGAAACGCGTCTGGCCAGTCTAACGACGTCTGTAAAAATTCGAGCTCCATGGCGGCAATTTTTCTCGGCCTCAGTTTTGGAAAATGTTGAGGGGAGGCTGGAATGTGGTTTGTAGGGTGAGTTGGGGTGGTAGGTAATGGTGTTTTTCCTGGTCGATCGCTCATGGCAATTTCTTTCAGTCGTTCCATCGATAGGTTCAAGACTAATGCCAGATCATCCCACAGAACGGCTCGATCGTGGAGTTGTCGTGTGGCTCGTAAAATAGGCGTCAATTCGCCTAAAACTTTTGATGTCTGTTCGGCTGTTAGCATCCCCTGAGAGGCAATTTCCCTGATCATTTTGGTGATTTGTCTTGGGGCCTTTTCACAGAGTTCATAGAATTTTTCAGCATTATGCTTCAGGACATACTCGTCTGGGTCCTGGCCGTCCGGGAGTGTGAGGTCCTTGGCAAAAATTCCAGCCTCAAGAAATAGGCTGATCGACCGCTTAGAGGCCTCCATGCCGGCGCTATCGGGGTCAAATACCGTGACGACTTTTTGGGTCACCGACTTAAGGAGTTGGCAGTGTTCGGGCGAGAGTGCGGTACCCATGGTGGCGACTGCATTTTGGACGCCTGATTCGTAGAGTCCGATAACGTCCATGTAGCCTTCGACAATGATGGCCTCTCCTCGCAACCGAATCCCCCTTGTGTTCTCATGAAGGCCGTAGAGCTGGTGCCGTTTCGAAAATACCGGTGAATCAGATGAGTTCAGGTACTTGGGTTGGTCTTTTTCTTCCGATAGAAGTCGTGCGCCGAAACCAATGACTTGTCCTTGGGGATTGCCGATCGGGAACATGAGGCGTTCGCGAAAGCGGTCGTAACCACCATCCTTAGAGTCCTCCCTGGTCACGACGAGTCCTGCGTCGTTGAGCTGCTTTAAGGTAAACCCGCGTTTTAACATATGGGTTTTTAAGGTTCCCCAGGCTTTGGGTGAGGCCCCGAGTCGAAATTTTCGGATGGTTTTTTCAGAAAGGCCTCGTTTGATGACGTAGTCTTTTACGTGCTTATACTCGGCATTTTCCATGAGTAAGAAGTGATAGTATTTTGCTGCCCACTCTAGGGCGTCTAGGACTTTTGAGCTCTGAGTGGCGGGAGCCTTTTTTTCATTGCGACTTGTGGGGATTTCAACGCCAGTTCGTTTTGCGAGCTCTTTGACGGTCTCAATAAAATTGAGGCCTTCGATTTCCATAAAAAAAGTAAAGCAATTCCCGCCCTTACCGCAACCAAAGCAATGAAAAATTTGACGGTCGGGATGGACGTGGAAGGACCCCGTTTTTTCTGAATGAAAGGGGCAGAGTCCTGAAACGCCCGTGCCACTCTTTTTTAAAGTGAGGTACTCACTAATGAGAGCCACAAGATCAATGCGGCTTCTAATTTCTGCCAGTGTCGTATCGGGAATCATCCCTAACCTTTCCGCGATATCCCTATCATCTTAGATGGGATATCCAATCCAAGGTCAACTAAATGATTAAAGTGCGGCGAGTTTGGTTCGAGCTAGCTCGTTGACCAGCTTGCCATCGGCAGTCCCCTTTGAGGCGCCGAGGACGTGTTTCATTATTTTTCCAATATCGCTAGGCCCTTTGGCCTGTGTTTCTTCAATGGCCTTAACCACTAAGATTTCAATGGCTGCTTGAGACATTTGCTCTGGGAGGTAGGCTTTTAATAGAGCTGCTTCCGCCGCTTCCTTATCCGCCAAATCCTGCCTGCCACCTTTGGTAAAGGCTTCAATCGAATCCTGTCTCTGTTTAATCAATGTCTGAATGATTTTTAGAGTTTCTTGGTCGGAAAGTTCGGCTCTTGTGTCAATTTCACGCTTCTTGATTTCCGAGACGAGCATGCGCAGGCAGTCAGTTTTCAGCGAGTCCCTCGCCTTCATCGCAATCTTAATTTCTTCCTGAATGGAGGTCTTGAGCGACATTAGTCCTAACGAGGAGTCATCGTCCATTTTTTAACGGAACGCTTTCTCGCAGCAATCGATTTTTTCTTCTTTCTAATCGAAGGCTTTTCGTAGAATTCTCGGCGGCGAATCTCGGATAAGATGCCTGCCTTTTCGCATTGTTTTTTAAAGCGCCGTAAAGCGCCTTCGTAATTCTCTGTATCTTTTACCTTTAATCCTGGCAATGGAGTCTCCTAAAGGGATCTAACCTACCGGGGAAAAGCTTTCTTAGTCAAGCATCCTCATCATTTGGATAATATTCTTTAGTTTGCAGGGGGTATCAACATCGCATCCCCGTAACTGTAGAAACGATATTTTTTCTCAACGGCGTGTTGGTAGGCCTGTTTGGTCTTATCCATGCCTAAGATGGCAGAAACAAGGATCAAGAGCGTGCTTTTGGGTAGGTGAAAGTTGGTGATAAGCCCATCTACCCACTTCAGTTGGTAGCCGGGGCGGATAAATAATTGGGTTTTTCCCTTAAGTCCGTGGAGGGGAATGGATTCAAGGGCTCTGAGGGCAGTTGTCCCAACAGCAATCATTCGCCGATTCGGATCATTTTTGGCTTTAGTCAACGCATGGTAGGTTTTTTCAGAGATTTCATAGCGCTCTTGGTGCATGACGTGTTCATCAAGATTTTCCCTGACGGGGCCAAAGGTTCCGTAGCCCACATGGAGCGTAACGAATTGTAATTCAACTCCCATTGTTTCGAGTTCATGGATCAGATTGGGCGTAAAATGAAGCCCCGCCGTGGGGGCGGCAACGGACCCTGGGTGTTTCGCAAAAACAGTTTGGTAGGTCTCTCGGTCATGAGTTGTGGTGGATCGTTTGATATAGGGTGGAAGGGGCGTCTCACCGTTAAGGTCAAGAAACTGAAGTAGTCCATCTTCGTCCATCGGAAAATGGGCAATGAAATGGTCGTCTTTCGATTCGATTTCGATTTCGGTTCCGCCGACAGTGATTCTCGGCCCGGTTAATTTCCTCATTTTTTTTCCCGGTTTCACAAGGCATGTCCAACTAGATTTTCTCGATTCGACCGGCTCCAATAAGAATAGCTCGTAGGTTCTTCCAGAGCGATCTCTTCCTTCAAGTCTCGCAGGGATGACCTTTGTCTGGTTCAGGACCAGGGTATCTCCAGGTCGAAGAAATCTTGGTAATTCATGGAATTGGCGGTCCTGAAAATCAAAATTGAGAGTTGAGGTAACGAGCAGACGACTTTGGTCACGAGGCTTTGCCGGCTCAGTTGCGATGAGCGCTTGAGGCAACTGGTAATCATAAGCATCCAGGTTCATGGTGGCCCGGATCCTACTGGGCATTGATCGGCGTGTATAGAGCGCTTTGGGCCACTCGGGGTGATGGCTGAGTTTTTTGATCCACTCCATAGAGGGTGGAGCGAGGGTAATAGTGAGTCAGAATTTGCTGGTAGTTATTTCCTGTCTCCGCGAGATGTTTGGCGCCCCATTGGCACATCCCAACGCCGTGTCCTGACCCAACGCCTGAAAAAATAATCTGCTGGGCCTTCTGCTTCCACTCAAAGAGTGTGCTTTTTAAGCGTTTGTAACCAAGTCGGGCCCGAAAATCATTTGCGTTCATCCTAATTTTCTTTTTGCCAGCGACAACTAAAAATTCAGAGATTCGGTTGCCTTCAGTCCTCTGAGTGACTTCGACACTAAATTTCCTAAAAGGGATGACTCCAAGTTTCTCGGCCAGAGTTTGGGCATCTATCGTCGTGGTCCATGGC
>Ga0209824_10001912_pt1 | contig 11153 bp, 8 predicted proteins | sample VDWuncwatermetaG_FD_184124 | JGI IMG/M metagenome (GOLD analysis project Ga0209824, IMG submission 184124) | Wastewater microbial communities from Netherlands to study Microbial Dark Matter (Phase II) - VDW unchlorinated drinking water (SPAdes)... ...
TTTTGGTGCTAGCACTGGTGCTGCGGCAGCACTTGTTGCAGCCACTCATTATCAAAACAAGGTCAAAGCAATTGTCTCAAGAGGAGGAAGGCCTGATCTTGCTGGTCCAGTTTTGCATAAGGTAAAATCTCCAACGCTTCTCATAGTAGGAGGAAATGATTATCCTGTAATAGACATGAATCAAGAAGCATTTGATAAACTAAAAACAGAGAAAAAAGTGGTGATTGTACCTGGCGCCACTCATCTTTTTGAAGAACGAGGAACACTCGAAGTTGTAGCGCGGCTTGCAGCTGATTGGTTTTCGATTCATTTAGCAAAGCAGGGTGGAAAATATTGAGCATAATTTTCAAAGATAGGGCAGATGCCGCAAAAAAACTCGCCGAGAAATTATTATGGTTAAAAAAAGATAATCCTGTAATTCTTGCAATACCTAGAGGTGGAGTAGTTACTGGTGATGTGATTTCTTCTATTTTAGGTTGTAAGTTGGATATTATAGTTTCAAAAAAGGTTGGTGCTCCAGATAATCCAGAACTTGCAATAGGCGCAGTAATGCATGATGGAAGTTATTTTCCTAATATAGAAATTACTAGAATGCTAAATGTTCCAGAAAGTTTTGTTGAAGAAGAGATTACAAGACAGAAAAAGGAAATAGAGCGCAGATTGATAAAATTTAGAGGAAGTAAAGAATATAATTTATCTGGAAAGACTGTTGTTATAGTTGATGATGGCATTGCTACAGGTGCAACCATGTTTGTAGCTGCTCGATGGGTAAAAAAACAAAAGCCAAAGAAACTTATCATAGCAATACCTGTTGGACCTCCAGAAACCATCGCTAAACTAAATCAAATAGTAGACAAAGTAGTGGTTTTACAATCTCCGTATATTTTCAATGCCGTTGGTGAATTCTATGAAGTGTTTGATCAAGTAAGTGATGATGAAGTACAGGAAATCATGAACAAATACGGTTACAAACTCTAATCATTAGAATAATGATCATATTGTAATTTTCTTTGAAAGCCTGTTTTCAAACAATATTAACAATTAATGCCGTGTACAATAAGTGCCAAAATCAAGATTATTGAAATTCAAATCATACTTTAAGATTCTAGGACCTGGACTAATAACAGGGGCATCAGATGATGATCCTTCTGGTATAGCAACATACTCTCAAGCAGGTGCACAATTTGGGCTTGGAACTTTATGGCTTGCATTGTTCCAACTACCAATGATGATAGCAATTCAGGAGATGTGTGCTAGAATTGGACTAGTTACTGGCAGTGGTCTTGCAGGAATAATAAAGAAAAAATATTCAAAAAAGACGGTTTATCCAATAATTAGTCTTCTTCTTGTTGCAAATACAATAAACATAGGTGCAGATATTGGCGCAATGTCAGCTTCAGTCAAACTTGTTTTGCCACAATTACCGATAGTCATCGTAACTATTCTCTTTACTGCACTTATTATTTGCACAGAAATTTTTGTTCCCTACAGAAAATATGTTACACTACTCAAGTATCTGACTTTGAGCTTGCTCGCTTATGTGATTACGGCATTTATTGTCGGAGAAAATTGGACTACTATATTGGTTGCAAGTGTAGTTCCACATTTTGAATTTACTCCCGCTTTTATGATGATATTTGTTGCAATCTTTGGTACTACAATATCTCCATATCTATTTTTTTGGCAAGCATCTGAAGAAGCTGAAGAAGACGTTGCAAAAAATAAGATAAAAGACATTGGGGAGGGCAAACCAAAAATTCGAAAAAAGGAGATCATGATAATGAGAAAAGATGTTGCAGTTGGAATGGCATTTTCTCAAGCAATCATGTGGTTTATTATAATGACTACTGCTGGAACTCTTCATGTTCATGGATTGACTGATATATCTACGGCAGATGAGGCTGCAAAGGCACTAGAACCTCTGGTGAAAACATTCCCTCATGCGGGGGAATTAGCAAAAACTATCTTTGCTTTAGGAATAATTGGTACTGGTTTACTTGCAATACCAGTACTAGCTGGCTCATCTGCATATGCGTTATCAGAACAATTTGGATGGAAAGAAGGTCTAAGTAAAAAATTCAAACAAGCCAAGGGGTTTTATCTGATTATAGCAGCATCTACTGTAATAGGACTCTGGATAAATTTTGCAGCCGTTGATCCTATCAAGGCACTCATCTATGCAGCTGTAATTAATGGAATTATTGCAGTTCCACTTCTTATTGCAATTATGAAAATTGGTAATGATAAAAAAATACTTGAGGGTAAAACTAATGGAAAAATATCTAACATTGTAGGTTGGATTACTGTTATAGTAATGGGATTCTCAGTTGCAGTCATGTTTCTGACTTGGATGAAATGAATTTTTTGAAGTAAAAATGGTGATTCTTAGGATTGAGAATAGAGAGTAGACATTAAATTGAAAAACTTCAAACCCAATAGAGAATAATGGTAATAAAACAAAACTTACAGACATTTTGGCAAACTCCGATCACAGATTTGCTTGAAGCATTAGAAACATCACCAAAGGGACTAACAAATGAAGAAGCTAGTGTAAGACTCAAACGCTATGGTCCCAATCTGCTGGCAAGACAAAAAAAAGTAGAGGGTATTGCACTTTTCCTTAGACAATTTAGAAGCCCAATTATTCTTATTCTTTTATTTGCTGTAGGATTATCATTATTTCTACAAGATGCGACTGATGCTATCATCATATTTGTAATCATATTTGTAAGCAATGTTCTTGGATTCTGGCAGGAACATCGAGCATCAAATGCTGTAAAAGAACTACTTGCCATGGTGAAAATCACAACAAATGTCATTAGAGACGAAATTCAAAAGGAGATTCCTTCAGAACATGTTGTTCCAGGAGATGTTGTCTTACTTTCTGCAGGTAGTAGCATACCTGCTGACAGTATTATTTTAGAATCAAAGGATCTTTTTGTTAGCGAAGCAGTTTTGACAGGCGAAACATATCCTGTAGAAAAGATCACTACCACATTACCTTCTGACACTCCTCTTTCAAAGAGAATTAATTCACTTTTTATGGGCACCAGTGTAGTAAGTGGTAGTGGAAAAGCTCTAGTTGTTAAAACAGGAATTGAAACGGAATTTGGGAAAGTTTCAGAACGATTAAGACTCAGACCCCTTGAAACAGAATTTGAACATGGTGTTAAACGATTTGGATATTTTCTCATGCAGGTAACTCTGGTTCTTGTCATTGCCATTTTTGCTATCAATGTCTATTTCTCAAGACCTGTATTGGAATCATTCCTATTTGCTTTAGCACTTGCCGTAGGACTTACACCTCAGTTGTTGCCAGCAATCATTAGTGTCAATTTGTCACACGGTGCAAGACGTATGGCCACTCGAAAGGTCATCGTTAAACGACTTTCCTCTATTGAAAACTTTGGAAGTATGAACATACTTTGCTCTGATAAAACTGGTACCCTTACGGAAGGTGAAGTTCACATTAATTCAACTTTAGACATGGAGGGAAACGACAATCAAAAAGTACTTTTTTATGCGTATCTAAACGCTTCTTATGAAACTGGTTTTACAAATCCTATAGATGAAGCAATTCGCACTCACAAGCAATTTGACAAAACCGATTACAAAAAAATTGATGAAGTTCCATATGATTTCATTCGTAAAAGGCTAACTATTCTGGTTTCAAAAGATAACGAACATCTAATGATAACAAAAGGTGCTCTATCGAATGTCTTGTCGACATGTTCTTTTGCAGAAACTCATCTTGGAATTGTCGATATAAATAAAGTAAAAGAGCAAATCTTGCAGCGGTTCGAAAACCTTGCTCAACAAGGATTCCGTACGTTAGGGATATCTTATAAAATTGTAAACACTAGCATCATAAAAAAAGAAGATGAAGTTGATATGACATTTTTAGGTTTTCTGGTTCTTCACGATCCACCTAAAGAAAAAATCTTTGAGACTATAACACAATTAAAAAATCTTGGAGTTTCTCTGAAAATAATAACTGGAGACAACAAACTGGTTGCGGCTCATCTTGGAAAGCAGATAGGGTGGATAGATCCAAAGATCATGACCGGAACAGAACTTCACCATATGAGTGATGATGCACTGTATAATCAAGTAAACAGCGTAAACATATTTTCAGATGTTGAACCAAACCAGAAAGAGCGCATCATAATGGCTCTGAAGAAATCAGGGAATGTTGTTGGGTGTATGGGAGATGGCATCAACGATGCCCCTGCACTTCATGCAGCAGATGTTGGCATATCTGTGAATACGGCAGTAGATGTTGCTAAAGAGGCAGCCGATATTGTACTATTGGAAAAAGACCTGGGAGTTCTTGTAGATGGAGTGCAAGAAGGAAGAAGAACATTTGCAAACACCCTCAAGTATGTGTTTATGGCAACTAGTGCAAATTTTGGAAATATGTTTAGTATGGCAGGTGTCTCGGTCTTTATTTCATTCCTTCCATTGTTACCAAAACAAATACTCCTTACCAATTTACTTACGGACTTTCCTGAGATGACCATTGCAACTGATAATGTTGATAGAGAATTAGTCAGTAAACCTCGCAAGTGGGATATTAAATTTATTCAAAAGTTCATGATTACATTTGGAATTCTAAGCTCTGTATTTGATTTTCTTACATTTGCAGCACTTTTGATTCTCGGAGCAACAGTTGAACAATTCAGAACGGGTTGGTTCTTAGAATCTGTCATCTCAGCTTCTCTGATTGTGCTTGTGGTTCGTACTAGACAGCCATTTTTTAAGAGTAAGCCTGGAAGATATCTTTCTACTGCGACCCTTGTTATAATATGCGTTACAATTTTGATCCCATTTACAAAATTGAGTGAAATATTTGGATTTGGAACTCTCCCACTATCACTTCTTCTTGTTGTTGGAGTAATCGTAGCAGGATATGTTATTTCTGCTGAAATTGCAAAAAAGATCTTCTATCGTAAGGTGCGATTTTGAAGATATGGATTGTTTCTCAAACTATTCAATATGTTCTACTATCTTGCTCGTAGTGCATTCAAAATGACGCTTACATCAAGGACTTCTTGGAGTAATGCCCCTATTGCCGGTGGGATATATCCCAGACTTGCTATTGCCATAAAAACAAAACTCACACCCAAACCAACAAAGATACTTTGTTTTGCAATTTGTATTGTTTTTTGACCGATCTCAATTACCTTAGACACTTTTGAAATATCATCAACTAATAATACCATGTCTGCAGCTTCTGCAGAAATTGCGGTTCCATGTGCTCCCATAGCCACCCCTACTGTTGATGCAGCTAACGCAGGAGCGTCGTTGATGCCATCTCCTACCATCACTACATTTTCAAATTCTTGTCTTAGTCTTTTTACTACTATTACTTTTTGTTCTGGCAATAGATTTGCTTCAAAATCCGTTATGCCAGCTTGTTGAGCAATATTTTTTGCATTGTCTATATTGTCACCTGTTAGCATGATGGTTTTTTTAATTCCAAGTTTTTGAATATGTTTAATCATGAGATTGACATCTGGTCTTATTTCATCTCCAAATACAATAACTCCAGCAGGTTTGTTGTTAATGCTAACAAATGCCAGCATTTTTCCTTCTGCATTGATTTGTTTTTTTACTTCATGAATATATTCTGCAAATCCCGCATCTACAAAATTTTCAAAAACATTCTGTGATCCTATAACTATGTGCTCTCCTTCAACATCTCCATCTACTCCCGCACCTGCTAATTCATGAAAGTTTGTTGGAATGGGTAGCTTGCCGCATATCTCTTGTCCTTTCTTTACTAATACACTGGCGGCGGGGTGGGATGATAACTGTTCTACACTTGCAACCTTGCGCAAAAGGTCATCACCAGAATTAATTTTGTTTGCTGAAATGATTTTCTCTACTATAGGGGTTCCAAATGTAATGGTTCCAGTTTTATCAAAAACTACTACTTGGGCTTTACCGACTTGTTCAATCGCAGATCCCGTTTTAATAATTATTCCAGATTTGGCGGCTTTGTTTATTCCACTTATGATAGCAACGGGTGTTGCAAATATTAGTGAACAAGGAGTTGCAACAACAAGTACTGAAAGAATTGTCTCAACATTATGTGTTAATAACCAACCAAGCCCACTAATGCCGATTGTTATTGGAGTAAACCAGACCGCATAACGGTCAGCAAGTCGTTGAATTGGAGCTTTTTCCTGTTGGGCCTTTCTGACAAGATGAACTATTCTTGCATATTGGCTTTCGCCACTGATTTTGTCAGATCTCATTTCAAATGCATTTCCTACATTTATTGTCCCGCTGAAAACTTGTTCGCCAATTTTTTTGATTTTGGGTAAGGGTTCTCCTGTAAGTGCTGATTCATCTATTTCAGCTTGCTCGTTAGTTATTTCACCATCTACTGGAATAAGATCGCCGGGACGCACCAAAAGTAAATCTCCTACTCTTACATCTGTTACATTAATTTCTTCTAAACCATGATCTTTTTTTCTATGTGCTAGTTGTGGTGAACGTGCAAGAAGTGCATCAAGTGAGGAAGATGCTCTTTTGAATGCGTGATCCTCCAAAGCTTTCCCTCCTGATTGCATAAGAACAATCACTAAACCTGGAAAAGCATCGTTCAACAAAATAGCTGTAACAATGGCTAACAGTGCTACAATATCCGATGCAAAATGACGGTGAAGCATTCCACGTACAGTTTGCCATATTATTGGAGTGCCACCAACAACTAATGTGATAAACCAAACCCAACGTCCTAGCTCATGTTGATTCAGGGTCCACTGAAGTATGCTACCTGCAAGTAAACCAATTATGGCAAAAACAGGTATTGGATAATTTTTTACAAGTGTTATGATTTTGTGAGATGATATAATGTTGTTATTATTTATCATCTATGATTTGTGTTTTTTCAAAAATTTATAACAACATGCCAAGTATCAAAATTGATAACTATGTTCATTATCAAATCTGTATTATCATAGTTAGTAATCATGCCTAGTTTTATCTATAAAATAGAAATTCTATGATTTATGACTTGTTTATCTGATAAACCGTTTATAGACAGACTAGGAGATAGAAAATGATAAACAAATCCATAAGATCTGAAACAAACTTGCCTGTTTGTAATTATTCCCTTGGCGAGCTTTTGAATAGGACATTGACTGCCGTACCTGCAGTAAGTACTACTATCTATGATAGAGTATGGGAATCAACTGGAATGTTGGTACATCATCTTGAATCTTTTACTGACTCATTAGTTGTTGCCGATGAAGGGCGTCCTGTGGGGTTTATTGGAGGAAAAGAAATAATGTCTGAAACTTTGAAAAATCCAACTTATGATTTTTTTAATGACACTCTAGTTGGGAAAATTAAAAATGATGGCCTTGTTATAGTCACACCGGAAACCAAGCTTTCAGATTTGCTAAAAGAATGGAAACAAACTAGAAGGGCATTTTCAATTATACCCAACCAATATCATGGCTATTCTGTCATTTCTGCACGAAAGTTGTTGGAAGTTGGTATGTCATGTGACACTGATATTAAAGTTGGAGATATTCCAAAAAAAAGAATTGCAAGTTTCAAACAAAATCAAACAGTTAGGGAAATAATAAATTCTATGTTTGAAAATAAAACTAGGAGGCTGATTCTTGAAAATACATCGCAGTTCCTTAGTGATAGAATCATAATAGAAAAAATAGCTACTGATTTGAACTATCTGCGCGATATGGATGATTTTCTAGATATGAAAGCAAGTATTTTCAAACTAGAAAATACAAAAATGATCACACAGGATATGATGATTCCAGAATTATGTAAAATAATGTATGGAATGCTACATCCTTACGTAATGACTAATGATCAAGTGATCAGCCCGTGGGATCTTGTAATGATTTTAGAGTCAAAAGAATTAACAAGCTACAACTGGCAAAAATTTACTTGATTAGTTTCTGAATTTCTTGTGTTACAAGAGGCAAAAATGCACCGACATCCGAAACTATGCCAAGAGCTTGCCATGTTCCACGGTCCATCAGTTTGGTTACTGTTGGTTGATTGATGTCAACTACGATTACTTTTACCTCGGCAGGCAACATGTTGCCAGTAGCAATAGAATGAAGCATAGTTGATACCATTATTACCATTTTTGCATCCTTGAGGATCTCCTTGTATTTTTTTTGTGCAACTGTCATGTCTGTTATGACATCAGGAAGTGGCCCATCATCTCGTAATGAACCTGCCAAGACAAAAGGAATTTTTCTTTTGACACATTCATACATTATTCCTTTTGTAAGTGTCTTGTTTGCAACCATTTTGGGTATGGAACCTGATTTGAATACTGAATTTATTGCCTGCATGTGATTTCGATGTCCTCTTACTGCCAATGTTCCATCACGAATGTTCATTCCAAGTGAAGTTCCAAGTGTGGAATATTCGATATCATGAACTGCAAGTGCATTTCCTGCAAGTACCGCGTCAATAAATCCCAATCTTATCAGAGTTGCAATTGAATCAGACGCACCAGTATGTACAATTGCAGGACCACCAACCAGTACAATCTTGCCCTTTTCTTTTTTTGTCTTGTAAATATCGTACGCTACTTTTCTTGCAATGTGCTGTGTTGGGCGTTCACTTGAACTGCTGCTTCCCATGAATTGAAAAAGATTGACTCCTTCTCTTGGTCTTTCAGGAGGTGTAATCCTTATTCCTCTTTCTCCAACAATTACCATGTCACCTTTCTTAATCTCACGAATAGGAGAGCACCAAGCTCTGGTTCCTTTGATTACAATGCACTTGTCCATCATCATATTTTCCACCTTTATCCATTTACCTTTGTAGAAAACATCAGTACGATTGTTTGTTGTACTGTAAAAATCATCAGGCATCACCATGTCTTTTGGTGCGGATTGTAACTTGATTTCCTGTTGAATCTTTGAAGTGGCACCTGCACGATATACGGATTCTAAAATCTCGTCAAGATGTTTTTGTGATTTACCCTGTACGAGAAGTTTTGTATAACTCTCATCTTTTTTTCTTTTTCCTACTCGAAATTCCTGTACTTGGAACTCTCCGTCCAAGTCCATTATGACATCAAATATTTTTGTAAGTATCATTGAATCTATGAGATGACCTTTGACCTCTACCTCATGTTCAAATTTCTTTGCCATTCTTAAGATTCAGTAAATGTACTAATTTAATGTTTAATGAATTTAAAATGGATTTAATCTCATTTCTTTTTAAATAATACAATTCGTTTCTATAATCATGAGAAGATTATCTATTGCAGCCATATTTCTCATGTTATTATTATCAGTCTGTAGTTTTCATCAATCGTTTGCACTAGTAGAAGGGTTTCAACGAACCGATTTTAAGCTAGCACACAGCCCCACCATATGCGCAGTAGAACCACTGCCTGATCCGATTTTTCCTTCAATTGGGAATCGCATGCTTACTCAAACCGAATATGCTGTAATTGATTGGTCTACAAAATTAAATACATCATTAGGAACACCTGCGAGTCATATTCCTATATGGAAAATTACACTTGCCAAAGTTTTTCTTTGGCAACAAAAAACGTTTGACTATTTAAATTGTGATATTATAATTAATTATAAAGAAAAACCAGATGATCCAAAATTACAAACTGAGATAGGGGGAGTAACACAATATGACCGTGAACATAACAAGGCTTCCATCGAAATTTATTATTTACAAGTTAATGTGAACGCAATTCAAAATGAGACTCGTGATGCAAACTATGTCTACACAACTACGAATTGGATGCCATACTATACTGGTAATGTACTAGGTGATGCTCAACTTGGAATGATCATACGACATGAAATGGGTCATGCATTGGGCTTGGGGCATTTTTTTTCAGATAATCCAGCAAATCTATCACAATGGATACATGGTGAGGTAAGCCTTCCATCAATTATGATCCCAGTTGTTATTGCAATAGGAAATTCACATTTTGATATAACGCCATATGACACATACGAAATCAAACTGATGTATGGTAACAATGGATTTGGTAACATACCTATACAAAATCCTGCATTAATCCCAGATTGGATTAAAACTAATGCTGGAGGATGGGCTAAGGGTTCGCTTGCAGATGGCGATTTTGTTAAAGGATTGCAATATCTTGTCACACAAAAAATCATAAATGCTACATCAATAAATCCATCAACACAATCTTTTACAAAAATTCCATCATGGCTAAAAAATAATGCTGGATGGTGGGCAGACAATCAGATATCTGATGATGAATTTGTAAAAGGGATTCAATATCTAATTCAATATGGGATAATCAAAATCTAAATTTTATTTAATTTGATTAGGTGACTGTTAATTTAGTAGGTCGTTTGTTTTTTAATTTTATATCATACTGGTAGTGATACCTTGACCTTTGAATTCTTGAAGATTGTCTGCTTGCAACATTTTCACTATTGTATCTTTACGTTCTATACCGAGCCCTCTTGCAATAGCTTTTGAAATACCATTTTTATCACATAACACCACCATGTATCCACTCACATCTGTTAACACATATCCTCCGCTATCATTTAGAATGGCATACAGATTTTCTTCACCAACCGGTTCCCAGACATTTGTTTTGTTGTCTTTTAATGCAAGGGCTGGTAATGCAGCACCGTTTGCGTATTTGTTTAGGTGTGCTCTTGCTTCTTTGACACGCTTCTCGCCAATCTTGAGTGCTACAAAATATTGCATACACATTATGCATTGATGTTTTGTTATTTATAGGATATCTCGTCTAAAATTTCTAGAATCTCTTTACTCTTTATGTCCTTTTTTGCAGATTCAAAAAATAACGCAAGTTTCTCTTTTGGATGGCCCTCTGCATTATATTTTAAAGACTGTATTGCCATTTCTAAACGATCAATCTCATGCATCAAGATTGATTCTTTGGAAGTTTCATCTTGGAATTCGTTCCATATTTTTTCATATTCAATTGAAATTTCTGATGGTAGTTTTGAAAGAATTTCTTTCATTGTTTGATTTTCAATTTCTTTTTTATCGTTTTTAGAAATTTCCCCTGGTGTAAAATCCCCAGTAATGGATTCTGAAAGATCATGTAGTAGTGCCATCTTTAACATTTTTTCAGTATTGAGTTTTTTTAAATCAGAAAAAACCATTGCCATGAC
>Ga0209824_10001914_pt1 | contig 11152 bp, 13 predicted proteins | sample VDWuncwatermetaG_FD_184124 | JGI IMG/M metagenome (GOLD analysis project Ga0209824, IMG submission 184124) | Wastewater microbial communities from Netherlands to study Microbial Dark Matter (Phase II) - VDW unchlorinated drinking water (SPAdes)... ...
GGAGATGAGGCTCGAGTACATGAAATCCTCCCGCTCCAGATTTGCCTCGGCAGTCTAGTGCTCGTCCGCTGCGTCACTTTCTGGTATCGGCGGGCACGCGACGGCGCGGCCGCGGCAGCGGGCCGCACGCATGGGCGCGGGCGGCGGGCCGGCCCGCCGCCCGCAGACACACAGCGCAACGCTCACCCCGAGGAATTCTGCCGCGCGAGGGTGCGGTCGCGGTCACGGCCGCGGCGGCTCGAACGCCTTCCACGCGTCGAGCCCGTGCACGGTCGAGGGCCACGCGAGGTCGGCGAGGTCGGGCAGGCGATCCTTTGGGAAGAACGCCGCCTCGGACGCCTCGTCGGGCGCGACGCGGAGCTCGCCGCCGGTGATGTGCGCGCGATAGATCACGACCAGGATCGGGAAGCCGGGCCGCATCCACGTCGCGAGCAGCCCGTCGAGCGCGATGTCGAAGCCGGTCTCCTCTCGCGTCTCGCGGATCGCCGCCTCCTCACAGTTCTCGTCGCTCTCGACGAACCCGCCAGGCAGCGCCCAGTGACCGTCGCGCGGCCCGTAGTTCAGCCGCACGAGGAGCACGCCGCCGTCGCGCTCGACGATCGTGTTCGCCCCGATCTGGACGTGCATGAAGTCCGCGAACCCGCAGTCCGGGCACTGCGGGCGGTCGCGTCCGTCGATGCGCGTCGCGACGAGCTTCGTGCCGTCGCGCGGGCAGAACGCGAAGGCCATCTACGGACCGCGGTGGGTCGGGCTGGCGTCGCCTTCGGTCATGCCTTCGCGAGCCGCTCTTTCAGGTAGTCGATCGACGTGTTCGGTGACGGGTCGGCGCCGTTGAGCAGCGCCACGTAGAACGAGACGTAGTCCGTGAAGAGCACCATCTGGACGACCTCGGAGAGCAGCGAGGACCCTTGGAACTCGAGCGTGCGGTGCATGATCGTGGCCTTGTCGAGCAGCTCCTTCGTGACCTCGAAGCGGGCCTGGTGGCGCGGGTTGTCCCGCGAGCTGCGCAGCAGGAGCACGACGAGCGCGTCCTTCGCGATCGGCGGATGCGGGAAGCCCACGACGGCGTTGTGGTTGAGCTCGCTCATCACGTCGAAGGCCGCCCAGTTCTTGCTGTTCTCGTTCCACTGGTCCTTCACCCGGCGGGCCATGACGCCCATGACGCCGGCACCGAACGCGACCGGGATCCTGCCGGCGAGCTCGCGCGCGAGCGTCTTCGCGTCGTTCGTTCGCGCGCCCTCGTGCACACGCTCCTCGAGCCGCCGCAGCTCGGAGAGCGCGGTCTCGATGTCCTTCGAAAGGTCGCGCACGAAGCCGAGCTTGGCCAGCACGCCGAGCGCGAGCCCGAGCGAGTACCCGAGCGTCGCGCGCGGCCGCGCCTTGTACGCGAACGTGATGAGCGGGAGCCCGAGCGTCCGGCAGCTCCGCGCGAGCGAGCCGCCCGTCGTCATCGCGAGGATGCGGCTGCCGCGCTTCCGCGCCTCCTCGAAGCCCGAGAGCGTCTCCTCCGTATCGCCGGAGTACGAGGACGCGAGGACGAGCGAGTCGCGGCCCACGTACGCCGGCAGCCCGTAGTCACGGTGGACCGCCATGGGCACCTTCAGCTCGTCCGCCAGGAGCGATGCCGCGAGCTCCCCGCCGATGGCGGAGCCGCCCATGCCGATGACGGTGATGTTGCGGACGTCTCCGTAGTGCGGCGGCAGCTGCGCGGCCTGCGCGATCCGCCAGGCGTCGCGGACCTGCGTGTCCAGCTCCTTGATGCGCCCGAGCATGTCCTCCGGATCGGCCGCGCGGATCCGCTCGACCGTCTCGATGATCGTCGCATCCATCAGCCCGCCTCCTTCACCATGGCCGTACCCGCGTCGAGCAACGGCGCGAGCTCGCTCTCGGCCTTCGTCTCCGCATATACGCGCACGAGGGGCTCGGTCCCCGAAAGCCGCACGAGCAGCCACGAGCCGTCGTCGAGGAAGAACTTCGCGCCGTCCTTCGTGTCGAGACGCACCGTCCTGCTGACGGCATGCCCGGCGAGCGCCGCGGGTGCGTCGCCCGAGAGGACACCCATGATCCGCTTCTGCTGCGCCGGATACGACGCGACGTCGAAGTGCAGGTCGCGCCGCAGGTAGAAGGAGGGGCCGACGAGCTCCATGAGCTCGGCGATGAGCCGCGACGGGCTCTTCTTCGTCCGGAGCATGAAATCGAGCAGGAACAGGTCGGCGACGATCCCGTCGCGCTCCGGCAGATGCATCGCGAAGCCGAAGCCGCCGGACTCCTCGCCGCCCATCATCGCGCCGGTCTCCAGCATCTTCGGGCCGATGTACTTGAAGCCCACGGGCACCTCGTAGACCGGCACGCCGTAGCGCTCGCCGAGGCGATCGACCATCGAGGTCATGTTCACCGTCTTCACGACGGGCTGGCGCAGGCCGCGGATCTCGATGAGGTACCACATGAGGAGCGCGTAGATCGTGAGCGTCGTGACGAATCTCCCGTGCTCGTCGCCGAGGCCGGCGCGATCCGCGTCCCCGTCCACGGCGAGGCCGACGTCGGCGCCCTCTGCGGGGATGCGTCGCAGGAACTCGTCGATGTTCGGCGGGATCGGCTCGGGGTTCACGCCGCCGAAGAACGGGTTGCGCTCGGCGTGGAGCTCGACGATCTTCGTGCGGCCGCCGCCGAGCAGCCGCGGGAAGTAGCCGCTCGCGCTCCCGTACAGCGGCTCGCAGACGATCGTGTAGCCGGCGCCGCGGAACGCCTCGAGGTCGAACAGCTCGGCCACATGCGCGAGGTAGTCGGGCGCGGGGTCGAAGATCTCGACGAGGTCCTTCCGCTTCGCCTCCTCGATCGGCATGCGCTTGATCTTCTCCGGTGCGTCCTCGAGCGGATGGATGAGCGACTCGAGCTTCTTGATGAGATCCGACGAGGCCGCCGCACCGCTCTCCTCCTTCACCTTGAAGCCGTTGTCCGTCCAGGGGTTGTGGCTCGCGGTGATGACGATCCCGGCCTTCGCGTTGCGGCGCATGGTCGCCCAGGAGAACGACTGCGTCGGCGCGGCGGCGCTCGCGAGATGCACGCGCACGCCGTGCGCGGCGACGACCTCCGCAGCGGCGGCGGCGAAGTGCTCAGAGGCGAAGCGCCGGTCGTAGCCGATCACGACGCCACGCTCCGACGCGCCCTCGCGCACGACCCATTCGGCGACGCCCTGGGCACAGGCGCGCACGGCGTCGAACGTGTACTCGGCGGCGATCCGCGCGCGCCAGCCATCGGTGCCGAAGGAGATCTTGCTCAATCTCTCGCCTGCGGCGAGGTCCGCTTCGCGGCATCGGATGCAGCACGCTGCCTCCGATGAGATCCACGCTCAAGGCTGACGGTCTCGCTCGTCGCGGCGGAGCCGCTCCTCGCTCGGTCTATCTCGTCGCGCCAGTAGGCCAGGGTGTCCGCGAGCGAGCGCTCCAGCGGGATCGCCGGCTGCCAGCCGGTCCGTTCGCGGAACCGCGTGCTGTCCAGCGACAGCGTCGAGGGATCGCCGCCGCGCATCCGCGCGGGATCCGGCTCCACTTCGACGGCGATGCGCGCCAGCCCGACGAGGGTGCGCAGCACGTCGGCGATCGAAACCGGCTCGCCCGTGCCCGCGTTGTACACGGCCGTGCGCGCGTGCTCGAGCGCCGCGACTCGGAGGAACGCGTCGGCCATGTCGCGGACGTCCACGAAGTCGCGGCGCGAGTCGAGCCGGCCGTGGCGGATCACGGGCTCCGCGCGGCCCGCCTCGGCGAGGGCGATCTGCCGCGCGAAGGCCGAGGCGACGAGCTGCGGATGCAGGCGCGGACCGATCTGGTTCGCGGGCCGCACGATCGTCGTCGCGTTCGCGCCGACGTCACCGAGCTCGCGCACGATCGCCTCGGCCGCGACCTTCGTCGCGGCGTAGACGTTCGGCGCGCGGACCGGCGAGTCCTCGGTGTAGGGCGGCGGCGCGGCGGGGTCGTAGACCTCGGCGCTCGAGGCGAACACGAGCGCGGTGCCGGGACGGTCGCGGAGCGCGGCGGTGACGGTCGCGGTCCCCATGACATTCACGCGCACGGCGGCGAGCGGATCGTTCGCGGCGAGCGTCGGCACGGCCTGGCCGGCGAGATGGAAGACGACGTCCGGCCGCGCCGCATCGACGGCGGCGCGCACCGAGACGGCATCGGTGATGTCGCCGCGGTGGACGCGCACGTCGGCCGCGACCGCGTGAAGGTTCCGGTACGGCGGCTCCTCGAACGCGAGCCCGTGGACCTCGTCCCCCGCGGCGAGAGAGCGCTCCGCGAGATGGCTGCCGACGAATCCGGTGATGCCCGTGATGAGGACCCGGCGCGCCACCGTCCGATGCTAGCCCGTGCGACGATGGGACGCGGTGCCCGCTCCCCTGCTCACCTCATCGTGTACGTCACCGTCGCGCTCTGCTGGAGCGGCAGCTGGACCGTCGGCAAGCTGGGCGTGGCGACGATCCCGCCACTGGAGCTATCGGCGGTCCGCTTCGCGCTCGCCGGACTCATCATGCTCGGTCTCGCGCTCGCGGTCCGCACGCCGCTCGGCCTCGAGGAATCCGCATCGGCCTAGCGCTACGGGCGGATCGGACGCGCCACGAGCAGCCCGTCCTCGCGCACCACCGGCAGCGCGAAATCGAAGCGGTCGACCTCGAGCGCGAGCTCGGCGTCACGGCGAGGGAACCACTCGGGCCAGCCACGCTCCGGAAGCCAGATCGGGTCGATCCAGCCGGGCGCGGCGGGCCGATCGCCGCGGAGCAGAGCCTCGAGGTACGCCGCGCACGCCTCGTCCTCGTTCGTCCCGAGCGACCCCTTCTCGCCCATCGCGACGAGCGTGATCTCCTCGGCGGCGTGCAGGTAGCGCGCGGTCGCGCCGGCGATGACAAAGCTCGCGAGCACGACGGCGGTCGCGCCGCTCGCGGCGACGACGCCCTGCGTCCCGGCCGAAGTCCGCTGCACCACGCGGCGGCCCGACAGATCGAGCCGCTCGATGACCGAGGGCGAGTTGCCCGCGTCGAACCCGGGAATCGGCCGGCCCCCGATCTCGCCGGTGAGGAAGAGCGACGGATCGACGCGCTTCATCGCGAGCGCCTGCTCGTGGTCGGCCACCAGGACGACCTCGCGCGCGCCCGCGGCGACGCAGAACGCGGCGGTCGTGAACGCCCGGAACACGTCGACGATGACGGCGTGGCCCGCCGCGCCGCGCGCGCCGTCGAGGAGCCTCGCGCGGCGGATGATCATCGCCGCATCATGGCCACGACGCGACGCGTGATCACGCTGGCCGGCCGGGCGACAGCACGCGCAGGCCGTTCGCCTCAGCGGCGCGTCCCAGCTCGTCGTCGTACGTGACGAGCGCATCGAGACCGGCGACACCAAGGGCGGTCGCGAGGTGGATGGCATCGAGCGATCGCAGTGAGGCGGGCTGAAGGCGAGCAGCCTCGGCGATGATCCCTGCATCGATCGCCAGCAGCTCCACCGATTCGAGCACGGCCTCGGCTTCGGCCACCATCCGATCCTCCGTCGTGGCGCGCTGCTCCGCAGCCACGGAGGCGCCAGCCAGCCGCGTGGTCCGGACGGTCTCCACGCGCGCTAGGACGCTCGAGATCATGCGCGTGTCGCGGACGAAGGCCCGAAGCTCCTGCGAATGGATCTCCGCGACGACCATCTTGACGAGCGCCGACGAGTCGGCGTACAGGACGCGCCTCAGCGCTCGTTCTTCCGGAGCATCTGGAGGGCCTCGGACATCGTGATCGGCAGGGTCATTTTCAGCGGCGGCGGGACATCCTCGAAGCTCCTCGTCGCGGGGAACATGATCCGGCCGGCCGCGCGCAGCCGTTCGATCGGATCATCCGACGCGCGCAACGGTCCCAGCTGCGCCACCGGCTGTCCTCGTTCGGTCACCTCGAGCACCTCCCCGCGCTTCACGCGGCGCAGGTACACGCTCAGGTTCTGCCGCAGCTCGCGAACGCCCACTTGCCCTTTTCGCATGTAGCACATTGTAGCACTTTGGGACCCTCCACTCATCTCATCGGATGCGGCTTGAAGGTTGGTGCCGAAGGACCGATCCGGTCAGAGGACCGCGCTCCGGAAGGGCCGCCGCCCCGAGCGGAACCGCTCGAGCGAGAGATCCGAGATGTCGAGCGTCGTGGCCTTGCCGTCGAGCAGCTCCTCGACGACGAGCTGGGCGGTCGCGGGCGCGTGCATGAAGCCGTGGCCGGAGAACCCCGCGGCGATGGCCAGGCCGTCGACATCGGGAACACGACCGACGATCGGATGGTCGTCGGGGGTCATCTCGTAGTAGCAGGACCACGAGCGCGCGATGCGCAGGTCGCGGAACGCGCCATGGCGCCACGCCGCGCGCGCGCGGACCCACGGCTCGAGCGCGCTGGGGACCTCGTCACGCGACGGAAAGTCGAGCGCGTCGAACGACGCCGGCGCGCCGGCGGGCACCCAGTCCAGACCCCACCTCGCGCGCGCCTCCCGCTCGCTCGGCAGGGGCCCCCGCTCGATCTGCCCGTCCGTCGTGAGGTTCGGCATCGCGAAACGTTGCGCGTTGCCCTTGGGACGGAAGTGGAACCCGGACTCGTGCTCGATGACCATCGGGACGCGCGCGAGCGACGGGATCGGCGCCGATTCCATGATCGAGCGGCGATAGGGCCAGATCGGCACGGCGACGCCCGCGGTCGCGGCGAGCGGGGTCGTCCAGCAGCCCGTCGCGAGCAGCACGCGCTCGGCGCTCACGTCCCCCGACGCGGTCCGCACGCCCGTCACGCGGTCGCCCTCGCGCGCGAGCGACTCCACGGCCACACCCTCCATGATCCGCACGCCCTGCAGCACCGCGGAGGCGGCGAAGCCCGCGGTCGCCTCGAGCGGATCGCCGTAGCCGTCGCGCGCGCAGAAGCGGCCGCCGGCGAGGTCGTCGACGCGCAGCCCGGGCACGAGCTCGGCGATCTCGCTGCGGCCCAGCATCTCGACCGGCACACCGAGCCGCTCGTACAGCGGCAGCGGCTCCCGCAGCTGCGCGAGCCCCTCGGGCGTCTCCGCGAGGAACAGGTAGCCGCGCTCCTCGAAGCGATGCGCGCCGCCGATGAACGCCTCGGACTCGCGCCAGAACGCCGTCGCGAGCTGCGACAGGCGCACGTCGAGCTCGTCGACGAACTGGTGGCGGATCCCGCCGAGCCCGCCTTGCGTCGTGCCGGAGGCCAGCCGATCGCGCTCGAGCAGGAGGACGTCGGACTCGCCGCGGTCGGCGAGGAAGTGCGCGGCGGCGGCACCGACGATCCCGCCGCCCACGATCACCGTCGACGCGGTGCGCGGAAGCGGCTCAGTCACCTTCGTCGTAGTGGAGCTTGCCGTCGCGCTCGGCGAGGCGGCCGAAGCGCGGCACGTCGTGGGTGAACGCGACGAGCCAGCGCTCGTCGAGCGCGCGCTGCAGGATCGCGCGCTTGGCCTCCAGCGTGTCGAGCGGATAGAGGTCGAACGCACTGATCCATGGGAGCGGGAGGTGATGGCGATCGGGCATGAAGTCGGACGAGAAGAAGAGCGTCTCCGCTCCGCCCGTGACGCGTACGGCCTGCGTCCCCCGGGTGTGCCCCTGGATCCGGTCGAGGCGCAACCCGGGGAGGATCTCGACCGAATCGTCGAGGAGCTCCAGCCGGCCGGCCGCCTCGAGCGGCGCGAAGTCGTCGGGCAGGTACGACGCGCGCGTGCGCTCGTTGGGCGCCATCGCGTCCTGCCATTCGAGGCGCTGGAACACGTAGCTCGCGCGCGGGAACGTCGCGACGACGCGGTCGCCGTCGCGGTACGTGTTGCCGCCCGAGTGATCGAAATGCAGGTGCGTGTTCACGACAAGAGTCACCTCGTCGGGGCGCACGCCGCGCCGTTTCAGCTCATCGAGGAGCGCCGGCGGCTCGGCGATGCCCCAGATCTCGCGCTGCCGAGGCGTCAGCTTCGGCCCGGCGCCGGTCTCGACGACGACGACGTGGCCATCGGTGTCGCGGATGAGCAGGCAGCTCATGTCCATCGCGATGCGGTTCAGCTCGTCCGGCGCCTTGTGCTTCTGCCAGAAGACCTTCGGCACGACGCCGAACATCTGGCCGCCGTCGAGCTTGAAGATTCCGTCGCTGAAGATGTCGACCTGATAGCGGCCGATACGCGCCGTGGCCATCACGGGCAGTATGGCTGTGGCAGAAGTGCGGGTCCCTCTGGGAGAATCGACGGGTCCCTCTGGAGGGCTCGAGAGGGCGAGCGATGGACATCCGTGAATACCGCGAGGGCGACGGCGACCGCCTGCGCACGTTCTGGCTCGCGTGCGGCATCAAGATCCGCCCCGGTGACGACGACGCATCGCTCGCTGTCTTCGCCGCGCGCAATCCGGGGCTCTTCGTGCTCGCCGAGGAGCAGCGCCACATCGTCGCGTCCGCGCTCGCGGGGTGGGACGGCCGTCGCGGCTGGCTCTATCACGTCGCCGTCCATCCGGACGAGCGGCGGCGCGGGCTCGGACGGCGGCTCGTCGAGCTCCTGGAGGAGCGTCTGCGCGAGCGCGGCTGTCCGAAGGTGAACCTCATCGTCTGGGAGGGCAACACCTACGCGATGGCGTTCTGGCGGGCGCTCGGGTACGAGCGCGCGACGACGGTCGAGTACGAGAAGGAGCTGCGATGACGGCCGACCCCGGCAGTCAGTTCTCGAAGACCGCGCAGGCGTACCTCGAGAGCGCGGGGCACGCGAGCGGCGCCGATCTTCAGGCACTCGTCGCGCACGCGAGGCCGACCGGACAGGAGAGATTTCTCGACGTCGGCACGAACGTGGGCCACACGTTGCGCGCGCTCGCCGCACAGGTCCGCTTCGCCGTCGGCGCCGACGTCGCCTCCGACGCGCTCCGCTTGAACCGCTCGGTCACGACGGCACGCAACGTCGCGTTCGTCGAGGCCGACACGGTCGCCCTGCCGTTCGCAGACGGGAGCTTCGAGCTCGTGACCTGCCGGCTGGCCGCGCATCACTTCCGCGACGCGCCGGCCGGGTATCGCGAGCTCGCGCGCGTGCTCGCGCCGGGCGGCACGCTGCTCCTGATCGATAACTATGCGCCGGACGATCCCGCGCTCGACGTCTGGATCAACGACCTCGAGCGCCTGCGCGACGCCTCCCACGTCCGCGAGCGGACGCTCGCGGAGGAGCTCGCGCTGCTGGACGCGAGCGGCCTGCGGACGGAGGTGCTCGGCCACTTCCGCACCGCGCTCCGGACCGAGGAGTGGCTCGCGCGCTCGCAGACGCCGGCCGATCGCGCCGCCCTCGTGCGTCAGACGCTCGCGACCGCGAGCCCGGAGGCGCGCGAGACCTTCCGCATCGCTCCGGACGGCTCGGCGTTCGAGGTCCCCAAGGCGCTCATCGCGGCCCGGCGATGACGCTCGATGACCTCCCGTCGGTCGAGGCGCCCCCGGCCGCGACCGCGGCCCAGATGGCGCGCGCCGACAAGATCGCGATAGAGGAGCTCGGCGTCCCGCTCGAAGCGCTCATGGAGAGCGCGGCGCGCCAGATCGCGCGCGTCGCCGCTCTCATGCTCGATGGCGTCGCCGGCCGCCGCATCGTCGCGCTCGCGGGGCGCGGCAGCAACGGCGGTGACGCGCTCGCGGCGGCCAGGCTGCTGTACGGCTGGGGCGTGGACGCGCGCGCGGTCCTCGTGCACGAGCCGGAACGACTGCGCCCGGTCACGCGCGCGCAGGCGCAGCTGCTCGGCGAGATCGGCGTCCGCGTCGCGCGCTACCGCCCCGACGCGCCGGACGAGCTCGCCGGCGCGGAGCTGCTGCTGGATGGCCTGCTCGGATACAGCACGAGTGGCGCGCCGCGCGACGACGTCGCCGAGCTCATCCGAGCGGCTCGCCGGTGTCGGGATCCGGGCCGCCTGCACGGTCACGCTCGCGCTCCCGAAGACCGGGCTCCTGGCGCCGACCGCCGCGCCGCTCGTGGGCGAGCTCGTGCTCGCGGACATCGGTATCCCCGCCGCGGCGCACGAGCGGCCGGACCTGGACGTCGCGCTCCTGTTCGGCCGCTCGGACCTCGTGCGCATAATCCGCTGATGCCGCAGTTATCAGGCCGAGCGAGGAGCGGCTCCGCCGCGACGAGCGAGTCCACCCGCCGGGGCGTGTCTCCGGCGAAGCCGGAGATTGAGCAGGGGAAACGGCTCGCGTTCGTCGGCGGCGGCACCATGGCCGAGGCGATGGTGCGCGGCCTGCTCGAGCGCCACCTCGTGCCGCCCTCGAAGATCACCGTCTCGGGACCGCGGCGCGAGCGTCGCGCCGACCTCGCGAAGCGCTTCGGCGTGAAGGCCGTCGCGTCGAACGCCGAGGCGGCACGCGGGGCCCACGTCGTTGTGCTGTCGGTAAAGCCGCAGGTCCTGCCGACGGTGATGCGCGAGCTGCGTGGGAAGCTCACGCGCAACCAGCTTGTCCTGTCGATCGTCGCGGGCGCGACCTCGCGCGCCCTCACGAGCGGACTCGAGCACGCCGCGATCGTGCGCTCGATGCCGAACACGCCCGCCCAGGTCGGCATGGGCGTAACCGCCTGGTGGGCCACACCCGCGGTCACCGCCGACCAGCGCGATCTCGCCAGGGCGATCCTCGCCGCGCTCGGCGAGGAGCTCGGCGTGAATTCCGAGGAAGAAGTCGACATGGCGACCGCGGTCTCGGGCACCGGCCCGAGCTACGTCTTCCTGCTCATGGAGGCGCTCGTCGACGCCGCGGTGCACCTCGGCTTCTCGCGCCGCGTCGCGGAGGAGCTCGTGCTGCGGACGGTCGAGGGCTCCGCGCTTTTCGCGCGCCGGAGCGAGCGGCATCTCGCGGAGCTGCGCAACATGGTCACCTCGCCCGGCGGGACGAGCGCGGCCGCGCTCTACCAGCTGGAGAAGGGCGGGCTACGCACGGTCCTGTCGAAGGCCGTCTACGCGGCGTATCAACGGACGCGCGAACTCGGCGAGGCGGCCGACCGAAGCGGCGAGGAAGAGCGCTAGGTCGCGACCTGCACGACCTCGAGGCGCGTGCCGTCGCCGGTGATCCGCGCCATCGCGTCCACCGTGGGGACGAAGTCGGCACGCGGCGTCATGAGCGCCTCGAACGTCTTGGCGACGCTCCGGCGCGGCCACAGGA
>Ga0209824_10001915_pt1 | contig 11150 bp, 11 predicted proteins | sample VDWuncwatermetaG_FD_184124 | JGI IMG/M metagenome (GOLD analysis project Ga0209824, IMG submission 184124) | Wastewater microbial communities from Netherlands to study Microbial Dark Matter (Phase II) - VDW unchlorinated drinking water (SPAdes)... ...
CCGCGGACGCGTACCACGTGACCGCGCCCGGCGGCGGCGCGGTCACGTGGTACGCGTCCGCGGTCTCACCGAAGCCGAGGATCTCTCCGACGATCGTCGCGCCGCGCGCCCGGGCGAACTCGAGCTCCTCGAGCACGAGGCAGCCCGAGGCCTCGCTGAAGACAAAGCCGTCGCGCTCCTTGTCGAACGGGCGCGACGCCTTCTCCGGCGCGTCGTTGCGGCGCGAGAGCGCGTGCATCGCGTTGAACGCGCCGATCGCGACCTTGATGAGGCCCGCCTCGGATCCGCCCGCGAGCATGACGTCGGCCTGACCGCGCCGGATCGCGTCCGTGGCCTCCCCCACGGCGTGCGCGCTCGAGGCGCACGCCGACACGGTCGCGAGGTTCGGTCCCTTCGCTCCGTACTTCATCGCGATCTCGCCCGCGGCCATGTCCATGATCATCATCGGGATCATGAACGCCGACACGCGGCGCGGATCCTTGTCGTGCGCGACGATGTTGTCCACCAGCGTCTCGACCCCGCCGATGCCCGAACCGAAGATGACGCCGACGCGCGGCGCGAGGTCGGGCGTGAGCTCGAGCTTCGCGTCCTTCAGCGCCTGGCCCGCCGTCGCAACCGCGAACTGCGCGAACCGGTCCGCGCGGCGCGCTTCCTTGCGGTCCATGTACGCGAGCGGATCGAAGTCGTGCACCTCGCCCGCGATCCTCGTCTCGAGGTCGCTCGCGTCGAAGCGCGTGATCGGGCCGATGCCGCTGCGCCCCTCGCGCAGGCCGGCCCAGGTCTTCTCGACGCTCGCGCCAAGCGGCGTGATGAGCCCGAGCCCCGTGACGACGACCCGACGCCGCTCGCCATCCCGCATGGTCTGGACTATACCGATGCGATGGGCATGAACGCAGCGGACTATGCGCGGTCGAAGGGCAACGTGACGCTCGCGCGGCTCATCGAGGCACGGATCAGGAACTAGAGCGAGCGCGGCGCTACAGGATCGTCTGGCCGAGAGCGCTCGCGACGAGCTCGACCGCGAGCGACGCGGTCCGGTTCCCCTGATCGAGGATCGGATTGACCTCGCAGACCTCGAGCGAGCGCAGCTTGCCGCTGGCGGCGAGCATTTCCATGCCGAGCTGCGCCTCGCGGTACGTGAGCCCGCCGCGCACCGGCGTGCCCACGCCCGGCGCCTCGTCGGGATCGATCGCGTCCATGTCCAATGAGAGATGGATCCCGTCGCCGTGCGACGCGGCGGCGATCGCGCGCTGCATCGCCGCGGCCATGCCACCGCGGTCGATGTCGGCCATCGTCATCGCTGTCACCTTCGCCCGCGCGATGTTCTCCTTCTCCCCGGGATCGATGTCGCGGATCCCGACGAGGACGGTCGCCGAGCCGTCGACCGATCCGCGGAGCGCGGACGGGAACGGATCGCCCGCGAGGCCGAGCGCGACCGCGAGCGGCATGCCGTGGACGTTGCCGGAGGGCGTCGTCTCGATCGTGTTGCTGTCGCCGTGCGCGTCCATCCAGATCACGCCCGGTCGCCGGCCGGCACGCGCGATGCCCGCGAGCGTCCCCATCGCGATCGAATGATCGCCGCCGAGCACGAGCGGGAAGCTCCCGGCGCGCTCGATCTCCGCGACGATCCGCGCCAGCTCCTCGCAGGCGCGCACGATCTCGACGGCGTGGTGAGCCTTGGGATCGTCCGAGGCTCCCTCGACCCGGTCCGCGACGCGGACGTTGCCGCGGTCGCGGACGGTGTGCCCGAGGCGCTCGAGCCGCGCGCGCAGTCCCGCGTAGCGGATCGCCGATGGTCCCATGTCGACGCCGCGGCGATTCCCGCCGAGGTCCATCGGCACGCCGACGATCTCGATCGTGCGGCCGCTCACGCTTTCTGGAACAGCGCGAGGATCGCGCCCTCGCACGCGAGCTCGTCGCCGACGAGCGCGCGCACGCGGACCCGGCCGAAGCCGCGGCGCAGCTTCTCGGCCTCGGCGATGAAGGTGCCGGTGTCGCCGGGCCGGACGATCCGCCTGAAGCGCATCTCCTCGATCCCCGCGAAGAGGCCCAGTCCGTCGTGGTATTCGGGTAACGCCATCGCCATCACCGCAGCGGCCTGCGCGCAGCTCTCGACGAGAATGACTCCGGGGACGATCGGGTTCCCCGGGAAGTGCCCCGCGAAGTACCACTCGCTCCCGGTGAAGCGGTGCTCGGCGACCGCGCGCACGCCCGGCTCGAGCTCGGTCACACGATCGATCAAGAGGAACGGATCGCGGTGCGGGATGAGCGCCTCGATGCCCGCCCTGTCAAGGCTCAAGCGAGGACGGGCTTCGCCCGGCCGAGCCCCCGTACCCGGCCCCCACGAACGCAGGGGCAGGGGCCCCTGGCGCGAAGCGCGGCGAAGCCAGCGAAGTGAGTAGGGATCAAAGGGATCAACCGGCGATCGCCTCGATGCCGACGGTGTCGATGAGGTGCGTCGTGACCTGACCGTTCTTGAAGAGCTCGCTCCCCAGGATGCGCTTGTGGGCGCTGATGTTCGTGGTGACGCCGACGATCGTGAGCTCGTCGAGCGCTCGTTGCATGCGCGCGACGGCCTCGGGGCGATCGCGGCCCCACGCGATGATCTTGGCGAGGAGCGAGTCGTAGTACGGCGGCACCTCGTACCCCTGGAAGCAGTGCGAGTCCACACGGATGCCGGGCCCGGCCGGTGCCAGGTACGTCGTCAGCACGCCGCTCGATGGCGCGAAGTCGGCCTCCGAATCCTCCGCGTTCACGCGGCACTCGATCGCGTGGCCGTTCACCCAGACCTGTTCCTCGGAGAACGACAGCGGCTCGCCCGCCGCGAGGGAGAGCTGCTCCTTCACCAGATCGACGCCGGTGACGGCCTCGGTGACGGTGTGCTCGACCTGGATCCGCGCGTTCACCTCGATGAAGTACGGGTTGCCGGCGGCGTCGAAGAGGAATTCGAACGTGCCGACGCCGCGGTAGCCGAAGCGGACGGCGGCTTCGGTCGCCATCCGCTTGATGCGTTGCCGCTGCATCTCGTTGATGGAGGTGGACGGCGCCTCCTCGATCATCTTCTGGCGGCGGCGCTGGATGGAGCACTCGCGCTCGCCGAGGCAGACCCCGGTGCCCATGTCGTCCACAAGGATCTGCGCCTCGACGTGACGCACGCCTTCGAGGCAGCGCTCGAGATAGATGCCCTCGTCGCCGAACGACGCCTTCGCCTCGAGGCGCGCCTGATCCCACATCCGCTGCAGGTCGCGCGCGGACCCGACCTTGCGCATGCCGCGGCCGCCGCCCCCCGCTTTCGCCTTGAGCATCACCGGATAGCCGATCGCCTCGGCGACGCGCAGCGCCTCGGAGACCGACCGCACCGGACCGTCCGAGCCGGGGATCACCGGGAGGCCCGCGCGCTTCATCGCGGCGCGCGTCTCGGCCTTGTCGTGGAAGCGCGCGAGGACCTCGGGCGGCGGCCCGACGAAGGTCAGCCCGTGCTCGCGGCAGACCTCCGAGAAGTCCGCGTTCTCCGACAGGAAGCCGTAGCCCGGATGGATCGCCTGGGCGCCGGAGATGAGCGCGGCGGAGATGATCGCGGGGATGTTCAGGTACGACTCGCGCGAATTCGCCGGCCCGATGCAGATCGCCTCGTCGGCGAGGTGCACGGGCAGGCTGTGCGCGTCGGCCTCGCTGTACACGACCACGGTCTGGATGCCCATCTCGCGGCAGGCCCGGATGACGCGGAGCGCGATCTCGCCGCGATTGGCGATGAGGACTTTGTCGAACACTTGGGCTCCGCCTCCCCTGAAGGCGGTCATGCTAGCCGGTCGGGAGCGCTCGCTCCAGGGACTCGGGATCGCTCACATTCGCCGTGCGCGCGTCGGAGAGGATCCGCTTGACGAGGCCCGTGAGCACGGTGCCCGCGCCGAACTCGATGAAGCTCGTCGCGCCCTCGGCGGCGAGGCGCCGCACGCTCTCGAGCCAGCGCACGGGCGAATACACCTGCCGCTCGAGCAGCGCCGGGAAGTCGCTCGCATGCTCATGCGGCAGCGCGTCGACGTTCGCGACGATGGGGTAACGGAGCTCGCGCCACGTGACCGCTGCGATCGCCTCGGCGAGCTGGGGTGCGACGGCGCGCATCGCGGGCGAGTGGAACGCGCCCGACACCCGCAGCGATAGCACGCGCTTCGCGCCCGCCGCCCTCAGCGCGGTCGTCGCGTCCGCGAAGGCCGCCAGCGGCCCCGAGATCACGACCTGACCGGGCGCGTTGTCGTTCGCGATCACGATGCCCGTGCCGTCGATGGCCCGCGCGATCCGGTCGGCATCCAGGCCGAGGACCGCGGCCATGCCGCCCGCCGCGTCGGCCGCCTGCATGAGCTCGCCACGGCGGCGCACGAGGCGCAGCCCGTCGGCGAGCGAGAGCGCGCCCGCGGCGACGAGCGCGCTGAACTCGCCGAGCGAGTGCCCGGCGAGGATCGGGTCGTCGAGCCGCAGCCCGGCGGCGAGCCCGGCGCGGAGTGCCGCGATCGATGTCGCGAGGAGCGCCGGCTGTGCGTTCGCCGTGCGGTCCAGCTCCGCGGCGGGTCCGTCCCAGCACAGCGCGCGGAGGTCGAAGCCGAGCGCGTCGTTCGCCTCGTCGAACGTGCGCGCCGCCTCGGGGTATCGCCCAGCAAGCGCCTTCCCCATCCCGAGCGCCTGGGCGCCCTGCCCAGAGAAGAGCCACGCGGGGCGGGTCATCGCGCTTCAGCGCAGGGCGATAGCGAAGAGCGGCTGGCCGTACTCCACGGGCGCGCCGCCGGCGACGAGGACCTCGGTGATCTCACCGTCGGCCGGCGCCGTCACCTCGGCGATGTGCCCGAGCGATTGGATCGCGCCGAGCACGGTGCCGCGCGTGATCCGCTCGCCGGCCGACCAGTCCTTCGCGGCACCCCAGATGCCGACGGCCGAGGCGTGCACGCGCTGGGTTGCGTCCTCGCGGGCCGTGCGCTCGGCGCGCGGCGGCGACGCGGCTGCCGGCGTCGCGCTCGCCGACGGCGTCACCGCGAGCGAGACGTCGCCGCTCTCGACCTCGATCCGCGCGCCGTGCTCGCTCGCGAGCCGCGCGAGGTCGTCGAGCAGCGCGAGGAGCTCCTCCGGGTCTTCGCTCACGACCGACGCGCCAGGCCGATCGCCCGCCGCCACCAGGGCTTCGGCCGCTGCGGTGCCGCCGGCTCGGCCGGCTCGACGAAGGCGCCGATCGCGCGGAAGCGCTCGTAGCGCGCCGTGAGCAGATCGGCGATGGGGACGCGAGCCAGGCGATCGAGCTGCGCGACGAGCGCCGCCTTCACGCTCCGCGCGGTCGCCTCGTGGTCGAGGTGCGCGCCGCCCTGTGGCTCGGGCACGAGCCCGTCGACGATGCCGAGCCCGAGGAGATCCGGCGCGCTCAGCTTCAGCGCGTTCGCGGCGCGCTCGGATTCGGCGCTGCTCCTAAAGAGGATCGCGGCGGCGCCCTCGGGCGAGATGACCGAGTAGATCGCGTTCTCGAGCGCGAGCACGACGTCGCCCACGCCGAGCGCGAGCGCCCCGCCCGAGCCGCCCTCGCCGAGCACGATGACCACGATGGGCGTCGCGAGCGTCGTCATCGCTTCGATCGACTTCGCGATCGCCTCGGCCTGCCCGCGCTCCTCGGCCTCGGGCCCCGGATACGCGCCGGGCGTGTCGACGAGCGTGACGAGCGGCAGATGGAACTTCTCCGCGAGGCGGTACAGACGTATCGCCTTCCGGTAGCCCTCCGGATACGGCATCCCGAAGTTCCGCTCGATGTTCTCCTCGGTCGAGCTGCCCTTCTGCTGGCCGACGACGACGACCGCGCGACCCTCGAGCTCGCCGATCCCGCCGACGATCGCGGGGTCGTCACGGAAGCCGCGGTCGCCGTGCAGCTCCTGGAACCGGTCGAACACGCGGTTGATGACGTCGAGGGCGTGCGGGCGCTTCTGGTTGCGCGCGAGCTGCACCGCGTCCCACGCGCTCACCCGGCGCGACGTTAGCTCCGACGCGTCGACGATGAGCCCGGCCTCGGCGAGGTGACCGTTGCCGTCCGCGACTCGCTTCGTGCCGGTCAGCCGGTCGAGCATGTCCATCTACTCAAGTCCCCAGTCGTCGCGCCCAGGGGTAGGGGCCCCTGCGCACGTAGTGCGGCTCCTCATACGGCCCCTACAGGGACCATCGCAGGTCGCGGGCGGCGGGACGGAGCGCGCCGAGGAGGAACGCCAGCCGCTCGCGCAGGTGCGACCGCGTGACCACCTGATCCACGAAGCCGTGCGCGAGCACGAACTCGGAGCGCTGGAATCCCTTCGGCAGCTTCTCGCCGATCGTGCCCGCGGTCACGCGCGCGCCGGAGAAGCCGATGAGCGCGTCGGGCTCGGCGAGGATCACGTCGCCGAGCGAGGCGAACGACGCGAGGACGCCACCCGTCGTCGGATCGGTCAGCACGCTGAGGTACGGCAGGCCGGCCTCCGCGAGGCGCGAGAGGGCGCCGATGATCTTCGCCATCTGCATGAGGGCAAGCGCGCCCTCCTGCATCCGCGCGCCGCCGGACGCCGACACGACGACGAGCGCGCGGTGGTCGGCGAGCGCGCGCTCCGCGCCACGCGTGAGCTTCTCCCCCACGACACTGCCCATGGAGCCGCCGATGAACTCGAAGTCCATCACCGCCAGCACGACCGGCACGCCGCCGAGCGTCGCGGTGCCGGTGATGATCGCGTCCTTCTCGCCGCTCTTCGTCTGAGCCGCGACGAGCCTGGCCGGATAGGGCTTGCTGTCGACGAAGCCGAGCGGGTCCGCCGATGTGAGCTCGCGGTCGAGCTCCTGGAAGCTGCCCTTGTCCACGAGGAGCTCGATGCGCTGGCGCGCGCCGAGCTTGAAGTGATGGTCGCACTTCGTGCAGACGTTCAGGTTCCGCGCGAGCTGCTTGTTGAACAGCATCTCCGAGCAGCTCGGGCACTGCGTCCACAGGTGCGAGGGGAATTCCTTCCGGCCGCGCGCGAACGGCATCCGCAATCGCATCGGCTACGAGCTCCCTCTCAGCAATGATTCCGCGTACCAGCATGCGCCTACCACGCCAGGCCCACCGTGGGCCGCGATCGCGGGACCGGCCTCGCATGTGTACGACTCGACGCAGTGGAACCGCTCCTGCGCCCAGTCCACGAGAAGCCGCGCGCGGTCCGCCGCGTTCGTGTGCAGCGCGGAGAAATGGACGCGCGCTCCGGGCTCGAGGCGCTGCTCGATGAGCTGTTTCAGCCGTTCCATCGCGCGGTCGCGCGTGCGGACCTTGTCGATCGGATCGAGCCTGCCGTCGTGGATGTCGAGGATCGGCTTCACCGACAGGAGCGAGCCGAAGATCGCCTGCATCGACGTCGCACGCCCGGAGCGGCGCAGGTACTCGAGCGTGTCGATGATCACGAGCAGCGGCACGTGCCCTGCGAGGCGGCGGGCGAGCGCGAGCGCCTCGTCGAACGAGGCCCCGTCCCGCCGCGCCCGCGCGCAGGCGGTCGCGACGAGACCGATCGACCCCGCGAGCGAGCGGCAGTCGATGACCTCGATCCGCGCGTCGCCGATCTGCTGCGCCGTGCTCGCCGCGATCGAGTAGGTGCTCGAGAGCTCCGTCGCGAGCACGAGGACGATCAGCGCGCGCGCGCCCTCCTGGATGGCGGCGTCGTAGACGGCGCGGAACTCGCCCATCGACGGCGCCGAGGTCGTCGCTCGCGACCGCGGCAGGCGCTCGTAGAACTCCGCCGGTGTGATGTCGACGCCCTCGGTGAAGCTCTCCGCGCCGAAGATGACGTGCTGCGCGACGACGCGGATGTCGAGGTCGCGCGCGATCTCCGCCGGCAGCACGGCCGTACCGTCGACGACGATCGCGTACCGGTCACTCAAGGTGCCAGCGAGACCTCACCCACCAGGATGCGCTGCGGACCGTGCGGCGTCTCGAGGATCAGCGCGCCTTCCCCGTCCAGATCGCGGGCCACACCGCGCAGCACCGGCTCGCCGACCCGCTCGACCACGACATCGCGACCGAGGACGGAGGACCGTTCGCGCCACGTGGCCAGCGCGGCGGGGACGTCGGCGAGCGCGCGGTCCAGCTCGCGCGTGACACGCGCGAGCAGCGCGAGCCGGTCGAGCTCCCATCCGTGGAGCGCGAGGGACGTCGCGTGCGCCCGCAGCGCGTCGGGGAAGTCGGACGCGCGCTGGCGCACGTTCACCCCGATCCCGAGCACGAGCGAGCCCTCGTCGCCGGTCGACGCATGCGCGAGCGCACCGGCGACCTTGCGGCCGTCGATGAGCACGTCGTTCGGCCACTTCAGCGACGCGCCCGGAGCGCCGAGCGCGTCGAGCGCGCGCACGACGGCGACGCCCGCGAGGATCGCGGCCGGCGCGACGCCGCGGACGTCCGGGTAGACCCACGACGCGAGCAGGCTCGTGCCCGCGGGCGCGACCCAGGTGCGGTCGCGCGTCCCCCGGCCCGCGGTCTGGTGATCCGCGACGATCACCATTCGCGCTGGGAGCTCCGCCTCGGGTCGCTTCGCTCCCATGGGCACCTCCTGCCCCTGCGTTCCGGTCGGCCTCCCCAGCGCGGCCCTCGCGGCATCCTGCGTCGAGGGGATCGCGTCGTGGTACTCGACCGCGCGGCCGAGCTCGCGCGCGAACGCGCTACGCACGGCGGCGTCGGCGAGCAGGCGGAGCCTCACGCGCGCTGCACCGTCGCGCCGGCCGCGCGCACGCGCAGCAGGCGGCCCCGGCCGGCCGCGCCGGCGGCGAGCGCGGCCTCCTCCATCGCCGCGACGACCCGCGGCGCCAGGCGGGCGGGCGCGATCGCGATCACGCTCGGTCCCGCGCCGGACAGCGCGGCGCCGAACGCGCCGGCAGCGCGGGCCGCCGAGACAACCTCCTCGAGCGCCGGCACCAGGCGAAGACGCGCGGACTGGTGGAGGCGGTCCTCCATGGCGACCGAGAGGAGCGCGCCGTCCGAACGCAGGATCGCGGCGATGAGGGCCGCCGCGTGCGCGAGGTTGAAGACGGCGTCTGCGCGGCTGACCTCTCGCGGCAGCACCGACCGCGAATGTGCCGTGAGCAGCGTGTCGGCCGGGACGAAGAGGCAGACGCGCCACGACGCCGGGAACGCGAGGCGCGTCGCGACCGGCCCATCCGCGGTCGGGACCGCGACGGTGAATGCGCCGTAGAGCGCGGCGGCGACGTTGTCGGCATGCCCCTCTACCTCGCTCGCCAGGCGAAGCAGCGTGCGGCGGTCGAGCGGCGCGCCCAGCATCGCGTTCGCGCCGACCGCGCCGGCCACGATGGCCGCCGCGCTCGAGCCGAGGCCGCGCGCCAGCGGGATCGCCGAGCGCTGGGTGACGTGATGGGGCGGCAGCGTCGCGCCGATCGTCTTCGCCGTCGCGCGGGCCGCGTGGACGAAGAGGTTGTCCTCGCCGGTCGGGATGCCGTGGCCGTCGCCCTCGACGCTGACCGCCCAGCTCCGCGCCGGACGCAGATCGAACTCGGCGAGGAGCGGGAGCGCGAGGCCGAAGCTGTCGAAACCCGGGCCGAGGTTGGCGCTCGTGGCGGGAACGCGAATGCGGAGCTCGGTCATCCGGGACTGCTCATCACGCGCGTGACCGCGTCGAGATCGGCCTCGACCTCGACGAGCGCGGGCGCCAGCGACATCGCGCGATCCGGGTCCTTCATGCCGTTGCCGGTCAGTACGCAGACCGCGCGCTCGATGCCCGCGACGCCGCCGGCGCGCGCGCGCAGCCGCAGCCCGGCGACGGACGCCGCGCTTGCGGGCTCGCAGAAGACGCCCTCGCACCGCGCGAGCAGACCGTACGCGTCGAGGATGTCGCCGTCGGTGACCGCCTCGATCGCGCCGCCCGACTCATCGCGCGCGGCGACGGCGAGATGCCATGACGCAGGATTGCCGATGCGGATCGCGGTCGCGATCGTCTCGGGATGCTCGACCGGCGCGCCGCGCACGATCGGCGCGGCGCCATCCGCCTGGAACCCGAACATCCGCGGCCTCCTCGTCGCGAGCCCGCTCGACGCCGCCTCGACGAAGCCCTTCCAGTACGCGCTGATGTTCCCGGCGTTCCCCACGGGGATGAAGAGCGCATCGGGCGCGTCGCCCAGCGCCTCGCAGATCTCGAACGCGGCGGTCTTCTGGCCCTCGAGCCGGTCCGGGTTCACCGAATTGACGAGCGTCGCACCCTCGCGCTCGGCGGCGGCCCGCGCGAGGCGCAGCGCGTCATCGAAGCTCCCGCCCGTGATCGAGATGATGGTCGCGCCGAATGCGACCGCCTGGCTCAGCTTGCCGAGCGCGACGTACCCAGCCGGCAGGACGACGATGCAGCGCAGCCGCGCGCGCGCCGCGTACGCCGCCGCCGACGCGGCGGTGTTGCCCGTCGAGGCGCAGAGCACCGCCGTCGCGCCCGCTTCGAGGCTCTTCGCGACGGCGACGACCATGCCGCGGTCCTTGAACGATCCGGTGGGATTGCTGCCCTCGACCTTGAGCCAGACCTCGGGGATGCCCGTCTCCGACTCGAGGCTCGGCGCGCGCACCAACGGGGTATCGCCCTCGCCGAGCGTCAGCCGCGGCGTATACGGCGTGACCGGAAGGCGGTCGGCGTAGCGGTCGATGAGGCAGGGCTTCTGCGGCACCCGCGAATCCTAGTATTCCGCTCATGAGGCTGAGCACGCGCGAACGGCAGCTGCTGACGGTCCTCGTCGTGCTGCTCTCGATCTTCCTGGCCATCGAGATCGCCGCGCGACTGTACGAGGCGGTCATCCGGGTCGCCGACGTGCTCATCGTCTTCATCGCCGCGTGGGCGCTCTCGTATCTATTGGCGCCACTTGTGAACCAGATCGACGAGCGGACGCGCCTCAACCGGCTCGGCTCGGTGCTCGTCGTCTACGTCGGGATCGCCGTCGTGCTCGCGATCCTGAGCGCTCTCGCCATACCGAGCCTGGTCGTGCAGCTCCAGGGGCTCGCCGAGCGCGCACCCGAGTACGGGCAGCGGGCGCGCGATTCCGTGACGGATCTCCAGCGATCCCTCGATCGCGACGGCATCCCGGTCAACCTCACCGAGATCTATGGCGCGCTGCCGCAGCGGCTGGGCGAGGTCTCCGGCGCCGTCGCCCAC
>Ga0209824_10001917_pt1 | contig 11136 bp, 15 predicted proteins | sample VDWuncwatermetaG_FD_184124 | JGI IMG/M metagenome (GOLD analysis project Ga0209824, IMG submission 184124) | Wastewater microbial communities from Netherlands to study Microbial Dark Matter (Phase II) - VDW unchlorinated drinking water (SPAdes)... ...
CGCCTATTGATTCATTTCAAATTATTTAGTTTTAATGTATAAATTGGCGAGGCAAAAATCATTGGAAGAAGATTTTTGCTGAGCACTAACTATTGTCGCGAAGCGACTGATTGAAATTTAACTTCATGATGCTAAATAATAACTCAAAATCGAAAATATTAAATAGTTTGACTTTGAGTTAATAATTAATGGAAGGATTTAAGAAAGTCATCACGATTATTGTAGTAATTTATTTGTTAATAGGTTTAATTCATGTATTTATGGGATTTCCTTGGTATGGGATATTAACATGGCCTGCACCTTACATAGTGGGATTTATGTCTGGATGGAGTGGTGCAAGTAATACTCCATAGATATAAAAGAGCTTAAACTATGAAGAAAGTTATCCAAGAGAAAGAATTTTGGAATAAAGGCGCATTAAAGGGATTGATAGTTGGTATAATTATTGGTGTCATATTATTTTCACTATCTTACTCCTGCGATACTCTATCAGAGATAAGGAGTAAAAGTAGTTTTGGCTGTAAATTAATCGCAAAGTTTCAATTTCCCGCAATATTTATAGTTGATATTATTACTTCTTTATTGACAAATACCATTCTAAAAATTGATGAAAATGCAACCACTTACATAGGATTATTCTTCGAATTATTAGTTATATTTGCATTCTTGGGATATTTTGTTGGGTTTAATTTTGGAAGAATTAAAAATAAAGAATAGAGAATTATAAAATTAAGAATCGAATAACGCATATATTGAAGACAGTGACTATCCTTGTAACGCTATTGTTGATGTTTTATGGATTTTTTCAAGATAGTGAGTTTCCTGAGTTTACACCCTAAACGAATATTCTCCCAAATACTCAAACAACTTTTATTAACCTTTGAATCTTTGCCTGTTTAATAGGCTATAATTTTACAATCAAAGCCATTATTTCTCCCTTTCTTTTTTTGTAATGACACAAAACGTAATACTTTAGCATCCTGAAGAGCTATATTAATCCGTTCGCTTCGCTCACAAAATTTACACTCGGCGAAAATTTAGTTAGTTGTGAGCGAGTTCGCAACGAGGCTCACTTGCATTTCAATGCCAATAAAATTTTCGCCTCGAAAAATATATCGTAAAATGTATCGGCGAGGCGTCTCGATATGGCAACGAAGAGACGCCGAGCACAAGAATTGCAGAGCAGTTTGAAGATTTTAAATTTAATTAAAAACTTGATTGTCCAATTACTTATGTCGCTGACTAATAAAACCCAAAACTATAAATACAAGACAATTACTCAAAAATTAATTCTTCAATTAAAAGGTGCTTTTATGGATGCTTATGAACAATTTAATGAACAATTAAAGAATGCTGCTGAAGAATTCAAAAAGCTTGACAAGAAAGAGGTTATAAGATTGGTAAGCCACCTTGATGCAGATGGAATAAGCGCGTGCGCCATTATGATTAAGCTGCTAAACAATGACAACAGAAAGTATTCTGTATCAATAATTCAGCAGTTGAATAAACCTGTACTAACCCAATTGGCATCAGAACCATATAATTGCTTTATTTTTACAGATATTGGCTCAGGAGTTGTCAGTGATATTAAAGAAACGTTCAAAGGCAAGAAAGTTTTTATTTTTGACCATCATAGCATTTTGGAAAATGTTGATTTTACAGATATAGTTTTTGTGAATCCCCACATTTGCGGCATTGATGGCGGTAAAGAGATAAGTGGAGCCGGAGTTGTTTTTAAGTTTGCCTGCTCTGTTGACAACAAAATGGAAGAATTGGCGCATATAGCAATTGTCGGGGCAATAGGCGATTTACAAGAACAGAACGGATTCTTGCGACTCAATGATGAGATTCTTAAAACTGCAGTTAAGTATAACAAGATTAATGTAAGCAAAGGATTAAGGATATTTGGATCTCAAACTAAACCATTGCATAAGGTTCTTGAGTACTGCACTGATCCTTATATACCGGGCGTCAGCGGAAGTGAAAGCGGTGCAATTCAATTTCTGTACCAGATTGGCATTGAGCCAAAAAAGAACTCTAGCTGGAAGAAAATAATTCATTTGGACGAAGAAGACATGAAAAAACTTGTTACAGGCATTATTATGAAAAGACTTGATGAAGCTAACCCGGATGATGTGCTTGGAAATATTTATATCTTGCCTCATGAGGAAGAAGAAAGCCCTACAAGAGATGCAAAAGAGTTTGCAACTTTGCTTAATGCATGCGGCAGGCTTGGAAGAGCTTCTTTTGGAATAGGTGCATGCCTAGGCGACAAAAAGATTAAACAGCAAGCGATAAGAAGCCTAGGTGATTACAAAAAAGAGATAATGAATTCATTGAACTGGTACAATGAAAACAAATTCAACGATGATGTATACTGGGGCAATAGGTTTGTCATTATAAACGCAAAACTCAATGTTATGTCAACAATGATTGGCACTCTTGCTTCCATATTATCAAAATCAAATGTTATGACAAACAATGTGTTTATTCTCTCAATGGCACAGGCAATCGATGGCACGACTAAAGTTTCCCTACGGACAACAAATAACAAGAATGGCACAATTGATTTGAAAAGCATTATTGAAAAAGCCATTGGTGGAATTGGAAATGCAGAATCAGGAGGCCATCAAAATGCAGCAGGAGCTGTAATTCCGACTGACAAAGAAAGCATTTTTATTGAAGCTGCAAAAGAAGTTCTCGGGAAATATGCAATGGAAGAGAAGATTAATTGATTTAAAGTTGAGGATTTTTAATGATTTTACGCATTAAGCGAAATCTCATTAACGAAAAACACAATAGAAATAACAAAATCAATCTATTCTCTGCCAATCACCGCTACTTGCCACACCTTCCGCCCAGACCGCAGAAAGATTTAGCCCCAGATTTGACAATTTCAAGTTTTTCTTTGGAGATAAATTCTTATGGACTCCTCTCTTTTGGGGACAAATTTAAACTGGAGTGCCTTGCAGGAAAAATACCAGTCCATAAGCTAATCCGATTCCTAATCCAACACCTATTGCGGGAATGGCAACGCCTACAACATACTTCCACCTTGTTTCTTTCTGGCCCTCATAGGTAAGCGTTGCACCTAACCCAAGTTTTGGCATGACCATATGTGATCCGTGAATCATCATAATAAACGGTAGAATGAATATCGCCAACAATCCCGCCGCTCCACCTGAAAATACTTCGAAGAGACCAAGAGACAGACCTCCAGTCATAAGTGCTTCTGCCGGCGTGAACGCGTAGCGGCGAAGCACCCAGAACCATCCGATATGTCCGGGTATATACATGAGCGACGTAAGTCCAAGATCCTGCAGGAGCGTCACACCAGGAAACAGAGGATTCGTGTAGAAATTAATAAGTTCGTCAATTTGAGAAAAAATCCACCCAACCAAAACGGATTGCAGGAGAATCGGCAATGGAATCTTTGTCACGAACGCAGAGAAAAAGGAGCGGTATCGCCACACAAAGAGAGTCAGGAGATACATAGCGAAAATGCCTACTGCCGCTCCCAAATGATTAAATCCCTCAATCCGGCCCCCAGCTAGTTTATTGGCAAGCCCTCCTGCAAATAAAATAACGGTTGCAATATAAAACCAGATAGTAAACCAACGCGGTAAAAATTTTGAAGTTGCTTCCATGATTAAAAAATTTTCTTTTCCAAAAATTAAAATGCAGTTCGAGCCGATATTTTTTTACAAATATGTAAAACTTGATTAATATTTAATCGTGAAGTTTAAATAAGTTTCTATTTATTTTTAAAAAAGTTCACTTAATTCTTAAAAATTTTACACTCGAAAATGGGGTTTCTCTTCTCAGCTTCAAATAAAAAACACAATTTATTTATACTTGTAGTATTTTCCTACCAGTATGATTGAGGTAATAACTGTTGGAGAAAAAGGACAGATAGTGATACCAAAAAAGATTAGGGAGGAGTTAAAGATAATCAAGGGAACTAAGCTTATAGTAAGTGAAGATAAAGAAAAAATAACCATCAAACCAGTCAAGCTAAATGAAAAACATCTTTTTATGCTGCTAAGCGAAACTTCCTTAAAGAAAACTTGGGACAATCCCTATGACGAGCGGTGGGATGATGTACTCTAAAGGGGATATTATTGTAATAAACTTTCCGTTTTCTGATCTTATTCATGCAAAAAAGAGGCCTATGGTTGTGCTGGCAGAAAGAGGGGAAGATATAATTGGTTGCGCAATAACAAGCAATCCTAAAAGCGATGGCATCCCAATTGAAAGTTTTGAAGAAGGCACGCTTACACTAAAGAGCAAAATAAAATATTGGCAAATACACACTTTCTTGAAAGACCTTGCTGTTAAAAAGATTGCAAAAATATCAAAAATCACCCATAAAAAATTGCTTAGAAAGATAGATGATTTGTTTCAGGTATAAGATTAATCAATTCACAATATCGTCCTTATCCCATCAATCTTGTCAGCTACTTCTTGTCCTGTTTTTGTCAAAGAAAGAAGTTTTAGTCTTCCTTGTTTTTCGAAATTAACTAATCCAGCCCTCTGCATTTCCTGCAAAATCTTTACAACATGAGAATATGTGCAATCAACCTGCTTCGCAATTGATGAGGCATAGCTCTCTCCTTTCGCATTCCTTAGTTCAACCAACATCATAGCTGGCTTTTCTCTAAAAAACACATTGAATATTTCTTTATTTATCATAAACAACCCCCAAAATATCTATTTCAGAATATATTTTACATAATTCAAGTAGTATATAAAGATTTCGTTTTTAAAATTTTTTAGTTTTGTTTATTGCTTTTTTAATTCTTTTTGGCAAAGTTAAAACTTATAAAATTATTAAAAATAATATCTGTTTACTTACTTAAACCACTGTATCTTGGTGCTAAATTTGTTATAGAATCCAATTGTTTTTGTATCTGCGCATCTTTTTCATCTCCATAAGAAATCAATAGATTGTCCATTTATGTAAACCTTTACATCAGCATGAATATGTGTAGAGCCAAGAGGGCCAATTCCGCTTAATAAATGAAATTGGGTATTTTCTTTTTTGCAGTTTGACTAATTGCTGACTTAAAGCAGAATTTGAAAGCCACTGCCATAGAAATAAAATTGCAAAGACAAAAATTAAAACATAAGAAATTAGATTTTTTTTCTTCATTTTATTTGGTAACAAAATAATTAGATTATTCTAAAATCTTATTGCTGTTGAATTTTTTGTGGTACCTTAACAATTTGATTTGTTGTTAAATCCTTATAGGTTCCAAGAACTTGTAGCTTTCTAAAAATATATGAACCATCTTTATCAACAGAGTAAAATTGCTTTAGTAATGGACTCGAAGGGTACGCATTGATATCGTCAGATAAAATTACTGCAGGCACCTGGCTTATGTTATATTTAGCGATAAGTTCTTTTCCTCTGTCATCGCTTATGTCAAAAGTTTCTTCTTTATCGAGATTTACTGCAAAGCTCTGCACAAGTATTGCTCGGTGTAATCTGACATCATAGCATTGTGAGCAGGTTTTATCAGTCAAATAAATAATATTTACAATACCTCTTAAATTTCCTGTTGTTAGATTAATAAAAGGAGGATAAACCATCCTCAAAATATAGGAGCCATCATTCTCTTTGCTCCCGATTTGAGGCCATTTTTTTTGAATTATACTGTACAATCCTGCATCCTTTGACAAAATAATTGTGGGCGCAAAATCAATTTTGTATTTTTCTATTAATCCTTTTCCTTCATCGCTGCTTATGCTTACGTTTCTTTGTTCGATAATTTTAATGCCTGCAAGTTTTATTGGGATTATCAAAGACATTAGGTCATTGCATTTTTCACATTTTGGGTCATTTAAAATATATAGTTTAACTATTCCCTCCACTTCTCCATTTAGTACATTTGTATACGGAGGTTCAATATTTGTAAACAATAAAGCGTTTTCTCTTTTTTCCAAACCATTAATTTCAGATTTGTTTATATCTCCTGTAATGATAACTGCTGGGACTTTTTGTATTTTATACTTGGCAATTATCTCTCGTCCGTCTTTTGACCCATACTCAAATGTGTTTAGCCTGCTAACATTAACTTTTGCTGTTTTTATCTGGTTTATAATTGGCAATAAATCCGAGCAATCAGTGCATTTAGAATCCTTAATTAAGGTTATTTCGATATTTGCAGGTTTTAGTTTTTCTTTGATAGCTTCAGTATTTTTTTGCAAATCTGCGTTTATGCTGTAAGTCAAAATTATCAAATAAATAGTAAAAATTCCTAGAAGTATTGTCAATAAAATCAAGATATCACCTACATCAATTTTTTTAATGAGGCGGTTTGCATTAAACTTTTTTTTTTCAGGATCCACTAAAATCACCTATAATTTGCAGCCTGTGGCAGCTCCTAGTTTGTCAAAGGATTGCACATTTGTGTACCATGCGCCATTAATTACCCATGTTGGAGTTTTCTTAATGCCAGGCAACTCGCTGTATTCATGATAATTTATGTATTTGAAAGATTTACCAAACATTGCTTTCTGCGCCTGAGTGTATTTGCACCAATCCATTGCGCCGTACATTACTGCGCCTTTACCAGTCAAACATTTTGCAAAACCGTCATATTCGCCTGGTTTGTTAATGGAAAAAACAGAATATGCAACAGACACCAATACCACAACACCTAATATGGCTGCTACAGCGTAATACCTCAATCTCTTTGATTTAATTTGCTGCTGATGCAAATGCTTTTGTTTTTCAATATTTTGCTCATACTCTATTTGAGTTTCTTGGCCTTCCTGTCTAAGCTTCTCAAGCTTTAATCTGCGCTTTTCTCTTTTTGTAAGCTCCATTTTAATTTCTATAAGCTAGAACTTATTGGGTTTAGAGCTTCTGTTGGCGTATCTTTGTAGTCTCCGCTGGGGGCAACTCCGCAACCTCCTCCAACGTACTGACCATTAGGTTGCTGACCTCCTTTAGGCTGATTGTAGGTTGCATAACTAGTTGTTTTAGATTCACAACCTACTATAAGTACACCAACTAATAATACTGCCATTAATATTGTTTTTACACTCATTTTTTGATAACCCCCTCAACTCAAAAACAAGTTGATAGTTTTAATTAAGTTAATCAACATCCGCCTACCATTGATGGCAGATCCTGTATGTTTGATGGAACTCCTCCACCGACTCCAGAGCTTTGCATTGGAGCGCTTCCAACGCTAACCTTGCCTGTGCTTATGCTTGCCTTCAAGCTGCTCAGCTGAATTGCCTGAACTGCTGTAAGCAACACCAAAACAACAAGCACAATCACAATGATTACATTCCTGTTCATTTTACTTCCTCCTTAGTTTTGTTTATTGTTTTATAAATATTGTTATTTTTAAATATTTTATCTTATTGTTTGTATTAAAGTTATCCTTTAGTTTATTTGTTAGTGCTTCTTGCTTTTGACAATAGAGCATTTCCAATAAATTTTTATTTTAAAAAATTTGGAATTGTTTTTTTATTGTTGAGTTTTTTCGTTATTGAAATTGTTAATGATTTTTATTTTTTATAGATAATGAATTTATTTTAATTTAAAATAATTAACATCCGCCGACCATTGATGGCAGATCTGACAATGGAGTTGCTGTTGAATGTGTTTGCTGCTGGGAGGTTGGCGCATGCTGCAAAAATTGCTGTTTTATACCTACCGAACCTCCATGAGTTAGAGTTGACGCATCCTGCTGCCCTGTATAAACCAAGTAATCCTGTATCATGCCTTGCGGGTACCAAAGTGCTTTCCATTTTGTCATTTCCCCCAAAATCTGTTCATCAGTATATTGTGGATAATATCTTATAAAGAATTTTGCCATTCCCTGCCAAGCATAGCTATGGGCACAACCGCACCTAGCAATTGTTGTTACGCTGTTTGGACCGCCACAGCAAAAATCACAAGTAAAAATACTTGTTAGTTCTTGCCATCTCTTCTCTTCCTCGGGAGTTAATTGTATTGCATTAGCTGTACCAAATCTATTTGAGCCAAGCAAGGATGCCCACACTTTTTGGCTCGTAAGAGGATCGTCAAAGCTTGCTCCTTTTATTTTTTCAACACCTGGTCCTTCTAAAGCATAAAATGGCGTGCCCGTCGGCACAACTGCAGCAATTGCGTCTTGAGTTGGATTGCCTGTGCTTTTTGGAGCCAGAGTTTCGCTTATTGTTGACCATTCAACAAGCTTTGTTGTTCTGCCGTCTGGATTAAGCTGAGGACCAATTACAATGCCGGATTTGCCAGAGCCTAAACTCAAAGTTTTAGTTGATAATGATTTCACAAAACTGTTAACTGGCGATAGTGTGCCGCTAGCCAAGGCATTTACTTGAAAAATTTGGAGTTGATTAAATAAAATTAAAACAGAAACAAAAGCAACCATTCCATAGCTTAATTTTTCATGAAAGCTTAAAGGAGTTTTTTGAATTTTCATATCATGCGCCATTTGATGATCTAAATGCGGCTTTACATGCTTTTCCTTATGAAAAAATAGCCATACAACAAATGATATAAGCGCAAAAATCAGCAAGAACGAAACAACATTAAGAAAAACATTTGATGAAATTTTAGCATATTGGAACTGGCTGTAAATAAGAACCGCACCTACTACAAAGACCAAGAACAGTATAACTTTCTCTAAAAGTGCGTCATCTTTTGCTTCATGAGTCATTTTATAACTTCAATATCACCTTTATATATATATATTTTACTAGAAAAACAATACTATTTAAAAAGCTTATTTCAGCCAAAAAAGGCTTAAAATAGTTTATTATCGTTTATAAGGGATTATTTAGGGTTTTTTGATAAAATATCTGATATTTCTTAATACCTGAAAAAGTAACTAATAGCGATTAAAATTAATATTGCTGCAAATATTTTATGAAGATATTTATCATACTTTTTAATTTTTGGTTTTAATAGCCAGTATGATTTTATTGAAAGCAATGTTATCGCAATCAAAGCAAAACTGACTGCTATTGCATAAATTATCATTAATGCCAAGCAGTTATTTCCACCAACACAAAAAGCCAAAATAGCAAATTCCTCTTCGTGGACAAAGCCAAGTACAAATGCGTAAGATGCCATCTGCCATAATGTCCTTGTTTTCTTTTTTTCAATCTCTTTAGGCTTTTCAAACCACGCTTTGATTGCTAATATTAACAATATGCCAGAAGCCAAGTATCTAGTTATTGGGAAAGAGGTAAAATTTACAATATTATTAAAAAATAAAAATATTGCTACAACTGCAATTGAAGAAAAGAAGTGAAAAAATGCCAGTATGCTTGATGTTATAAATCCATATAAAAATTTCTTTTTCTTATTCAGGGAATAATACACTGCGACAGGCCAACCATGACCAGGTTCTAGACCATGGATTAATCCAATAATTATGGCGCTTAAATAGATGTAAACCATAGAATTTATCGATGCTACCTATATAAGTAATTTATCATTGCAATATCAACCTCCCAAGCACAACCTGATTGTAAATCAAATAAACTCCTGCAATAATCACAATAACCGCTCCTAGCTTGTAAATATAAGGCACCCATTTTTTTAATGTTTTTTCTATTATTGTTTTTGAAAATGCAACTGCAACTGAAAACAAAATCATGAAAAAGCTCATGCCTGCAGCATAGATTAAAAAGATGATTATGCCACTAAATAAACTCGCAGTCTTTATCGCGCTTGTGACAATCAATAAAAAAATTGGTAGTGTACATCCAAGCGATGCTATTGCAAAGCCAGTGCCGTACAAAAAGAATGAAAGATATTTATTTTTTAATTTATTTGATTTTAGATTTTCTCCTAGATTTGTTAGTTTATTCAGATTTATTTTTGAGTTTAAATTGAATAAATAAACAAATCCAATAATAATTAATAAAAAACCCATTGCCAAATCAAACCAGCCAACATATCGCAAAAGTCCTCTTCCAATATAACTTACTATAAATCCAATCAATGAAAAAATAGTAACAAAACCGAGACTTACCATTAAGCCGAAAATTAAGCTAGTAAAAATTCTTTTTGTTAAAGTGATTTTTTCCACGCCTTCATTTTTGAAGTAATAAGTAATGTAAACTGGCAGCAGAGCAAAGCCGCATGGATTTACAAATGACACTAATCCTGCTGAAAAGGCAAGTGAAGCTAATGCTGTATTTACCATTTTTTGTTAAATTTTGTTTAATGTTATTTTACATCCAATTATATCAATTTTTCAATTTCCTGAGATAATATATCCGGATTACTTATGATTTCATCTTTATATCTAATGATGCCATCTTTATCTATGACATAAGTTGATTCAAGAGTTCGGATTTCAAATTTAATTGCAACATTATCAGAATCAAAAGTCCAGCGCCAGTCTCCGCCATTAAACTGCTTTTTTGTTTCAATAGCGCCATTTATGTCTTCACTTGCAACATCTAAGGAAATTATTTCCAGATTTTTATTTTTGTATTTATCATAAACCTTATTTAATGTGGCAATCTCTCTTGCGCATGAACTGCATCCTGGAGCAAAGCCTTGCAATATGTATACCTTTCCTTTCAAGTCATTATTTGTAAATTTATTTCCTTTGTTATCTGTTAATGCAAAGGAAGGTGCTTGTTTGTTTGGATGCTCTATAGCTATAAATTTGAATTTTTGCAGGTTTTTAACTGCTTGAGAAGTTTCTTGAGTTTTAGCGCAACTCAATATAAATAATCCAACAAAAATAAGAAACAATAAATTTTTATTTCTCATTTTGGTAAATACTCTTTAAAAATAGATACAATAAAAATTAGATTATTTGACTTCAATTTTCTCACCTTTTTCTGTTTTGCTTAAATACAATGCAACTAAAACAATAATTAAAAAAACAATAATAAAACCTAAAACATTTCCAGTTGTTGATGTAAATATTTTCGATTCAAGTGCTATTTCGTTCAAGTAACCCCAAAACGACATTGACCAAGGAACATATTTTGGAAGTTCTGTCTGGAAAAAGAAAGTCCCCTTAAACACCACCATCAATATTCCAATAATCAAAAGTAAAAATCCACCAATTATGTTGTAAGTGTGGGTTTTTAATTTTTTATTAAACAAATTAAATATTATTTCTTTTCCTCTTAATAATTTTGAGTTTT
>Ga0209824_10001918_pt1 | contig 11135 bp, 10 predicted proteins | sample VDWuncwatermetaG_FD_184124 | JGI IMG/M metagenome (GOLD analysis project Ga0209824, IMG submission 184124) | Wastewater microbial communities from Netherlands to study Microbial Dark Matter (Phase II) - VDW unchlorinated drinking water (SPAdes)... ...
CTACTGGGTTCCGGCGGCGTCATCGTGATGGATGACTCTACCTGCATGGTCAAGGCGGCCTGGAATATTGCCCGCTTTTTTGCCCACGAATCGTGTGGCCAGTGCACCCCGTGCCGTGAGGGCTGCCACTGGATGGAGAAAATCTTTTGGCGCATCGAAAACGGGCAAGGAAGAAATGGGGATTTGGATCTGGTCCTGAACATCAGTGGCAATATCACAGGAAACACGATTTGTCCCTTTGGCGACGCAGCCGCCTGGCCCGCGGCCGCTTTCATCAAAAAGTATCGCGAGGAGTTTGAAGCGCATGTCGCGCAGCAGAGGTGCGTGCTTTCGTGAGCGCATAGAGATGGATCCAGTAAAGCTCACCATCGACGGACAGGAAGTCGCGACGGTCAAGGGAAAGACCGTCATCCAGGCGGCCGCGGATGCGGGGATCGCCATTCCCCATTATTGTTACCATCCCAAGCTGGCGATCGCCGGCAACTGCCGCATGTGTCTGGTGGAGATAGAGAAGATGCCCAGGCTCCAGATCGCCTGTAATACCCCGGCGATCGAGGGAATGGTGGTCAAGAGCCAAAGCCCCAAGGTCCTGGAGGCGCGGCGGGCCGTCATGGAATTTCTTCTGATCAATCATCCGCTGGACTGCCCGATCTGCGACCAGGCCGGGGAGTGCAGGCTCCAGGACTATTACATGGAGCACGACCTCAAGACGAGCCGGTTTGAAGAGAGGAAAGAGCACGATCGGAAGCGAGAGATCTTCGGCCCCTATGTTGTCTTCGACGGCGAGCGCTGCATCAAATGCACCCGCTGTGTCCGTTTTCTTCAGGAAGTGACGCAAACGGAAGAGTTGTCCGTGGTCAACCGCGGTGACCATTCCACCATCGCTTTGTTTCCAGATAGAATACTAGACAACCCCCTTTCAGTTAATGTCGTCGATATCTGTCCGGTCGGCGCGCTGACGGACCGCGATTTCCGCTTCAAGGTGCGCGCCTGGTATCTCAAGGACACCCCTTCGATCTGTCCCGGCTGCAGTACGGGCTGCAACATCACCATTGGCAGCTACCAAAACCGCATCGCGCGCTTCAAGCCTCGCATCAATGAGGAGGTCAACAGCCACTGGATCTGCGATGAAGGGCGCTACTGCTTCCATCCCCTTACCGAGGTGGAGCGCCTTACCACGCCGCTGATTCGCCAAGAAGGAGGGCTGGTGCCGACAGACTGGGAGACGGCCCTCCAGGCTGCGCTCTCCGGTCTCGGCGTGGCCGCGCCAGTCGCAGGCGTGCTCTCGGGACGAAACACCAACGAGGAGGCGTTCCTGTTTGCGCGGCTTATGAGAAAGATCTTTTCCGGGGCTTCCGTGGAAGTTTTTTATCAGGAAAGGGAACTGACGGAGGTGGAAAAAATTCTCAAGAGCCCGGACCGAGCGCCGAATTTTCGCGGCGCGCGGGAGATGGGCGTGAGCTCTGACGGGGGTTTTGCGTCTTTGCTCCAGCAGTTGGTCGAAGGAAAGTTCCACGGCGCCTATATCGTGGGCGAGGATCTGCTCCCTCTACCCAATGGAAAAAAAATTCGCAGCGCCCTGGAAAAGCTCTCGTTCTTAGTCGTGCAGGATACCCACCTGACCTCTACGGCGCGGCTTGCCCATGTGGTTCTTCCCGCTACCAACTTCGCGGAGAAAGAGGGCACCTATACGAACCGCAAGGGAAGGGTGCAAAAACTCAACGCCGCTCTGGTCCCGCCTGCGGGCACCCTTCAGGATTGGGAGATCTTCGCCCGCTTGCAGGGCGAGGCCGGAGAGAAAATTTCCTATCTGACTCCTGAGCAAATCTTTCAGGCGATATCTCATGAGATCCCACGCTACAGAGGGCTCAGTTACCTTAGGATAGGGGATCCAGGGGTCCAACTCAGCGACGAGACATAACCGTTATGATGATTGACCTCGGGATCATCGCAGCAAAGGCCCTGCTCGTCCTCTTCATGGTGTTGAACCTGGCTGGAATTCTGGGCTGGATCGAGAGAAAGGGCAGCGCCCTGATCCAGGACCGCATCGGCGCCAACCGCGCCTCCATTTTCGGTTTCGCCGGCATGGGGCTGGTCAATACCCTGATTGCAGATCCGATCAAACTCCTCACCAAAGAGGATTTTATCCCCCCTAAGGGAGATCGGCTGTTGCACACCTTGGCTCCCTGCATGGCCTTTTTCCCGCCTTTGGTTACCTTTGCCGTCATTCCCTTCGGGGACGTGCTCATGCTGGGGGAGCGGGCGATCAATCTCCAAGTGGCGAATCTCAATGTGGGGATCCTCTACATCTTCAGCATGGCCTCATTGAGCGTGTACGGCATCGTGATTGGGGCCTGGGCCTCAAACAACAAATTTTCCCTCTTGGGAGGAGTGAGGGGCTCGGCGCAGATGATCTCCTACGAGATTGCGATGGGGCTATCTGTCATGGGCATCCTGATGGTCTACGGGACATTGGAGCTGCAGGAGATCGCGCGCGCTCAGGGAGAGCTGCTCTGGAGCTGGCTGCCGGCATGGGGGATCTTTTTCCAGCCGGTCGCCTTTTTGCTGTTTTTTACCGCGGCGGTCGCGGAGACCAAGAGGATACCGTTCGATCTTCCCGAGGCGGAATCGGAACTTGTCGCCGGTTATCACGTGGAGTACTCGGGGGGAAAATTTCTCATGTTCTTCGCCGGAGAATTTGCCGAGATCGTCACCGCTTCCGGTCTCATCACCACGCTCTTCTTCGGCGGCTGGCAGGTTCCTTTTCTCATGCGCGACGGCTTCCACTTCCCCTGGGGGGCGACCCTTTTCCTGCCCCATCTCGCGGTCGTGCTTCTCCAGGTAGGGGCGTTCACGGTCAAGGTTCTTTTTTTCTGTTGGCTGCAGATCTTGCTGCGCTGGAGTCTGCCGCGCTTTCGCTACGATCAGGTGATGCGTTTGGGTTGGAAGATGCTGCTGCCTCTTGCCCTCCTGAACGTGATGGCCACGGCTATTTTGATCATCGCTTGGTAAAAGAACTCTTGGAAACCATGACGACTCCCATGATCTTTTTTCTAATCCTGGCCGGCTTGTCGGTCGCCTTTTCTCTGCTGGTGGTCTTCCAGAGGAACGTCGTGCACAGCGCCATGGCTCTCGTGGCCACCCTTTTTCTCATCGCGGTTTTATTCCTCACCCTCGATGCCGTCATGGTAGGGATCCTGCAGATACTGGTCTATGCGGGAGCGATCATGGTCCTCTTTCTTTTTGTCATCATGCTGCTGAATCCGGAGGTTTTGGAAGGGCGGAGCGTCGTCTGGTGGGTGCTCGGATCGCTCGCCGCCTTGCTTCTCTTATTCGAGTTTGTGCCTCTGCTCACCGGGACCGCCGGTCCGGTCTCCGGGCCGGGGCCTGCCGACGGCTCGTTCGGCAGCCCGGAGATGCTGGCGCAGAGCCTCTTCAGCGACTTTGTCCTTCCGTTTGAGGTCGCCTCGGTCTTGCTCTTGGTGGCGATCATCGGCGCGGTTGTGCTGGCGAAGAGGGAGAGCTGATTCTACCATGGTGCCATTGGATTATTACCTGGTTTTAAGCGCTATTATCTTTGTCATCGGGGTAGCTGGTGTCCTGATCAGACGCAACATCATCGTGATCCTGATGTCCATTGAACTCATGCTCAACGCGGTCAATTTGACGTTCATTGCCTTCTCCCGCGCGCTGGGCTCGATGGATGGCCAGGTGATCGTCTTTTTTGTCATGACGGTGGCTGCGGCCGAAGCGGTGGTTGGATTGGCGATCGTTATCTCCGTGTTCCGCCACCGCCAAACCCTAGACCCACGGGAGATGCAGCTGCTGAAATGGTGAACCGATTTTCGATTTTAGATTTTGGATTTTCGATTAATCCAAAATCGGCAATCCAAAATCCAAAATGATGGAAACCTTGAGTCTCCTTCGTTGGATCCCTCTGCTTCCCTTGCTCGGGACGGCGGTCAACATCTTTTTCGGCGCGCGGCTGGGACGAAAAAATGGAGGCATCCTGGCCTCGGCGGCCGTGGCGCTCTCTTTTCTCCTTTCGCTTTGGGCCTTCTCTCTTCTCCCCGCAACGGGGATCCTCAAAGATACCCTCTTTACCTGGATCGAATCGGCCCCCTTTAAGGCCGAGCTCTCTTTCCAAGTCGATGCCCTGACCGCAGTGATGCTTGTGGTCGTCACCGGTGTCGGTCTCCTGATCCACATCTACTCTCTCGGATACATGGGCCATGACGAGGACATGGTGCGCTTCTTCGCCTACCTCAACCTCTTTATCTTTTTCATGCTGGTGCTGGTGATGGCCGATAATCTCCTGCTCCTCTTCGTCGGCTGGGAGGGTGTGGGACTCTGTTCTTATCTCCTGATTGGTTTCTGGTACCAGGACCACACGAACACGATTGCCGGAAACAAAGCTTTTATTGTGAACCGGATTGGCGACTTCGGCTTTCTCCTGGGAATCTTGCTCCTCGTATGGGAAATGGGCAGTCAGGGAGTCTGGAGCATCGATTTTTTAGTATTGAAGGAGAGCGCCCATCTCCTTCAGCCGGAGAAAGTGACTCTGATAACGCTGCTCCTCTTTGTCGGGGCAGCGGGAAAATCGGCGCAGATCCCACTCTACGTCTGGCTGCCGGACGCGATGCAGGGGCCGACTCCGGTCAGTGCCCTGATCCATGCGGCCACGATGGTGACCGCCGGCGTGTACATGACCGCTCGGCTCCACTTTCTCTTTTCTTTGGCGCCTGCGACCCTTGCCGTGATCGCCGCGATTGGCGCACTGACGGCTCTTTTTGCCGCGACCATCGCGCTAGCGCAAAACGACATCAAGCGGGTATTGGCCTACTCTACGGTAAGCCAATTGGGCTATATGTTCTTGGCCGTCGGCGTGGGTGCGTTCGGCGCGGCGGTCTTTCATCTCTTTACTCACGCCTTTTTCAAGGCGTGTCTCTTTTTGAGCGCCGGAAGCGTGATCCACGGCCTGCAAGGAGAGCAAGACATGAGAAAAATGGGCGGATTGAAACCCTATCTTCCCACCACCTACTGGAGCTATCTCATCGCTGCCCTGGCCATTGCCGGTGCGCCGCTGACGGCGGGTTTCTTCTCCAAGGATCAGATCCTCTGGCAGGCCTTTGCGAGTCCGAACGGCTCAGTGTGGCTCTGGCTTATGGCGTGGCTCACCGCGGGGCTTACCGCCTTTTATATGTTCCGTCAGTTCTTCATGGTGTTTCACGGAGAATGCCGGGCTGCGGAGCAGGTGAAGGCCCACATCCATGAGTCGCCCCGTGTCATGACGGTGCCGCTGATGCTCCTGGCCTTAGGGTCGATCTTTGCAGGTTGGCTGGGAACGCCGGGGTTCATGTGGGGGAGCGCATGGGATCGTTGGTTAAATCCGCTGTTTGGCGTTCCAGAGGCGATCCATCATGAAAATGGGCGACAGGAGATTTTTTTCATGCTCCTTACGTTGGCCATCGCCGGCGCGGGATTTTTTCTTGCCTATCTTGGCTATTTCCGAGGCGCGAAGTTCCCTGAATATCTTTCCTCCTGGGCCGGCGGCGTCCCCCATCGATGGCTCGTTCGCAAGTACTATGTCGATGAAATCTACGACTTTTTGTTGGTTCGCCCTTTCACTGGATTTTCTCGATGGCTGGCTGAGCTCTTCGACCCGGCCGTCATCGATGGCGTGGTGAACGGCGTGGCTCAAAGGGTCAGGGGAAGCGCTCTATTTTGGCGCCAGCTCCAGAGCGGCAATATCCAGCATTACCTCTTGGGCTTCCTGACAGGGACGTTGTTGATCCTGGCCTATTACCTGTCTCGGTAGGAATTTTACGATGGAACCCTTTGCCGGAGATCTGAGCCTGCTCGTCTTTTTTCCCGTGCTGGGAGCGCTGGCGCTTCTTTTGATCCCGCGTGGGCGCACACAACTGCTCTTTCAGACAGCACTGCTCTTTGCTTCTTTGACGTTTCTCTGGTCGCTCACGCTCCTCTGGCGCTTCCATCCCGCCACGGGCGGGATGCAGTTCGTCGAGAGGTTTTCTTGGATCGCTGCTTATGGGATCGACTACTTTGTCGGGATAGATGGGCTCAGTCTCTTCCTCGTCCTGCTCACGGCGTTTCTTGGGCCGATCGTGATCCTGGCCTCCTGGACCATCAGCGAGAGGGTCAAGGAATATCTTTTTTTCATGTTGATCTTGGAGAGCGGCATGCTGGGCACCTTCGTCGCCCTGGACCTCTTTCTCTTTTATGTCTTCTGGGAAGTGACGCTGGTTCCGATGTACTTCCTGATCGGCGTATGGGGAGGTCCGCGGCGGATTTATGCCGCGCTGAAGTTCGTCCTCTACACGATGGCCGGAAGCCTCCTCATGCTGGTCGCCATCATCTATCTGGCCGCGCGCAACTTCCAGGTGACTCAAGTTATGACCTTTGATCTCTTGCGGATCTATAACCTGCAGCTTCCCTACGAAGAGCAGATCTGGCTCTTTCTGGCCTTCGCCCTTTCCTTCGCCATCAAGGTCCCGCTTTTCCCTTTCCACACCTGGCTGCCGGATGCCCATGTGGAGGCGCCCACGGCCGGCTCGGTCCTCCTCGCAGGGGTCCTGCTCAAGATGGGGACCTACGGTTTTCTGCGCTTCGCGATCCCGTTGTTTCCCGAAGCCACACTGGCGGCTTCTCCCTACATCATCGCCCTGGCGGTGATCGGCATTGTCTACGGCGCTATGGTGGCCATGATGCAAGGAGACCTTAAAAAGCTGGTCGCCTATTCTTCGGTGAGCCATCTAGGTTTCGTCATGCTGGGGCTGTTCGCGTTTAATCTCCAGGGCATCCAGGGCGCGATCTACCAGATGCTCAACCACGGCCTTTCCACCGGTGCGCTGTTTCTCATCGTCGGCATGATCTACGAGCGGAGACACACGCGCATGATCGACGACTTCGGCGGGCTGTGGAAGCAACTGCCGATCTTTTCCGCTTGCTTTCTCGTGGTCACGCTTTCTTCCATCGGCCTGCCCGGTCTGAACGGCTTCGTCGGCGAATTTCTCATCCTCTTAGGCTCATTCCAAACTTCTCCGTTCTGGACGGCCGGGGCGGCCAGCGGGGTGGTCCTGGGCGCCATCTATATGCTCTGGATGTTTCGCCGCGTCGTCTTCGGTCCCTTGAGCCGGCCGGAGAACCAGAGGCTTGAAGATTTGGGGGCGAGAGAGATGATCATGTTGATCCCGATCCTCGCCCTGATCCTCTTCATGGGGATCTATCCCCGGCCGTTCTTAGATCGGATGAAGCCCGCGGTCGAACTTGTTGTTCAGAGAATCGAAAGCAAGAAGGCGGCGACTCCGCTGGTGCAGGGAGTGACGCAGGGCAGGGAGATCAAACTTCATGGAAATTAATTTCACTCCGCTGCTCCCTGCCGCCGAGCTGCTCCTGACGGCCCTGACCGTCCTGCTCCTGGATCTCTTTCTCAGGGAGGAAGAAAAGAGCTTCCTCGCGTGGATCAGCGTCTTAGGTTTAGGTGTCGCGTTCGCCATGACCTTTCTTCTCGGGGGCGGCCAGGAGAGCGCCTTTCAGGATAGTTTTCTTTTGGATAGTTTTGCGCTTTTTTTCAGCCGATTCTTTGTCGGCGTCGCCGGGATCACCGTTCTCTCGTCAGTGCATTACTTGAGGGAGACCAAGATCCGGGAAGGGGAATATTATGCCCTGATCCTCTTCAGCGCTTTCGGCATGATCCTCATGGCATCGGCTAACGATCTCATCCTCTTTTTCCTCGGTCTCGAGACCATGTCGCTCGCCGTCTATGTCCTGACCGGGATGTGGCGCGACCGAAGCCTGGCGGGCGAGGCGGCCATGAAATATTTTATCATCGGCGCCTTCGCCACCGGCTTTCTCCTCTACGGCATCGCGCTGATCTATGGCGCGGCGGGGTCGGCCAATCTTGGCCGCATCGCCGCTTCCCTGTCCCAGCCCGCTGAGCAGCGGCCGCTCTTTCTCTTTGCCGGGGTTTTTCTTCTCTTCATCGGTCTGGCCTTCAAGGTCGCGGCGGTGCCGTTTCATTTCTGGGTGCCCGATGTTTACGAGGGCGCGCCGACGCCTGTGGCAGGCTTCATGGCCGTAGGGGTCAAGGCGGCCGCCTTTGCCGGTTGGACGCGCATCTTTCTCGCGCAACTGGCGCCGCTCCAGAGCGAGTGGACGGTTCCCTTATGGGTGCTGGCGGTTTTGACGATGACGCTGGGCAATCTCCTCGCCGTCGTGCAGGCGAGCGTGAAGCGCATGCTCGCCTATTCGAGCATCGCCCACGCAGGCTATTTGCTCATCGGTTTGGTCGCAGCAGATGAGGCTGGAGGTCAGGCGCTGCTCTTTTATCTTCTCACCTACGCCCCTATGACCCTCGGCGCATTCGCCGTGGTGATGGCCTTGAAGGAAGGGGATGAGGACCATGAGACGTACAGCGACTACGCCGGACTCGGCTTCAAGAGACCTTTCTTGGCCATGGCGATGTCGCTCTTCATGCTTTCCCTTGCCGGCTTTCCGCCGCTGGCGGGCTTTGCCGGAAAATTCTATATTTTCCGTTCGGCGGTCGTCGCGGGCTACACCAATCTGGCGATTGTCGGCGCCCTGAACAGCCTGCTCTCGGTCATCTATTACCTCAGGGTGATCGTGATGATGTATATGGAAGAGGGAGGGGCCGGAGGGAAATCCTTTGCCGTCGCGCCCTATCTCTACGCGGCCATAGCGGTCGGCGTCATAGGCACACTCTATCTCGGACTCTTGCCGGCGGCGGCGCTGGATTTAGCCCGCGAGTCTTTTCTCTCGCTGCGTTAAAATCCTGTTTGGCCCTATCGACTGTTTATGCAAATCGGCAATGGTCTTGCCAAATTACATGAAATCCGGCAACTCGACCATGAGCTTACGTACGGGCGAGGAAGTTCGACTGAAGAGAAAGATCGTGATTTGCGAAGAGAAGATGCGGCGCAAAGCCGATGACGGCGCGGAGATCATGCCGGCAACCCATTTCCTCAAGGAACTTTGGGCCGGCAAGCTCCTGGATTGATTCGAACGAGAACACCTGACGCATGAGAATGTCAAATATCATGCCCGTGTCTCCCACTTAACCGATTAGGAGCTAGATTAACAATTCGTGGCACGGAGGAGATGACGCAAAGCGACATTTCTGTCCCCGTAGAGGAAGCGGCCCAGAGGAAAATCAAAGAGTTACAGCCTGGCTTTGCTTTTGCTTCTTAGGAACCCCCTAGGAGCAGAATTATGAATACCGTCATTGTGGTGGACGATAACCCAGACATCACGGAAATAGTCAAGATGATTCTAGAAGTTAAGGGCCATCACGTTATCTGCGTGCGTAGCGGGCCGGAACTTTTCAGCCAATTGGCCGAGCAAAAGCCAGACCTTATCTTTCTTGACATTATGATGCCTGGAATGGATGGCTTTGAGGTTTTAAAGCGACTCAGGGACACCCCGAATACATCGTCCATTCCGGTGATCCTCTTAACCGCGAAGGGTCAGTATGAGGATGTACTAAGAGGCTACAAAGAGGGCGCCGATTACTATATTCCCAAACCCTTTATTAGCACGCAGTTGCTCACCGCTATCAATCTCGTCTTGGGAAAGTCTCAGACTTAGCGCAGCCCGAAAAACCAATCCCTGTTCAGCAGCCTCGAACCGACTCCCTTTCTTTGCCGCCTAATATAAAGCTCAGCGGCGGTGCGAAACGACTCCCGGCCAAACCCAACACATGTGATAGCACGGTCCGCTGGAGCGAACGTTAGGCAGACCGTGACATGAAAGTTTCCCTCTGCGCATGGTACATTTTCGCTCGCAACTCTAGATCTAACGGCGAACTCACCACGAGAAGCGGAAACTGCGTGGTGTTACCACCTTTCCAAGTAAACACCCCGCGATCTTCGTCCACCACCATGCCCCAATACGGCTTCTTGAACCAGCGCACTCGGTCTTGCTCAAGCCGGCCCGCGTAGTCCCGAAGCGAGAGGTAGTAGACGGCAAACCATTTCCTCAAAGAACTTTTGGCCGGCAAGCTCCTGGATTGATTCGAACGAGAACACCTGACGTGTGAGAATGTCAAATATCATGCTTGACACGCTTTCTGGGAAATGAAGTATACTGTCCCCGGCAATCTCCACTAACCGGCGCGCTGCGAACGCATGGGCCGCGTCCGTGTTAAGCAGCGAGTTAGGTGGCGTAGGAGCACTCATCGGTCGAGAACCTCCACTTGTGAGAGTTCGGGCATGCTCTGCGTAACCCATTCGGTGAATCCAGTTTTGCTCGCTGTCACCTTAGCGCGTGGGAGAGCGCCAGCGATGCGACCAGCAACAGCCGCGATTGACTGTGGGGAGGGGTCTACAACGTGCCACCAGGAGCACCCGACCGGCAGGTCGTCGTTGACGGACCGCAGTATGGCCAAGAAGGCCCGGTCGGTCTCACAGGAAAACGAAACACCGACCACTATGAAGTGCCGGCGCCAAACTAGAAACTGGAGAGCTTGGTTGAACTCTTGGCTAGGGATTCGGGCGCGAAAGGTATCCGTCTCGAGCAGGAATGGAGCTCGAAGCCCCGGTATATTGGAGCTCGCCGTGGCTTCCACCGTGCCGTTTAGATGGAAGACGTGCGTTTCGGTTAGCCAGTCAGGGGCGACTTTCAAACCCAGCCGGAGGATCTCGCGTTGAAGAAGAAAATCCCAATTCGTGGTGAAGAACCTGTGCTGCCAGCCGCTCCGCGTGCGCTGAGCCAGCGCGGCGAGGAGCCGCTGATACGCGCTGGTGTCGATCTCAGGACGGTCCATTTCCGCTTGGACAGCAGCCCTTATTTTTTCCACTTGAAGTGATCTGTCCTCCTTGGTCCACTCTCGAGGCATCACCCAGCGAAGGTTACATGCCACCGAAGCTCCACGACCGAAGATCCACGCTACGCAGTTCACTTTTCGAAAACCTCGGGTCCACGCCACCTAACGTATAGCGTTTTATCCCTAAAGCCTGGTAGCAATCAAGACCTGGGAAGATCCCGGCCGTGGCGAAGGGGGGATAAAACGGGTTGGACTAAACTGCGGAGCTGAACGTAACTCACGGCTATGGGGATTGTAAAGGACAGGGACGGCGCAGAATGAGGCAACTGGTTAG
>Ga0209824_10001919_pt1 | contig 11134 bp, 12 predicted proteins | sample VDWuncwatermetaG_FD_184124 | JGI IMG/M metagenome (GOLD analysis project Ga0209824, IMG submission 184124) | Wastewater microbial communities from Netherlands to study Microbial Dark Matter (Phase II) - VDW unchlorinated drinking water (SPAdes)... ...
CGCTGGCTCTAGTCAACGACTCTTTTACCTTCGCAACTCTCTTTGAATCTGAGAGGATATGCACCCCTCATATTTCTGGTTGTAGGAGTAGTTCCTATTCTCTCGACAGTAAGAGGAACTAGGTCAAACCCCATTTCTCTATCTAACTGATAAGCTAAGGCTGCTCTCTTGTGGAGGGAAGAATTTGGTATTGTGTGACCACCCCCATCCGTGCAGAACGCATGGTCCCGATGTGCCCTCCAGTCGCTGACGCCATTTGCTCGGCACGCTTCCTGGCATTCTCCGTGGCCTCTTTGAGCATGGCAAGCTTGAGCTCCGCAAGCTTCGTGTAAAAATATTCCGGCGCCTGTGACATAAATTCAACCCTCCCGGAAACGGTACCCCTATAGAAACCGGTCCAGGGTTTCGCTCCATTTTCTTAACGCCATAGAAATGACCGTTTTACCTTTCATATTCTTCCATAAACGTCTTGCCATTTACAGGGCCCAAGACATGGCGTGTAGTACTCTTCCCCTTGTTTTTGTTCTTTAAACCAACCGCTTTTCTCGGAAAGCCGGATCTTAAAAAATGACGGCCAAAAAAAGGACGGCCCTATGCAAAGCTTGGCGAGTTTTTGAAGATCCCCCCGACCCGGTTTTTCCCACTTATCCCAATATGCGGAATCTGCTGCAACGATCAAAATCGGCTGCGTTCCCTTGGCCTTTTTCCATCCCAAAAGCTTAGCGATTGAATTCTCATGGAAACGTAACTCGTCGTCTTTTTCGGAAGCCCCGTAGTATGCAAGAAGCTCTAAAGTGGCGAAGAGCGGGCTATCTTGGCTTTTCCCTCCCATCTTTAATTCGCATAAAACATCTATCTTGCCATCGTTCTTGGTGCTCCCTACCAAATCAAAACAACTACCTCTCGGCGATTTCCCTTCACTCCTTGCCGGCACTTCGACATCACCCCAAAAAACTTTTTTGATAGTATGATCTGAAAACAACAGATCACTATAAGACGTTAAATAAATGGCTCGCTGCAGCGCTTTCTCCGAACAGTCCTTGATGCGAAGGGATAGGTGCTTGGGCTTTCTCTTTTTTCCTCCCTCTGCCTCGAGAAGCCTTTCGAGCCTACGGCCTTGTTTCTCGGTAATGAGTTTCCCTTTCGCCGCACAACTGATCAAGCTGTGAATGTCGGGGTGGGTGCCTTGAGAAACCATCGGTATCGTCACACCTCCCACCACACCCCGTTTTTCTGGAGTACGACGTTCTGAAAATGTCCACGGAATCCGCCTGGGTTAGCGGAATGTATCGGTACGAGGCGCTTCGGCCGGATTGCCTTGGCGAGCCGCTGAAGATCCGCCACCGACGCATGGCCCGAGGTGTGGATGTGCGTCAGCGGAATGCGCCAGCGCTTCAGCCACTCACGAAACGGCTGCAGGCGCTCCTGCTCAAGATACCCCTCCCACAGCGAGTAGATGAAGCGTGCCCCTTTCAAGCATCCGGCGCGCTCCAACTCGACAGCCATGGATGGGCGAAACAACATCACCGAGCGCTTGGCGGCTTCCGTCAACTTCTCAGGGAAGATCCGGTTCCGCTGGTAGCGGTTGATCACCGCAAACATGGCCTGCCGCTTGACCTGGCTGCGCTGGGCCTCCGGCACATAGACCCGCACTCCCTTCCAGGTCCCTTGCGGAAGGCGCGGGTTACCTGTCGCGCGGAGAATCTCAGCCGTATAGAGATCCAGGATCAGCTCTCGCTTTGCCCGTTTGCAGGCCTTGAAGATCGTCACGAGCCGATCGATGTTCTGACTGGAGGTCCAGACAAGACAGAGGCCGGACGCGGCCTTGAATTGCTCGAGAAAGCGCGCTTCCAGCGCGTGCTCGGTCCCCGAGTTTTTCGCGGCATCGCGCCCGATGGTCGTGCCCTCCATCAGGAGCACATCGACCGCTTCGGGCGGCTGGCGCAGGAGTTTCTCAAAAAGAGCGGCCTTGCGGCCGTGGCCTCTGAAATCTCCCGTGTAGAACAGCCGTCTGCCATCAGCCTCGACCAGCAGGGCATACGCATCGTAGGCGGAGTGATCGACGAGGTACGGAGTCACCGCAAACGGGCCCAGGGTGATGGTCTTGCGGTCTTGGAGGGGCACGATGTGCTCGAATGCGACTCCTGACCGAGCAAATGGACGTGCCGCCTGTAGGATGCGAGCGGCCGCCTTGCCGATCAGAATCGGGATCCCAGGTCGGAGGTACTGCGCTAAGCCGTAGTGGTCCTGGTGCGGATGGGAGATCACGACCCCGAGCAGGCCCGCATCCGGCTCGCGGAAGCCGCGTACCTTGGGTAACAGCGCCTCGTCGGCCTCCGCCTCCAACGGCAGCCCGACATCCAGCACAATCCGCTGGCTCGAGGCCTCCACCTCCACGCAACTCCCGCCGATTTCACTGGCGCCGCGATGGATGCAGACCCGCATGCCGGTGCCCGTCATCGGGGTGCGCCGCAAGTAAAGGGACAGATCCGACGAATCCTTCGCTTGCATTCCTGCAGGGCCTTGACCGCCTCATGGAGGCCTCGAGGCGTCACCGCGCTCCCGTACACCGGCGTCCACACGTGCAGTTCAACCGCACCGCCTGCACCGGCCAATAGCTGCAGGCTCACCCCTTGGCTGGCACACGCATCCACGAGTGGCTTGATGTGCTGTTTGATGCGGCCTTCGTCCTCGCGGGAGATGCGGAGGACGTCGCCAATCCGGACGCCCGGGTCATTCCACCCCTTACTGATGTAGCACTGGCTCTGCGAGCCTTTGTACAGATCGAAGTAGAATTCCATGACCGGACCCGGTTGGGCTCGGCTCGTGTGGCCCCACCCGAGGGCGAAGCCCTCCTGCGCCGCATAGCGCAACAGCGCGCCGAGATCGAGCAAAAACTGGGACAGGCCCCGCAGCGCCTTGGCATCACGCAGCTGCGGATCGCGAGTAATCAACTCAAGGATGGCCGCGGCCGTTGTGGCCTCCTTGCGGTGGCGTGGGGTGGCTCTATCGCGCATGGGGGGAGTGCAGTCCTTTCAGCGCTTCCAAGTGCTGATAGCTGGTCAGATCGATGCTGATCGGGGTGACCGATACGTAGCCGCGCCGCACGGCCTGTTCATCCGACGTCGGGTCCGGATCGATCTCCCGCCGCTCTCCTTTGAGCCAGTAGTAAGCCGTGCCCCGAGGATCGGTGCGCCGGTCGAAAGCCTCGCTCCAGCGCGAGCGGCTCTGGTGGGTCACGCGAATGCCTCTGAGCTGCGCCCTGGGGCGGTTCGGGACGTTGATGTTGAGGACGACCTGTGGAGGTAGGTGTAGCGTGGGAAGCTTCAGGCAGATGGCCCGAGCGACTTGGGCCGCCACGGCAAACCTTGGCCGGCGGAACGTCGCCAACGAGACCGCCATCGAGGGGATGCCCAAGACCGCGCCTTCCAACGCAGCAGAGACGGTCCCGGAGTAGATGACGTTCGCGCCGGTATTCGGACCCAGGTTGATCCCGGAGATCACCAGATCCGGTTTCTTGCGCAGCAGGCGCTGGACCGCAATTTTGACGCAATCCGCAGGCGTTCCGTCAACCGCGTAGCCAAAGAACGCGCCGTTCCGGTCGACTACTGTGACCCGCAGCGGATCCCAGAGGGTGATCGCGTGCCCGGCCGCGCTGCGCTCATGGTCCGGGGCCACCACCGTGACCCGTGCGATCGTCCGCAGGTGCGTGGCAAGGACCTCGATGCCTTTTGCATAGATGCCATCGTCATTGGTGAGGAGGATTCTCATCATAGGGTTTCAGAGTCTCACGACGCGAGGCTTAAGGCGCTGGACGCGCGGGGCGAAACACGAACTTACGGCCCCCGCGACGAATCACACGGGAACTGTGCGGCTCCGATGATCGTTTCGGGCCCTTCGGATACCAGCCCCAGTGGACCTTCGAGTATACGTTGGCCGCCGTGTAGCAGTGATACTGGGCGTAGGCCCAGGGATCAGGCCAGACATGCTCGATCAGGTAGAAATCCAGTTCTCGCCGCACGTCCTCTCGGATTTGCGCTGTCCGAACATCTGCTGCCGGTGCCGATAGGAATTGGACGCTGAAGATCTCTCCTGGACCACGCGCAAGCCTGGCAATCGTCGTTGGATCCTTGCCATGGCAGAGCCTGATATGGTCACCGTCTGGATTAACGATGCCCTCCGCCCATCCCCGCTCTGCTTTCATCCGACTGCGTTTCCAGTTGTAGTAGCGCCGAACCTCCTCGGCTTTGGGATGGTGTGGGTTTTCGCAGATCGTTGCCCAGTGGATCGTACGCATAATCACGTTACCCGCTTTCGAGCCGCCGCTTCCTGCAAGAAACCATTCCTCGAAAGCTTCAGGCGTCTTTTTCTGATGGAGCACCACGTTCAGGACAAGGAAGTTTTTCCGGCCGAAGACTCGGCCGCCATACTTCTGAAGGAACTCATAGCGAAGCTGCTGCTGTCCTTTGTGCTTGGACACCCCCTGCTGGAGTGCCTCGGAGGAACGCCACTTTGCCTCTCCGAACACGGCGCACTCATCCCCTTGGAGCAGAAAATCGAGCTCTGGGCCACCACCAGCGGCAATGGGCTTATCCGGATGCGGCACACGCCTCCAGAGAGAAATCGAACAGCGGCTGTTCTTCCCTGAAAGACGAAGGACCTTCAATAACCAGTTGAAGCATTTCACTCGATCGGCTTCCGGCGCAGATGCCAGGGTGCCAAAGATGCTCCAGGTGATCGCATCCTCGCTGTGAAGGGACTGCAGATTGCAATAGTAGCCGAGTTTGCGCGTCAGGATTGTGCGGGCCTTGGCATCAAAGTGAGCACCGGCCTTGCTCTCATAGAGCTTCTGGACAACAGCCGCCCGCGGCCACAGCCGTGAGTTATCCCGTAGGAGATTATCGGAGAAGTTGGCGAGTGCCAAAACGCCACCTCGGCTTTGTGCCGCCTCGACTTCACGACCATTCCAATCAGTAATCTTCATGGATCAATAAAAGGGTAGCTTGAGGACCAAGACGGACATCTCCGAAGCCGTTCTAAACGTACCAGCCCAGATCAGCTAGGCGGGATTATTTTGACCGGCACCCTCCTTATTGACATTCCTAGACACCTTGATCGAATGGGTCTCGTTCGCAAGCTGGTGCGTGTCCATCATCGAGCAACTGAAGATAATGTTCTAGCTTCTCCAAAAACCCCGGCATGTCGCCTTCACCGAGAAACACAGAGGTCCCTGCAAACATTATCGAGTTGGGAATGGGTGTCGCCAATTCCTCGATTACAAAGGGAACGGGTGTACTCTGGGACTTTATGCGATTCCGAAGCTCAACTAACTGGTCGCGTGTACGCTCCCCAAAGACAGTCCAATGGATTGCTTCACCTTGTTGCTGCCCGAACTGAATGAGATGTCGCTTAGCGTTCATCTGGCAGAACTGAAACTTATTCACTGGCGGAGATGGAATGCGTGGCATGCTTCTCTCCTTTGGGAATCATGCTGGTTTCGTGGGTAAGCATTCTCGTGCTTTCGCCAGCGTCAAATACTCGCCCGTGTCGTCCTTCAAGAAAAACTTGTTATCCCACGAGGGACCGCGAGACGAGCAGGAGAATATGTCTCGGTGTTCTCCGTCTTGCCCCTCCCATCGCATGGGGTATGGCTTCTCTGGATGGCAGACGCAGTACGGCAATTGTTCGTACTCCTTTTTACTTGGCAAGAACCTCCAATGCAGCCCGAAAAACAAATCCCACCTCGGTTGCTGGCGAAGCGCATTCAGTTCCCTTTGGTTTCGCAACAACAGGATGATCAGTGTGACTATCCCCGCTAGGCTTAGGCACAATCCGGCCAAGAGAACTGACTTAGGGATGGCAACAACAATGGTGGGAAGAGCCGGAATCAATTCATGCACAAAGTACCCTGCAACGAATAACCCCGCCCCTCGCAGAAACCGTGGCATGGTTCGTATCAGGTTATCGAGCATCATTGCTTCTGAACATTTTGGTGTATCGCTTCTTGGTGAAACTGTTTGACAATTTCTAGAGGGTGTTCTAAATTTGCCAGCCCAGATCAGCTAGGCGGGACTATTTGGGTCGTCTCCGATTTCCTGCTCGACAATGCCTTGTTTTTCGAGATATTTCAGAAGGGTAGGATTTAAAACGATTGCCCCATCACGAACGTCTTGACCGATTATTTTTACTACGATAGAAACTGCCGCTTTGAATACTTCCACAGCATCCTCTGGTAAGGTATCGTGCTCTTGCGAGTAGATGTGTAGGTAGCGCCTTCTTTTTGTTCTTATCAAGCCGAACGACTCCTGCAATTGGTCATCAATTAAATTGTATGTTTTCAACACCGCAATCCGCCTTTCCTGTCCGAGTTTCTCAAATTCACAACCAAAAAGGCCTATCTCATGTTCACGAGTAATCGGCTTCCCATTTACTAGGGGCTCGGAAATTTCAAAGATCAACATCGCGACCATTTCCGCCACCATTCCGCATAACGAAATGGTTCCAAGATAATTGCCCGCCATATAACACGCCTTGGCATGACGAAGCGGCCAAATGAGCTTTGTCAAAATATGCTCTTCATAAGGTGCGATATGTAGGCGGGGCGATTCGACGCTGATTTCCTTATAGCGGGAAACGAAATTATCAGGTTTGGAAGACACCCCAGGAGAGCAAATATAATTCAACAGCGTTTGAGGATCTACTGTTTCCGTAACTCTTTCTGCCCACGGTTTGTCGACTTCTAAGAAAGCTAGAGGGTTAACCCACCCCTTAAATCTTCTCCCCCCACTCATTTGGTACTCCGTATCTTCTTACTATCAGTCGGATGGCAAAGGCGTACTCTTGGAGTTGTTAATGGATCCCTGTTCCTCTACGGGTTTAAGAGTGTGCGGTTCGACCCATTGCCGCGTTCCATCTGGGCGGTCAACCAGGACACGCCACTTTTCTTTAAGAACGACGAGAACCCGTTCTCCATTGTGAATGGCGAATTCAACTGACATGATTCATCACCTCCTCTTCATTGAAAGTAGACTGCCGGAGGCGTTCCAAATGCGTCAGCCTCGATCAGCTAGGCGAGAGTATTTGAGCTACCCCTGCTTTCTCTTTAGTAGCTCCAAGTCTCGTGAGCTAACGGAGCACGATTTAGCTCACCTCGATGCATCCGCCATTTCGGCAGAGACTTATCCATAAGTGCAATGAACCTATCGTTGTGGTGCCGCTCCAGCAGATGCGCTAACTCGTGGACGATGATGTACTCCAAGCACTGCACCGGTTTCTTCGCTAACTCAAGGTTCAGCCAGACGCGGCCAGCTTCGACGCTGCAGCTGCCCCACTTGGTTTTCATCTTCTTGATGGCCCATTCCGCAACCTGCACGCCCAAGACCGGCTGCCATTTCTCCAGGAGCGACGGGATCAGTTGCTTTAGTTGTTGGCGATACCAGCGCTGCAATACCCGTTCGCGTTGCTGGGCATTTGTCTCCCGCTGTATATGGAGTTCGACGGTGGACTTATTGCGTACCACTACTTTGGCGGCCCCTTCGTGGTTGACAACACAGAGACGAAAACGCTGCCCCAGAAAAAAGTGGCTCTCGCCGCTAACCATCTCGCGCTCGGATTGACGCGGCTGGGCTTCAAATCTCGCCCGCTGGCGTTTGATCCACCCGAGCTTGCCAATCACCGCCAGCCGCACCGCCTCGTTGCTGACCCTCAGAGGTGCTGCCACACGCACCCAGCCGCCGGGCGGATACACGCCGAGGTGTAGGTTCTTAATATCCTTGCGGACGATCTGAACTGCGACGCCGCCCACCCGAATCTCAGTACTCATATTGGTGCTTCACCAAAGCAAAGATTCTCTCGACCTGCTCTTCGAACGACTCCAACGATTCCGTGGCATAGGTGGCAGCCGCTTCACGTAATACGCTGGCTCCGGCTAGGTGGTTAGTGTAGCCTCCCGCTTGTGCCCCGGTTGGCTCGAACGCAGCCCGGATCGCATTCCTTACCCTCTTGATCTTGAATGGATTGCTGCGCCAGTCGTCCTGCCGGCTTTCGCGTACCGCCGCATCGACTGTAAGTGCCAGCGCAGCGTTCCTGTCCAGGTTGTCGTACAACGCCCGCTTACCCGGCGTATTCATCGTCGCCGGATATGCACCACTCGCTTCTGGACTTGTGACCTTCCTCGTCAGCTCGATGATTCTGCGCAGATATTCTTGGTAGTCCAGCGCTTCCTTCCGGCGCTGTTCGATCAGGGCATCCAACAACTCTGACATCTTCTCGTAGTACTTCGGGTTGATTGGCTGCTCGTCGATGATCAGCTTGCGGACGTTGTTCTCGATGGCCTCGGCCGTAGCCTCCTTATTCTTCCTGATTCCATCCGGCAGCGCATCAACCGCTGCTGCCCCTCGCTCAACGAGGAGCTTGACGAGCGACATGTCATCGAAGGTGGACACCTTCTCGGTCTCTTCGGCTCGGATGTAGGTGTCGATCAGATGCCGCATGGCCGGTTCATACATTTTGAGATCGATGTAGTCGCCACTGGCCAGCTTCACCTCAGTGCGGACTTTCTCGTAGTGGTCTACCTCAGCCTTCAGGGCATCGACATCGGCGGAAGAGTAGCCGGCTTCCACTAACTCATTGGCGAGGTTGGCAAACGCTCGCACAAAAGCCGCGACGTGTTTGTAGAGCGCGAGCCGGTTCGGTTCGTTGGCCTTGAGCTGCTCTGCGCTGCCGGAATCCTTGGCACAGAAATAGCGCAGATAGGCCGTCGTGTCCTTAGGTACTTCAACGGCCTCGCAAAGCGCCTTCACAGCCTCGCGCATTTCCTCGAGCCGTTCCCGCGCCTTGCCCAGCCGGTCTTCCAGTAGCCCCGCCACGTCCTCCTTGTCGTAGCCGTCCAGCGCCTCGGAGGTATAGTCGTGAACCGCTCCTTCAAGGCTCTTGAACAGGTCCTTATAGTCGATGATGTAACCGTATTCCTTGTCATCACCGTCCAGGCGGTTCACGCGGCAGATAGCCTGGAAGAGACCATGATCGCGCATCTGCTTGTCGATGTACAGGTAGGTGGCGGGCGGTGCGTCGAAGCCGGTCAGGAGCTTGTCCACCACGATGAGGAGCTTAAGCTGCCCCGGCTCTTTGATGAACTTCTTCTTGGCTTGTTTCTCGAATTCTTCAGCTTTGTTTACCGCGGTCTCGGCTGGCTCATTGAACCAGTCGGCTAGCATCTGCTTGTAGATGTCGTATTGCTGCAACTGATCAGTGAGACCTTCGCCACTCTCCTCTCCTTTCATGTCAGCGGGTGACGGCCTGTAAGAGGTGACGATCGCGCACTTGCTCTTGAGGTCGGTCTTGGCGAACAGCTCGTAGAACTTGCACGCCTGGTAGATGCTCCCGGAAATGAGCATGGCATTGCCTCGACCGCTCTTCAGCCGGTCGCGAGTTTCCATATCCAGCATGATGTCGGCCACGATCTGCTCCAGCCGCGACTGGCTGGAGAGCACACTCTGCATCGTGCCCCAGCGCTGCTTCAGCTGTGCCCTGGCCAGAGCGGTCAGCCCGCGGGTCTTGGCCTCAAACCACTGGTCGATCTTTGCCTGCGAGGTGATGCGCTGGTCGATGTCCCGCGCTTCGTAGCGCAGATCGAGCACTACGCCGTCCTTCACCGCCTCATCAAACTTGTAGGTGTGGATGTACCCGCCGAAGACCTCGATACTCTTCTGCTTGTCAGTTTTGAGGAGCGGCGTGCCGGTGAAACCGATGAACATCGCCCCCGGCAAGATGGCCTTCATGGCCTTGTGCAGCTCACCGGACTGTGTACGGTGGCACTCGTCCACAAACACAAAGAGGTTGCCCTTCGGCATGAAGCCGGGTGGCAGTGCTCTCTTTAGCTCCTCGATGTAGCCCGGGATGTCGCCGACTTCCTCGCCTTCTTCCTTCCCCCCGAACTTATGGATGAGCGAGCACACCAGCCACGGCGTGGTGGCGTTGAGCGTAGCGATCAAGTCCGCGACGCTCCTGGTGCGGTAGATCTCTTCGTTGACGCCCTTGAAGATCCGTTCGATTTGCTCGTCCAGCTCAGTGCGGTCGGTGATGATTAGCACCCGTGCGTCCTTCGTGTGCTCGCGGATCCACTTGGTCAGCCACACCATCACCAAGCTCTTTCCGCTGCCTTGCGCGTGCCAGATGATGCCACCTTCACGCCGCGTCACACGGCTCTGCGCGGCTTTCACACCGAAGTACTGGTGGGCACGGCAGAGTTTCTTAATCCCGGCATCGAAGACGATGAAGTCGTGAATCAGTTCCAAAAAGCGGGCCTTGGCGCAGAGCTGAAGAAACGCGCGATCTAGTGGATTAGCTTCGGGGCCATCCTCCTTCCAGGTGAGGTAGTACTTCTCCGGCGTCTGGATGGTGCCGTAGCGCAGGCCTTCGGTGTCATTGCCCGCCATGATCCACTGCATGGTGGAGAAGAAGTGCTCGATGAAAACTCTCTTCTGGTTGTCCAGATTCTGTCGGATACCCTCGGCGACGGAGACGGTCGAGCGCTTCAGTTCCAGCACACCGAGGGCGATACCGTTGACGTAGAGCACCACGTCGGGGCGCTTGGTGTAGGCCTTGGCATCGGCGCCAGGGACGGTCACTTCTTCGGCGACGGCGAAGTGGTTTTTCTCCGGGTGCTTCCAGTCAATGAGCCAGACAGTCTGCGTGTTCTCGCCGATCTCGGCCTTCACCTTCACGCCGTAGCGCAGTAGGTCGTACACGGCGCGGTTGCGGTCGTAGAGGCTCTTGCTGGCGTCGCCCGCCGACTTGTCGAAGAGGTGGAGCGCGCGCGTGATGAGTGCCTCGTCGTAGCCTTGCTTGTCGCGCAGGAACGCCCGCAACAGTTCTTCGTCAATGCTTCGGTTGCCTTCACGGTCGGTCCAGTCGCCGAGATAGTCATAGCCCAGCGTGTCCCGGAACAGCTTTACCACACGCTGCTGAGTTTTCTTTTCGATTTGGCCGACGGTGCTCATGTCACGCCTTCATCAATTTGAAGCTGACCTGGTAGCGGTAGAAGGCGATGCTCGGCGCCATCGCCAGTGCTCTTCGGATTCTTTGATCGTCCTCCAGAGCGATAATCACGCCCCGGACGCTCTGCCCTTCCTCA
>Ga0209824_10001921_pt1 | contig 11132 bp, 11 predicted proteins | sample VDWuncwatermetaG_FD_184124 | JGI IMG/M metagenome (GOLD analysis project Ga0209824, IMG submission 184124) | Wastewater microbial communities from Netherlands to study Microbial Dark Matter (Phase II) - VDW unchlorinated drinking water (SPAdes)... ...
CTCTACTATCTTCCCAGCGTAAACTTCCGACAGAACAAAATTGAGTATATCAGTGCCCCCATCCTGAAGAACACCTTTAATTTCTAATGATACATCATCTTTAGTTAAAGGATATAATCTACTCATATTCACTCAATATTATCCAGAGTAGGCCTCTGATTTTATAAAAATATCTCGATTTTTAATCAATTCATCTTTTAGGACAGGAAATCCAAAACGTATCGAAATTTGAGCAAAGACATTTAATGACCGAACAATAGATGACGATATTGCTTCAATCATTCCTTTATCTTTTGGGTCATCTGTAATTCCATTTAATTTAAACGAAGAAATATTATAATCGTATAATTCCATGACTTGCGGATAAAACCCATGAATATAGCCAGTGTAACTATCATAAATTGCTTGTGCATATTGCTGGGCGGTATAACTATCTTTATTTGTGCTGTTTTCAGTTAGATAGCGAGCCTGGGAAGCAAATACTTTTGTCATATTGGCAAACCACTTATCCCGAAAAATATCTTTAGAACTCCTAATGTCATACTCAAAATATTCATTTATAATTTTTGCTTGTTCTGAATTTAAACCCTTTTTAGCATGTGCTTCTTCTATACAAAGTATTTTTGCAATACATTCTTCAATAATACGAAGCAATGCTCCTATTTCTTGAATATACCCCTTCTCATACAAGCATAAAATCGCATTAAACGTGCTAACAATTTTTACCGCCATCAATAATTGAAAATGACCAGAATTGGGATTTTTATATCTTGGTTGCCCCCCGCTTTCATCGCTTGACCAATATGGCTTTTCCAATACGTTACAAAAATTCCCTATTGATTTTTCAAACAAAGGTATTGTATTTTTAATTATATGAAATTTGACATCTTTTTTCTGCATCACTATCCCCTTTATTTTGTAAATTATTCTACTCCAAATAAAAACCCCCGCAACTTTTATGATGCAGGGGTTGAATTTGACATAAACATTCTATCGGGTTTATCTTCAAGTCTCTACGTCCAGTCAATCCTTTTCAGAATAACATTTAACCTATTACCAGATTTGTGATTTATTGACTGCAAATAGTTAATTTTGCCTAAAAGCCGTTCCCTGAATTTATCTACGGTCTTCCCGCCTTTCTTAGACGGCCCAAATTCTTTCCAATACCTATCTATTTGCGTTTGCGCTCCTAACTTCAAACAATTATTCAAGATGGCCTCTAAATTCTTGCGTGTATCAATGGACAGGTTAAGTTGTTTATTAACAACCACGCCAGTAACTTCTTGTCTCTCCCTATGCCCATAATAACAAATTTTCTTCTGGTTAATCGTAAATCCCTCTTGTTTAAATATCTTGATAACTAAATTCTCAAATTTCTTAACATCACAGTTACCTGAAATAGTTATGTCATCCGAATAAAAAGTGTATGTCAATTTGACATTTTGAAATGCCCCTTTCAGCCTGTTGTCTACATTGGTTAATGTGATTAGGGCAAGCCTGGGACTGCTCGCAAATCCATGAGGCAGGCAATTTTTAACAGTGGTCAATCGGGTTAATATGGTTGCTTCACCTTTTGAAAAACTCATCCGTAAAAACATCTTATTTATTCGCATGTAATGTATGCTCGGGAAGAAGTCTTTAATATCAAATTTCGCAACACATTTTTTATCCCTATGACGTGCGGCATTTGTTAGGATGGAGCGTTTCTTTCTATAGCCGTGCATTGAATCAGGGATAGGAATTGGGTTCAAAATGTACTGATTTATTCTCCGCTGAATTAAAAGCAATGATTTATGCGGGGCGAAACACTCTCTTATTTTACCTGATTTGGATACTTCTTTTTTAATGTGGTACTGTGATTTGAATGGGAAAAGGGTGTTTTGAAGGGTCGTAGAACTTATTTTTAAGCGTTCAGCTATGCTGTCTAAATCACCTGCGGTATAAAATTCTGGATTGAATCGCTCCACAACAAAAGTTTAAACCATTTATAAGAAGTTCTCAAGGGAGAACATTTTTGCATGGAGAAAAGATTTGAATTATGATTTGAACGATTATCTGGAAACATTCCAACCATACCTTCACACGGTCTAAAAACAATACCTTGTTAGGTGGCTTGTTCTGCCTCTTAATTCGCCTCTTTTCTAAAGAGCAGAGTTTTCTTCTCATAGGCACTACCCCCTTTCTTCTTTGGATTTTTCACTGCTTCGGAATAACTCCCGCCATGAGACTAATTGATTAGTCTATATGATTCTGTGAAGGCTTGATTAACAACGGTTTTTTTATGCGTTGAGAACGACCTTCTAAGCCATATCTAATTAGGCTTACCTGTGAATCCTGTTTAGTAGCCAACTATGACCTGTGAGGGTTATGAAGGTCTTCTAAAATGAAGAATCACAAAAGGACAGAAACCAGAGTCTCTCAAAAGAGAGAAAGGTCAAAGAGAACGGATAAACGTCTTTTGACCATAAAGAAGGCTTTTGTGCTGATAACTTGAGAAGTAACCAAAGAACAATGATAAGGTAACCTTACCAATATTCTTTATAGCGCAAAGGCTCTTGAAAGTCAATAGGGCCTGAAAAAATTATGTAAATAGAAAGGCCCTCTGTCATCATATCCTGATAATCAGAGGGCCATTTTGTGTCTGGTACAAATTCTATAAGTGTCCACTATATGCTGTCAAATGTGTCCACTTTGTAATGTTGTCATACCAAAACGGGCTTATACATAATCTCCTCATAACCACTGGCCTCAAATTCCTCGATTAACTCTCTAAAACGCCCCAATTGAAGACGCTCCTCCTTTTGGTAAACAATGTCTAATAATCTTCGCAAATGGAAGAATTCTACTATTTCGGGGTTATTTTTATTACTATTGAGGTAGTTCTTGATAGGCTCGGGGAGTTCCAAAACCCGCATAACTTTGGCTACATAAGACCAGTCTCCTCCCGTGACCTTTGCAATCTCTCTGACCGTGCTTATTCCGTGTATTTCCTTCATGCGGGCATAATATTCAGCTTTGTCCAGAGGAAACCGCTCTAAACGCTTTAAATAGGACTCATGTTTCTCCCAGGCCTTCTGTTCGATGGTATCAATATGGGCTAAATCTTCTGGACGGTAGCCAAAACGGAACTGCTGTTTAAAACCTTTGGTCACAGTATAAAAGGGAACTGTAATCCAATAGGTGCGGGGCTGTTGTGAAGCGTATTTCTGGATGTAGTTTATATACGCCAGCGTCTCTTCGGGGGTAAATTGAGGAATGGAGTCTTCTACAGATGAAAAATCCCCCATACGAACCAGTTTTGTGGTTAAAACTATCCCCTGGTTCGCATGAGGGTAACAACTGGGGTGAGTGACGGGATTTGAACCCGCGACCTCAAGAGCCACATTCTTGCGCTCTGCCAACTGAGCTACACCCACCACAAAAATCAACGTCCCTGGCAGGAATTGAACCTGCGACCCACAGCTTAGAAGGCTGTTGCTCTAATCCAACTGAGCTACAGGGACAATGATTGATCAAGCAATGAATGCTAATTTATATCAGATTTCGTCGAAGATGTCCAGTTTCTCTATCACATCATATGTTATGGAATTGATTTAAAAAGAAATGGTGCCGAGACCCAGACTTGCACTGGGGACGCCAGGATTTTCAGTCCTGCGCTCTACTACCTGAGCTATCTCGGCATAAATTTGAGAAACCTATTCTACTGTAAAAAAAAGGGACGTCTACCTTTTTTTGCACCCTCCCCTTGCTCCTCCCATCAAGGGAGGGAAATAGCCTTCATGTTTCCCTTAAATAACGGGCCGCGTCTTGAGGGAAGATGGGAACTATATGTAATCCGGTCCCCCATTCAAAACCAACACTGCGGGTCAACTTCGGGATAATTTCAACATGCCAATGGTAACACGCCCCATTAGCATATCCCAGGGGAGCCGTATGCAGATAATAATTATATGAAGGATTCCCTAAAACTTTCTTGACCTTTTTAAGCACGTCTTGCAAAATTTGCGCCAAATGCGCCTGGCGGGCTTCGTCTATATTGGCAAAATCCGCACTGTGTCCTTTAGGGATGATCCAGGTTTCAAAGCAATAGCGCGGTGCATAAGGACAGAAAGCCAAAAAACCGCTGTTTTCCACGACGATGCGTTCTTTATCCTGATATTCCTGGGAGATCACATCGCAAAATACACAGCGGCCACGGTATTGATGATAATGTTCAGCCCCTTTAAGTTCTTCCAGCACGGTTTTAGGAACCATGGGCAAAGCAATGATCTGGCTGTGGGGGTGCTCAAGGGTGGCCCCGGCGGAAAAACCGAAATTTTTAAAAATCAACACATATTTAAAACGGCTGTCATTGGACAGTTGACGAAAACGGCCCTGGTACTGGCTTATCACTGCCTGCATTTCTTCCCTGGTCAATTCGGCAAGGTTTTTATCATGATCAGGGCCTTCGATCAAGACTTCATGGGCGCCGATGCCGGTCATCTGGTCATAAACGCCAATACCATCTTTTTGAAGAGACCCCTCGGAGCTTAAAACCGGAAATTTATTGGGCACTGTCCTCACCAGCCATCCGGGCGTATTGGCAGGACTTTTAAGGGGACGCACCGCGTCAACTTCCCGGGGCGTCAGATGTTCCCGTCCGGGGCAAAACGGGCAGATCTCCTGTCCGGTGGGCGTATTGTCATCTTTGGAGAAATCCAAAGGACCCTTGGGGTGGTCGCTGTCAATGATCACCCAGCGTCCGACCACCGGATCTCGTCTAAGTTCGGGCATGAATACCAACCTCTCTTAAAAAAGCTGCGGACATCTCCGGCGGGATGGGACAAATATAAAAACCCGTGCCCCGTTCAAAACCGGCCACCCGCGTCAATCTCGGCATGACTTCAATATGCCAGTGATAATAATCTTTAAATGAGGACGGGTTTTTGACCGGAGAGGTCTGTATCATAAAATTATACGCGGGGTCGTTTAGCCCTATTTTAAAACGCAGTAATATGTCTTTCATAACGGCTGCCAAAGAATCTTCACAGCCCGCAATGCCGTCAGCGAAATCACAATGATGATTTTTAGGCAAAATCCAGGTTTCAAAAGGAAACCGTGAAGCAAAAGGAGTGAACACCACAAAATGTTCGTTCTCGACGACCACGCGCTCCTTGTTTTTTACCTCCTGACTGACCATATCGCAAAACAGGCAGCGCTCATGATAATTAAAATATTTTTCTGCCCCCCTGGTCTTATCTTTAACGCGCATGGGCAAAACCGGCACCGCCATGATCTGTGAACGGGAGTGTCCGATATTACGGCTGCCGGCGGCAACACCATAATTTTTATACGCTAAAATATATTCAATGAAAGGGTTTTTGCGGTGTGTTTGCATGCGCAATGCATAGGTTTGAACAACTTGCCTGATCTGCTCCGGTGGCAAATCCGCCATATTCGCGATATGCGAAGGGGCCTCCAGGACGATCTCATGGCTGCCGTAACTGTGACAAACATCATAAAGCCCATGGCCGCGGCGTTCAAAAGGTTTGCTGTCATCTAAAATAGGGTTCCTGCTATTGACAACCTTCACTCCATGAGACTCATAAACACCTGGCGAGGCGATATCCTGGCAATAAGGGCAATCTTTCTGATCAGTAGTTGTGGATTGAGGATCTGCAAAGGCTGCCGGTCGTCGGGCGCGCTCAGTGGCGATGATGGTCCAACGGCCGACTATTGGGTCTTTTCTGAGCTGAGACATGAGTGGGATTATACCACGTCATTCTGAGCGAAGCGAAGAATCTTAAGAAACTTTACGATCCTTCTGGGCCATAAAATGTGGCCCATCAGGATGACAGTAAATCTCCAGGAAGAATTTTATACCCTGCCGCAAAGCTACTCGCAGGCATGACCTTGCCCGCTTCAGGCTGGACTTCTTTGATTAAGATTCCTTGTGTCAAGCAGGCCACATGAAAGCCATTTCTGCCGACCTTGATCACCTGCCCCGGGGTGAATTGAGCCATATCTTCCGAGCTCCTGCGAGTGTCGGGCATGACGACCGTCGATATTTGAACCTGTGTGATTTTAAGCATTTTACCATGATAAAAAGTATGTGCACCCGGCCAGGGCTGAAGCCCGCGCACCTGATCATTAATCGCCCGCGCTGTCTTTTTCCAATCGATTAAGCCCATTTCCCTGGTCAGCTTGGGGGCCCAGGTGGCCTTTGTTTCATCCTGAGGGCTTAATAAAAAACGGCCTAAAGGCTGTTTCTCCAAAACCTTGACCAATAACTTGGCTCCGACCAAGGCCATCCGTTTACGCAATTGGGCCGCATTCTCATCGTCATCAATGCGCATCTTCTCCTGGGCGATAATATCACCGGCATCGAGGCCCAGAACCATTTTTTGAATGGTCACACCGGTTTCTTTGTCTCCGTTGAGAATGGCCCAATTGACGGGTGCAGCCCCGCGGTATTTGGGAAGAAGCGAACCATGAACATTCATGCAAAGCATCTTGGGTAATCCCAGGATTTCCTGTGTCAACAGACGGCCATAGGCGACCACCACAAAAATATCCGCCTCATAAGATTTTAAAGCGTCGACGATCTCTCTGCCTTTTATCGTCGACGCTTTAAAATCTAAGGACAACGGCTGCAAGCACGAAATTTGCCGTTCCAAGGCCATCTGTTTAATGGGCGAGACAGAAAGCTTCATCCCCCGCCCCTGCGGTTTATCCGGGCCGGTGACACAAGCAAGCAGCTCATGCCCGTTGGTCAACAGATGCTCCAAATGTATAGCGGCAAAATCATCGCTGCCGAAAAAAACTATACGCATAATATTTCTTTTTCTCGTAGGGATTTTCAGGCAGCCTGCAAGGACGAAAAATGCGCTTTAAGCGGAATTCTTTGAGGCTTATCAAGGATGCCAATTTCTGGCCCCATGAACTACGCCTGTAATCCAAATTTCTCGTGAAGTTATACGATACATTAAACGATAGGCGCCATAAATTACCTCACGGCGATGCTCATCATTCATCTCCGGTATAATCCGTCCTGATTTAGGAAAATCTTTCAATTGATCTGCCATTTCAATCATACGTGTTACAAATAAAGCAGCCTGATCTGGAGAATCTCTTTCAATATATTGAGCGATGGAGTCTATATCTTTTAATGCGGAAGGTGCCCAAATTATTTTACCCATCTGCGCAGCCTTTTCCTGGCATCTTCATGCGTAATCCCTCTGCCTTGCCTGATTTCTTGTTCCCCGTGATGGAATTTAGCATGAACATATAACGCATGAAGCACATCATCCATGGTGGCTTTTGAGGGTAATGAATCAATAACATCTTTTACAATTTCTTTAACAGTCATATTTTTCTCCTTTCGTGCTAAATGAAGTATATCGCAAAATTAATACGAAGTCTATTGATGCGTTCAATTTATCATGATTTAACCGGAGGTTATCAACCTTCATTTGATTGTGACGCTTGGGTTCTCAATCCCAAAAACTCTTGGAGACTTTTGAGTGGCTGGATATTGATAATCACCGGCACAAAGCCAAGGGTATTTTGGAGTTGCTGGAGCATGGCGGGGTCAATGTGAAATTTTATCCCCTGGCCATTATTTTGAACGGTTAGAGCTTTATCGGAGGTTAAATCGATACCGCCAGTAGGTTTACGGAAAACAATTGGGACTTCGACTTTCATCGCCGCATCTTTAATCACACTTGATTGAGCCGATTGAGCCATGTTCCCAATCTGAAGTGGCTTAATGCCAAGCTTTGTTATCGAAGAAACCCTGGGTTGCGATATGAAGCTGAAGCGATATCTAAATAAAAGCTTTTTCCCGCGGTTTAAAGTAAACCTATCAACCAAATTAAATGCCAATAAATATTTTATTCCTTGGTTTCGATCTCTAGCATCCTTTATGTGGCGCACCACATAATTCTCATACGGATAAATTCACCCACAAATCTTTTTCAGGGATAGTTAAAGAGGCCAGGAAATACTTAATCAGCTTACTGGATTCATCTTTAAGGGCATTATTGGATAATTGGCTATTCCCCCGATCTAAAATAAAATCAAATCGGAAAGGATTATCAGGATGGACTTTAATACCTTTGAGGATGGGCGAATTGAATGCAGGGCTTAAGCGTACCATCACGCCGGGGGCTGGTAAAGCAAAGTCCTGGGCATAGGCAGGCAAAGGCCCAATAGAATTGAGGAAAAAGGCAAAAATAAGCCCAAGAGCTATAATAGTTCTTAACCTCAGATTCTTCTTCATATAAATTAAAGATATACTATTTTTTGAAATTTTGCCAGTTTTTGTGGTTTCAAGAGAGGATTTTTGAGGTAGTGCTTTCTTATGGATCTATGTTGAGGGTAAGTATCACCCGGCTGCGGCGTTTGATTTTTGCAATGGCGGATTTTATAAACGCCACGGCTGGAACCACGCCATTGGCCTGCACCATCACATTAAAACGGAACTGGTCACGTTTGCGGCCCACCACGTCAGCCAAAGGAGGTGTTATTGTAGAGACGACCCACCGGGTCGTCTCTACTACTGATTTATTCAATTCATTATACCCTTGCTGGGCGGCTTGATGGGTGGATTTTTCAGATTTACCCCGCCAGCTTATTTTGACCCAGTGTTTAAACGGGCTAAAACCGAATTCTTTTCTTAATTTCAATTCTTCGTCGTAGAAATCTTGTGTTTTCCCTTGAATTAGATTCCCGCTTTCGCGGGAATGACGAAAAGGGGATCGGGACAAACTTTGAAGCACATAGTGATTGCTGTTGCGGGTCTGTATAAATACCCCTTCAAGCGCCATGCTGCTGACATGAAGCGCCAAACTAAAAGCATTAAAAGCAGAACGCATGTCTAAACGATTTAATTCCGCGTCAAAATCGATGAATGCCGCGAGATGCACCTTTAATATTCCTTGGAAACGCAAGATGGCCCGGGTGGAAATAATAATGTCTGGATTCCCGACAGAAGCATTCGGGAATGACATATTTGGGTTTACATTCGGGAATGACATATTTGGACTTGGCTTCTTACTTTCACGCTCAAAAGCTACGATTTTCGCTTGAGGGAAAAGTTTCTTTAACTCTGTTTGTAATTGTTCCACCCCGATGCCCTGTGAGCGCCAGCTTGGTTTATGGCACTTCGGGCAAACCGTACTCCCAAGCGCGGTGTAGGCGCAATGGCGGCACAAATATTTCCCTTCTAATCTTGAATAGATCAGCGGGCTGTCGCAGTGGGTGCATTTTAAAATTTCCGCGCAGTCAACACAACGGGTCAAACGGTACGATCCCCTGCGATTTAAAACCAGGATACTTTTCTTGCCTGCTTTCAAGGCGGCTTCAAGCGCATCACGCACCGGCGCAGAGATCAATCCGGGCACGAATTTATAATTAGACAGGTCCACCGTCCTTGCTAAGGGAAGGCCGGCGGTTGGCTCTTCGCTCAATTTAATTTTACCTTCACGCGCCAAGGCCATCAGTTCCACCGACGGAGAAATCCCCACAAAAGCTATATCAAAGCCGTACATTTTAGAACGCGTCAAAAGCACCTGGGCGGCATCATACATTGGCATCTGTTCCTGCTTATAAGAATAATCCTCTTCATCAACCATCATGACGCAATCATGCCGGCCGTCACATTCAAACACCGAAGAGCGTGTACCTATTTTTATGATTCCCTCCTCCCTATCCCGCCCCACAAGGGGGAGGGAATTGGAAAGCGTCTGGCCCCTGAAAGCGTCAGGGACTAAGATTAAAAAACTGGATTCCCGCTTTCGCGGGAATGACATAGAATTTATGTATCCGTCTATGATCTCTTGAATTTTAGCCGCGTAGGAACCGGGCGGGCACCTGTATAAAGACAATAGCGGCTTATGGTCCCGATGGATGGAAGGTTTATGATCTGTTCTATTCCTCAACATCGTACTTAAAGCTTCCCCTAAGCTGCAACCGTAATAAGCGCAAAAGTCCCGGGCAAAATCTAAATCCAGACTATTAAACACCGCGGAGTCATCACACAAGGACTGTACAAGTTTTAATTTGGAAAAGGCGCTTGCCCCAAGCAGGCCAATCACAAAACCAATTTTGAATTTTGGCCCGAAAGACACTTTTACACGCGTCCCTACCGTAATTGAGGGAGCTAAATGCTCGGGGACCAGATAATCAAAAGGCCCGTCGAGAGGTAAATCAAAGACAACTTGGGCAATCATGGCGTTAACAACCGTTAAAAGACTAGTTTAATGCATGTAAGGATAAATTGTTCTTTTTGCGACACTTCGATTTTAGCCGACGCATGCCGAGGTCACGAAGGAATTGCGAGCCGAAGGGCGAGCAATGCCGAGGATGTTCGAGTCCTGAACTTCCAGAGAAGTTCAGGACGAGTTTCCGAGGCACCGAGTGACCGAGGACCGTCGGCGTTAAGAAAAGATTCTCTGTTGCTTGCTCGACAACGGGGTAGCTTAATCGAGTGGAACAAAAAATAATAAGTTCATCCTTTTCATGTACTGGATTCCCGCTTTCGCGGGAATGACAGTGATGATTAGTTATAGTAGCGCAATAATGTCTGCAACGGCATTGGGTTTGGATAATTCGCTCATTCGCCCTCGCAAAGCATCTAAATCTTCAGGATGAGAATCCCACTCATGAATGGTCTGGGCGATCTGGGGCACAGAACTTTGAGTTTGAGGGGCCGCCTCATAGGCGCTTAAAACCTTGATATTATTGGTCTCCTGCCCCGGGATGGCGCTAAAAAATATCATCGGCAATTTTTTTACCAACGCTTCAGCAATGGACAGTCCCCCGGGTTTGGTCACCATGACATCAGCAACAGACATCAATTCATCCATATTGTCAACCAACCCCAGAACATGCGCGTTCTTGCGGGCTAAGGACTTTAAGCGTTCGTATAAATCCCGATTATGCCCGCAAACAATCAGCAGTTGATAACCTTCAAGCAGCTCCATAAGCTCTTCCATCGGCCCCATGCCAAAAGCACCGGTAGCGATTAAAATGGTCATCCCGTCCTGGAGCCCTAATTTTTTCTTGAGCGCAATAGTATCGGTCTTAAAAGCAAACCTGGCATCGGTGGGAATGCCGGTCGTAAAAATGGCTTCAGGCCTCACGCCTAAAGC
>Ga0209824_10001923_pt1 | contig 11122 bp, 11 predicted proteins | sample VDWuncwatermetaG_FD_184124 | JGI IMG/M metagenome (GOLD analysis project Ga0209824, IMG submission 184124) | Wastewater microbial communities from Netherlands to study Microbial Dark Matter (Phase II) - VDW unchlorinated drinking water (SPAdes)... ...
AGTACCGCACGGAGTTGGCGCTCGCCCTGCGTCACCACGGCGAGATGCGGCTGAAGACCCAGGGTCTCACCGCCGCTGACCCGCTCCTCCGTGAGGCGCGTGACCTCTACACCTACATGAGCCGCCAGAGCGATGTCGAGGCGATAGACAAGGCGCTGGCGGGGGGCCAGGCGCAGGAGCCGTCCGCAGTCTCCAAGACGGTGGGCGAATAGATTATCGGTCGCAGGGAGGACACCAGATGGAATCCCGGGTCATCACCATCGCGAGGTCACTGGGCGCCAGCGGCGAGGAGGTGGGGCATCTGGTCAGCAAAGAGCTCAGCTTTCGTTACGTGGACGAGGAGATCATCGTCCGGGCTGCCGAAAAGGCCGGGGTGTCACCCGAAGTCATCGCGCAAGTGGAGCAGACTCAGCCGCTAATCGTCCGCATCCTCGAATCCATGGCGCGCTATCCCGTTGAGCCGATGGCGGGGCAGGTTGTGGCGCTGGCGTCGGACCCTTCGCTCAGGTCGCCGGCGTACGAGAAGTTGATCGAGCAGGTGATCCGGGAGACGGCCGCCGAGGGGAATGTTGTCATCCTTGCCCATGGCGCCGGGATACACCTGGCCGGGACCAAAGATCTACTGCGGGTGTTCGTGACTGGCTCGCCGGGCGTGCGGTCAGAGCGGCTCAAGCACGATGCCAAGCTCGACGAACAACCTGCCAGGAAAGCTATCCGGGATTCAGACCGCCAGCGTCGAGAGTACCTGCGGCGCTTCTGCGATGTCGGCCAGGAGTCGCCGACCCACTACGACCTTGTCATCAATACCGATTTCCTGACAACACCGCAGGCCGCCGAGTTGATCGTGTCCGCATCGAGACTGTAGATACGGCAACCGGCTGCGCTCACTCGACTGACGCCGCAGCCAGCGCGGGTGTCGAGTGGGCGCAGAGCATCCCGCTACAGTCCTTCGTGCCCCGCAGTCGCAAGGATGCTAGAATATCGTTGTCCGAAGGTGAGGTGATCTTTGAGCGGGGTCATCGTCTATACTCTGCGCAACTGTCCCACCTGCGATAAGGCCAAGGCTGCCCTGCGCCAGCGCGGCGTCGAGTTCGAGGAGCGGCGGGTGGACGAGAACGCGGAGTGGTGGGACGAGGCCCTCAAGTACGCCTTCACTGTCCCGGTCATTATTTGGGGTGACGGCGATGTGGAGATCGGCTGGGAAGGCGAACACGGGTGAGAGATCACCTAGCGGGGAGAGCCGGAGGCCCTCCGAGAGACCAGCCCCGTTAAACGCCCCAACCAGAAGGCGCGCACCTGTGAAGGATGTCCCTTCTCTTCAGGTTTTCAACACCCTGACCCGGAGCAAGGAGGCGTTCGTGCCCCTACAGCCGGGCCGGGTCAGAATCTACACCTGCGGCCCCACAGTCTATCGGTACGCCCATATCGGGAACCTGCGGGCCTACCTACTGGCCGACTGGCTGCGCCGTTTCCTGGAGGCACAAGGATACCGGGTCACCCACGTCAAGAACATCACCGACGTGGGCCACATGCGCCAGGAGATGCTGGAGCGCGGCGAGGACAAGGTCATCGCTGCGGCCCTGGCCGAGGGGAAGTCGCCTCAAGAGATCGCTGAGTTCTATACCCAGGCTTTCCTGCGCGACGAGGCACGGCTGAACATTCTGCCGGCGCATATCTTGCCGCGGGCCTCGGAGAACGTGCCGGAGATGGTCGAATTGACCCGCGGTCTGGTGGAGAAGGGATTCGCCTACACGGCGCAGGGTAACGTGTACTTCGAAGTAGGCAAGTTCCCGGGCTATGGGAAGCTCTCCGGCCAGCAGGCCGCTGGCCTGGAGGAAGGGGTGCGCGTGGAGGTTGACCCGCTCAAGCGCGACCAGCGGGACTTCGCCCTGTGGAAGGCGGCGGAGCCCGGGCGGCTGCTGAAGTGGCCCAGCCCCTGGGGCGACGGGTTCCCCGGCTGGCACATCGAGTGCTCGGCCATGGTGGGAAAGTTCCTGGGGCCGCAGATCGATATCCACACAGGGGGAGTAGACAACATCTTCCCCCACCACGAGGACGAGATCGCGCAGAGCGAGGCGGCGCTGGGCGTCCAGCACGTCCGGTACTGGATGCACGGTCAACACCTGCTGGTGGACGGGCTCAAGATGGCCAAGTCCACCGGCAACACGTACGCGCTGGACGATCTGGAACGCCGCGGCTTCGAGCCGTTAGTCTTACGCTATCTCTGCGCCACGGCTCACTATCGCTCCCGGCTGAATTTCACCCTGACCTCGCTCGGGGCGGCCCAGAAGGCGCTCCAGCGACTGCGCCTGAAGCTGTGGGACACGGATGGGCGCGTGACCAAGAAGGCGCAGGCCGCAGGAGAGCGGCTGCGCAGGCGCTTCTGGGCGGCGGCAGCCAACGACTTGAACCTGCCGGCGGCACTGGCGGTGACGTGGGAGGTTGCGCGGTCCACTTTGCCGGGGCCTGTCAAGCGCGAACTGCTGATGGACTTCGACCGACTGCTGGGGCTGGACCTGGTGAAGGTAGACAGGCCTCCGGACCCGTCTGGCGAGGTGGCGGCGCTTCTGAGTCAGCGAGGTACCTTCCGCCGAAGGGGATCCTACGCGGAGGCGGACGCTCTCCGGTCACAGGTCATCGCTATGGGTTACGAGGTGCTCGACACGCCGACTGGAACGCAAGCCTGGCCGCTGCCGGCCTGGGCCCGCGAGGAGGCGAGCATCTCTTCCAGCCGCGATGTCGCCTCCCTGCTGGAGGAGCCGGAGGCAGTCGACTTAACGATAAGCGTGGTGGCGCGCCAGGGGTGCGCGGAGCTGAACCGCTGCCTAGACTCCGTGCAGCGCTGGCTGGGCCCCGCCCGCGCCGAGATAATCTTCGTGGACAACGGGTTTGAGGACGAATGCGGCCACCAACTGGACGACATTGCCGGCCAGGACCAGCGGCTGCGGGTCTTCCACGCCGATCACTTCTTGGGCACGGCGGCGGCCCGCAACGTGAGCCTGCGCCAGGCGCGCGGGCGGTACGTCCTGTTCATCGACACCAGCGTGGAGGTCGTGGGCGACGTTTTCTCGCGGCTGGGCGCGATGCTGGACGACCCCACGGTGGGCATCGCCGGCTGCTGGGGAGTCGTCACCAGCGATATACGCTCGTTCGACGAGGCCACTTCCTCCGGCGACGTGGACGCTGTGGAGGGCTACCTGATGGCCTTCCGGCGGGACGTGCTGCGAGAGGTCGGCTTCCTGGACGAGAAGTACCGCTTCTACCGGCACCTGGACCTGGACTTCAGCTTCGCCGTGCGCAGCCGCGGCTACCGCGCAGTCATCGACCAGGGGCTACCTCTGGTCCGGCACGAGCACGTGGAGTGGTCAAGCACGCCGCCGGAGGAGCGGGAGCGGCTGAGCAAGCGGAACTTCTATCGCTTCCTGCGCAAGTGGGGAGAGCGCAGGGACCTGCTGGTGGGACCAATTAGAGATTAGGGGCTGGGGGTTAGAGGCTAGAGGTTGGAATGGTCAGTCCAATCTCTAACTTCTACCCTCTGGCCTCCGGCCCGAGCGCTCCCGCCGCCATCTGCCAGATCTCCTGAGGGGTGAAGAACGTGGTGCGGTAGCCCACCCAGCGGTCGGCGTCGGCGTCGTAGTCGCCGTCGTAGGCGGCCTGGACGCGATCGTATATCTCTTTCACCACCCGGCTGGTGCTGGAGAAGCGGACCTCCTGACCCCTGACCGCCGCCTCGCGGTTGAGGATGGAAACGATCCCCTCGGAGCCGGACATGGCCCCGATAAGGCTCCGCTCGGCGGTCTTACTGCCGACCAGCGCCGGGTCGTAGGCCAGATAGATCAGCCCGCCGGGGGCGTCCTCCTGGCGGGCGACGCCGGCCTGGTGGATTCCAGCTTGGGTGGTGAACACCTCCCCAATAATGGGCGATGTCCGGGGCACAGGCGTCAGGTGCTCCTCGACCAGGGAAGCCATCTCGGAGAGGACGGGCAGGTTGAATCCGGGGTCACCATAGAGGCGTATGTAACCGGCCAGCACCTGCTCCAGGGAGGTGTTGCCGGTGCGCTCGCCCAAGCCGGCGAAGGCGACGTTTACCTTGCGGCAGCCGTATCGCCAGGCAGCCAGGGAGTTGGCGGTGGCCAGGCCGAAATCGTTGTGGCCGTGGAACTCCAGCTCGGCGCCGGTCTCCCGGACCAGAGTCGAGATCAGATGGGGTATCCCTTGGGGCAGAGCGGCGTAGGGGTCAGGAACGCCCCAGCCGATCGTATCGCACACACGGAACTTCGCCTGTCCTTCCGTGGCCTCGATCACCGTCTGCATGAAGGGTACGACCCAGCCGTCGATGTCGGCGCGGGTCGTGTCCTCCAGGTGTACGCGGGGCGTCATGCCGTACTCGCAGGCGCTGAGAATGGGCTTCAGGTACTTATCGATCGCCTCTTCCTTGCTGTGATAGTTCAGCTTGTCGAAAATGTGGTGGTCCGATGAGGAGGCCAGCATGCCGGTCTCCCTCACCCGCCCCTGGCTCACGTCGTGCAGCTCTTTCACATCCCGGGGAGTGGCCCGGATCCAGGTGGTGATCTTGGGGTAGTCGTACTCCCGCTCCAGCAACTTGTCCAGAACCCACAGGTCGCGTCGCTGGTAGATGAACGTCTCGATGGCGTAGATGCGGCCGGTGCCGGCGTCCAGCTCTTGGAGGAGGTCGACGTAGCGGACGCGGGCCTCGTTGGGGAAGAGGGCGAAGCGGGAGTCCTGGGCGCCGTCCCGCAACGTCGTGTCCGTGATCAGCTTGGGGAGTCGGTCGCCGTCATCACCGGCAGGTAGGGGCGCTGGCTCCACCTCCAGGCGAACCGGCGGCATACGGCCCTGGAAGTTGTAGTAGACGCGGTTGGGGTTGACGGGACGATTAGCGGCCATACGTTATTCCAATAGGTGGTAGCGGACGCCCCCTATTGTAATGCCGCGGGTCGGCGCTGACCAGTAAGGTCGTGTTAACTCTGTGCTACGGACATCCAAGACTCAACAGACTTCGCGATTGAAAGCCCGCCGCCCGGTAGCGGCGGCAGCTACTTATCCTCATCCACTACTCCCGACCCAGTCCAGCGGCGCCGCCGCTCCATTACGGGCGCTCCCCGGCGCCATTCCATCACGTACTGGTCGCCGTTCTCGAGGTACTTGATGTGGACGGCGCTCTCAATGTCGATCCTGAACAAGTGGAACGGCCCTTCCGGGCGCCAGCCGGTCGCCTCCTTTAGCGCATGGCAGTACCGCTCGACGGTCGTCGGGTCGCGGACGTCCACCGCCTTCCCGCGCAGCTTGAACTCGCCCGCCGGGTCGTTCTTGTCGATGACGGCGCTGTGGACGACATACCGGGGGTCGCGCAGGAGGTCCAGCGCCTTGCGGGACTGCCACATCATCCCCAAGTAGAGCTCCGCTTCGAAGAAGAAGAACTCGCAAGGGCTTATGCGGGCCGTGCCATCCCTGCGGATGCTCCCCACCAGCACCACCTGCGTCCGCTGGAAGCGCTCCGCCCCCAGCCGGGCCAACTCGGGGGCCTCGCGCGCGAAGTCGGCCCAGTTCATGATCTATGTCGGACTGCTTGAGTCGAGCAGCATGATGGCGGTGATGGGCGCCCTGACCCACCACACCGCGCTGCCCCAGATTCCTTCGCGTACAATTACTTCAGCTTCCAGAGCGTAGTCGTCGCTCAGAATGACAGAAAAGCTAGTCCTCCAGCGTACTCGTGTCACCCTCGGGGAGGCCCAGCTCGCGGGCCTCCTTCTATGCCTCGGCCAGCGAGAGTTCCAGAGGCTGGCCCTTCAGGGCGCTGACCTTGAGGATGGAGAAGCCGATAATGCGGCCCTGCGCGTCCACCTTGGCCATGACCTGGTCGAGGGCCGTCTCCCGAAATGTCCCCGACCGATCCTCGAAGATGACCTCCAAGTAGTCCGCCTCGGGGTCGTACCAGACTTTTATCCGCTCTTCCACAGGACTTCGCCTCGCTTCGGACGCTCGGTGAAGAACGCCGTAATCAGGAATGCGTCGTCGCCTCGCCATTTTACCACGGCACAGAGGTACTTCTCGCCAACGGCGGGACTGCGGTAGCGGCGATGATACAACCGTACGTCTGGGTCGGACCGAGATTGGATGACGACCTCAGGCTGAACTAACGTCTCGGCGATGTGCGCCTCTTCCCCCACCATTTCGGGGTGCCCCAGCACGTGGGCGAGCCGTTCCTGGGTCACCCGTATGCTGACGCCCCAGCAGTCAGGCCAGACTGCCACGCGACCGCCAAGGCGCCGACCATCGACAGGCCACCCCCTAGTCCTCCAGCGTACTCGTGTCACCCTCGGGGAGGCCCAGCTCGCGGGCCTTGAGCAGACGGCGCATGATCTTGCCGCTGCGGGTTTTGGGCAACGAGGGCACGAACTCGATCTCGCGCGGCGCCACGCCGGTACCCAGCCTCTCGCGACCGAAGCGGAGGAGCTCGCGGCGCAGCTTCTCGTCGGGCTGGTAGCCGTCCTTAAGGGCTACGAAGGCCTTGACCACCTCCATGGCCACGGGGTCCGGCTTGCCGATAACCCCCGCCTCGGCCACCGCCGGGTGCTCGAGCAGGGCGCTCTCGACCTCGAACGGCCCTACCAGGTGGCCGGCGGTGTTAATGACATCGTCGGCGCGGCCCACGAACCAGAAGAAGCCGTCGGCGTCCATGCGGGCGCGGTCGCCGGTAATGTACCAGCCGTTTTGGAAGCGCGACTGGTAAAGCTCCGGGTTGTTCCAGTAGGTGCGGAACATGGACGGCCAGCCGGGCCGGATGGCGAGGTTGCCCTCTTCGCCCGGCGGCAGCTCCTTCCCTTCATCGTCGATGATGGCCGGGTCGACGCCGGGGAAGGGACGGCCCATGCTGCCGGGCCGGATCTCCTGCACCGGATAGTTGGCGATGAGGATGCAGCCCGTCTCGGTCTGCCACCAGTTGTCGTGGATGGGCAGGCCGAACACCTTCTGGCCCCAGAAGACGCCCTCGGGGTTCAGTGGCTCGCCCACCGAGCAGATGTAGCGCAGGCTGGACAGATCGTGCTTCTTGGGCAGCTCCTCGCCGGCCTTCATCAGCATGCGGATGGCAGTGGGCGCCGTGTACCAGACGGTGACGCGGTACTTCTGGATGAGTGAATACCAGTGGCTGGCACCGAAACCGCCCTCGTAGACGAGGCTGGTGGCGCCGTTGCTCCAGGGCCCGAACATGCCGTAGGAGGTGCCGGTGACCCAGCCGGGGTCGGCGGTGCACCAGTAGACGTCATCGTCGTGGATGTCTAGGACGTACTTGGCAGTGGCGTAGTGCCCCATGATCGCCATGTGGACGTGGGCGGCGCCCTTGGGTTTGCCGGTCGTGCCGGAGGTGTAATGCATGACGGCGAAGTCCTCCGGGTCCGTGGCCACGGTCTCGAACTCGTCGGGCTGAGGGCCGGCCAGTTCGTCCCAGAGGACGATGCCGTTCCCCGGCTGGGCCGGGTGGCGCCGCGTGACCAGGACAACGTGCTGCAGGTTGGGCAGGTCGCGGCGGACCTCCTTCACTCGCGCCCACAGGTCGGGGCTGGTCACCAGCACCTTGGCGCCGCTGTCGGCTAGACGGTCGCGCACGGCATCGGGGCCGAAAGCGGAAAAGAGCGGGCCGACGACGGCGCCCAGCTTCAGGGTGCCAAAGACGGCAAAGTAGCACTCCGGGATGCGCTCTAGGAAAACAAACACCCGGTCGCCCTTCTCAACGCCGAGGCTGCGGAGGGCGTGAGCGGCCTTGCTGGCCCCGCGGACCATCTCGGCGAAGGTGTAGCTCTCACTCTCGCCGTTCTTACCCTCCCAAAGCATGGCGACTTTGTCACGCCGTGGGGTCTTCAAGTGGCGGTCCAAGCACTCGTAGGCGATGTTGAGGCCGCCGCCGGCGAGGCCGTCCAGCTCGCCGCTGAGGTTGTGCCAAGAGAAGTCGCGCCGGATTCGCTCGTAGTCGGTTAGATTAGGCTTCACCGCCATGCGATCGACGGGCAGCTTGGCGATAGGGGAATAGTCCAATGCCGTCGCCTCCATGTCCCGGGACAGGTAGCCCCAATGGGCGTTCTCCAATTTAGCGCAAGGCTCAAGGCTGGTCAACGACGGTGTGGCGGCCGGCGCGGCGGTTTGCCAACCTGCGGAGGTCAATCTATCATGGGGGTAGTACCGTATAAGAGATAGGCGATGGGCGTTCTGGAGATCGGCGGAGTTAGCATATTCGTAGCCTTCCTGGCGGGGCTGCTCTCCTGCGCTTCTCCCTGCGTGCTGCCGCTGATCCCGGCCTATCTGGGCTACCTCACCGGCGCCTCCGCTGAAGGCGTTGGAGCGGCGGTGGCTGCTCCCAGCGGCCCCGGCGCAATGGTGGCCGTCGCTTCTCCCTCGAGGGTACGAACCCCATCGCCGTTCCTGCACGCCGTCAGCTTCGTAACCGGGTTCTCGGCCGTCTTCATCGCCTTGGGCGCCTCGGTGGGCCTCATCGGCCTCCTGTTCAGCGACCAGCAGTTCGTCCTGCGCGACCACCAGGACCTGATCCTGAAGGTCGCAGGCGGCACCCTGATCGTGCTGGGGCTGCACCTGAGCGGGGTCATCACCATCCCCTTCCTGGAGCAAGAGCGCCGGCTCAACGTCAACGTCGGCGACCAAGTGAGCTATCTGCGCTCCTTCCTCGTCGGCTCGACATTCTCGGCCGGCTGGAGCCCCTGCATCGGGCCGACGTTGGGGGTCGTCCTGACCCTGGGCGCGGCCTCGGCGACTGTCTGGCAGAGCGTCATGCTGCTGTCCGTCTATTCGCTGGGCCTGGCCGTGCCCTTCCTGGCCATGGGGTTGGGCTTCGGTTTCGTGCGCCCGCTGTACAACCGGGCCAAGCGCTACGTAGGAATAGTGAACTACATCAGCGGCGCCATGCTGATCGTCGTCGGCATCCTCATCTTCACCAACAGCCTCATCAACCTGAACAGCCTGTTCAACTTTGGCTTCCTGGGAAACATATCGGGGGAGAAGTAGCATGTCTGAACGATGGAGCGAAAAGCCCTGGGTGCCCAACGGCCTGATCGTCCTGGAGCAGGTGGAAGAGGCCTGACTCAGGCGCTGGCCTAGCGGAGCGAGCAAGAGAATGTCACTGACGGCAGGGTTGCGACAGGCGGGAGACTCCATAGCGAGGTATGCGAGGAGATGGTGGTGGGTGCTCGCCGCGGCGCTGGCGGTGCTCGGGGCGGCCTGTGGGGGAGCGGCCACCAACGGCAGATCTGCCGAGGACGCGGGTACGACAACTACTGGCCAGTCCACGCCCACGAGGGAACCTGAGGTGAAGGATATACCGCCAGTGGTCGGCTGGAATACCGACTGGTCAAAGCGCAGTATCGACCTCTCGGAGCTGATCCGCGGGCTCAGCGCGACCGATCCCCGAGACGTGATCCCACCCCTCGATGAACCCAAGTTCGAGACTGTGGAGGAGGCGTCGCAATGGCTGGATGATCGGGAGCCCGTCGCTCTTCTGGAGCTGGACACGGAAGCCCGCGCCTACCCGCTGCGGATCCTCACCTGGCACGAGATAGTTAACGATCAGGTGGGAGATCTGCCGGTCGCTGTCACCTATTGTCCCCTGTGCAACAGCGCCGTCGGGTTCAGCCGGGTGGTAAACGGGGAGGTTCTGCGGTTCGGCACGTCCGGGCTCCTGCGCAACAGCGACCTGGTCATGTGGGACCGCCAGACGGAGTCACTGTGGCAGCAGATCACAGGGGAAGCCATAGTCGGCAAGCTGACCGGAACCAGCCTCGACTTCCTGCCGGTCTCGATAGTGTCGTGGAAGGACTTCAGGGAGGGGTTTCCGGACGGGACGGTGCTGTCACGAGACACCGGCTTCGAGCGTGCCTACGGCTCAAACCCGTACGTGGGCTACGACAGCGAGCAGCGGCCCTTCCTGTTCAGCGGGGAGCCGGACGACCGCTATCCGGCCATGGAGCGCGTGGTAGGCGTAACCGTGAACGGAACGAACAAGGCTTATCCGTTCAGCGTCATCTCGCAGGAGCGAGCCGTGAACGATGTCGTGGCCGGGGAACCGGTCTTGGTCGTTTGGGGGTCCGAGGGTACCGCCTCGGCGCTGGACAGCCCTGACATCCCTGCGGGCCGGAGCGTGGGAGCCGGCCTGGCCTACCTGCGGACGGTGGAGGACCGGGTGCTGACCTTCGATGCCCAGGGGGACGATGCGTTCAAGGACCGCGAGACCGGCAGCACCTGGGACCTCTTGGGCAACGCCACCGCCGGGTCCCTGGCTGGCACCAAGCTGACGCCAGGGGTGCACACGAACCACTTCTGGTTTGCCTGGGCAGCATTCAACCAGGGGTCGCCGGTCTACACCGGCAGCGCCGGGGGCCAATAGGATGGCGACGACCTCGAGATCCGATCTTGGCAGGCGCCTCCTGGCGCTGGGGGGCCTCGCCGTCATCGTTGGCGGCCTTGTGCTCATCTTGTGGGCAGCGGGCCTCCTAGGCAGCCAGGGCGGCGGCACCAGCTCCAGCGGTGTCGAGATCCAGAACGTCTTGGTGCTGGCCCCGCCGCCGGCGCCCGGCCGGCCCGGCCTCGACATCGAGCCCGCCGTGGGTAAGCTGGCCCCGGACTTCGAGATATCGGACTTCGACGGGGCGCGCCACCGGCTGAGCGAGTTCCGTGGGAAGCCGGTGTACCTGAACTTCTGGGCCACCTCGTGCCTTGCCTGCATAGCCGAGTTGCCGGACATGTACGAACTGATGCAAAGACACAAAGACAACCTGACCGTCATTACCGTGAACCGGCGCGAGCCCGTGAGACGAGCGGCCAGCTACTTCGCAAACCTCCCCCGTCTCGATGGCCAGAAGGGCGTCAGCTTCACCGTCAACGGCATGGACCCCGACGACACCCTGTACCAGAAGTACCGAGGCCTGGGCATGCCCGTAAGCGTGTTCATCGACGCCAACGGGGTCGTGACCCGCGTATACAACAGCGTCTTGCGCCTGGCCCAGATGGAGCAGTTCGTGGGCGAAGCGCTGGCATCAGCCCCCCTGGCGGAGAGCCAGCGCTAGCCCTCGCAGGTACGAGCGACGGCGTGGTAGGG
>Ga0209824_10001926_pt1 | contig 11117 bp, 10 predicted proteins | sample VDWuncwatermetaG_FD_184124 | JGI IMG/M metagenome (GOLD analysis project Ga0209824, IMG submission 184124) | Wastewater microbial communities from Netherlands to study Microbial Dark Matter (Phase II) - VDW unchlorinated drinking water (SPAdes)... ...
ACTGGGCGGGGAAGCTCGATATTGAAGTCGAAGCGCTTGCCCTAAGACCCATGAAAAACAAGTGGGCGTCATGCTCGACGAGCGGCAACCTTAACTTTAACGCCGAACTGTTGGAATTAGACCGAGATGTTGGGGATTACGTTATAGTCCACGAATTGCTCCACTTTGTCGTTCCGCACCACGGCAAGCTCTGGAAGAGTCTGATGCGAGCACACCTCGGGGATTACGAGAGGCTCGACGGGAAACTGAAAGGCTTGGGTAAGCGGGGTGATATTTGATATTTCGACATCCTTGCCCAGGAAATCGTCGTCCCTCGACTCGCTTCGCTCGGGACGCCTTCGAGCCCTGAGCCTCAGGCCGAAGGGACCCCGAGCCAGGACCCACGGCCAGCCCGTGGACCGCGTCGAGGGGTCGATGACCTCGAAGCCGCCCTCGAACGATTTCGTGAAATCGTAAATGACCTTAGGAACAGAGAAAATGCAGAGAAGATTGTTCGGGAGTCTTTTCCAGGCGCAAGCGTGCCCGAAGGCATCCCGCCCGCTGTGCCGTGGGATCAGTTGGAGAAGAAAGGCAAAAAAATCCCGGCCAGGGTGAAGTCCATACGCGGCAAACTCAACGTTCCCCGCGAACGCTTTCACCTGACATCAGACGGCAGCTACCTCTGGGCGGGGAAGAAATGAATGCTAGCGTGCATCCTAAGCAAACTAACAGAGACAAACGTTCCTTTCTGAGTAAATATAGGATAAGATTTACCGTAACTCCCTCGGAGCGTCGGCGTGCAACTAAGGGACTGATAAGATAAAAGAGGTGACTCTAGATATGGCCGAAAAGGACAACGGGAAGCGCCAAATCAAAGGGCAAAGGTTCGTCAGCCTGTATCTGGAAAATTGGCGTAACTTCCTAAAGGTCGATATTCAACTTCAGCGCCGCGTGTTTTTGATTGGGCCAAATGCGTCAGGCAAATCAAATCTGCTTGACGTCTTTCGCTTTTTGCATGACATCGCCGCGTCAGGCGCGGGTGGAATTCAGCAGGCGGTCAAGAAACGTGGCGGGGTTTCGGCAATTCGCTGTCTTGCGGCAAGGCAAAACCCGGATGTCGTCATTCGTGTCGAAGTTGCCGGCGAAAGAGAAACGGAGACTGGTAGCTACGAGTTGCGCTTCTCCCAGGATAATCTCAGGCGTCCGTTTGTTAGGAGTGAGCGTGTAATAAAAAATGGTCTGGAAATTTTCAGCCGTCCTAATGCAGATGACGAAGCAGACCCGGAGCGACGGACCCAAACTTATCTGGAGCAGGTGAATGTCAATCGGGAGTTTCGGGACATAACTGAATTCTTCGCCTCTGTTAACTATCTCCATATTGTTCCGCAGCTCATCCGAGAGCCTGAGAGGTCCGTTGGGAGGCAAAACGATCCATACGGAGGGGATTTCCTTGAACAAATTGCGCGGACACAAGAACGAACCCAAAAATCTCGGTTGAAGCGAATCCAAGATGCCCTGGCGGTAGCAGTTCCGCAGCTTACCGAGATTGAACTTTACCGGGATGAGAAGGGAACTCCACACCTGCGAGGCAAACATGAACATTGGAGACCGCAAGGGGCATGGCAGACCGAGAATCAATTTTCGGATGGCACTTTGCGGCTTATGGGTTTGCTGTGGGCAGTATTGACTGGACGAGGTCCTTTATTGCTTGAAGAGCCCGAACTGTCGCTTCATCCGGAAGTTGTCCGATTCATACCACCGATGTTTGCACGGATTCAGCGCCGCACTGGAAGGCAAATTATTTTAAGCACCCATTCCTCCGATCTATTACGAGACGAGGGCATAGGATTAGATGAAGTATTACTCCTTGCACCTGGCAAGGAGGGCACTGAAGTAAACCCGGCCAGCAGCTTTGTGGATATAAAGGAATTGCTTGAAGGTGGCCTCACTCTACCAGAGGCAGTTATCCCGCGAACCAAGCCGGACAAAGCTGCACAACTTTCTCTCTTTGGCGACCTAGAATAGATACCAAAAAATGATCGTTGTCTCGGCCGCTGTGGAAGGTAGCGTTGATGAAGTATTGGTGAAGCGCCTTATTTCGGAAGCGGGTGGAATTCCTGGCGAAATATATGGCAAAAATGGAAAGCTGCCATTGCGGGCTAGAATCAACGCATACAACAGTGCGGCAAGATATCGGCCTTGGATGATACTCATAGACTTGAATCATGAGGCCGACTGCGCCCCTGATTTATGCCGTGCTTGGCTTCCGACAAGATCGCCAAAGCTGTGCTTTCGAGTTGCTGTCCGAGAGGTGTAAGCCTGGTTGCTTGCAGATCGCGAGCATGTTTCTAAGTTTCTTTCTATCTCCAAGGCTCGGATTCCTCTGAATCCCGAGCTGGAAGAAAATTCTAAGCAAGTGATGGTAAATCTGGCAGCGCGCTCGAGACGAAGAGATATCCGAGAAGACATGGTTCCGCGTCCTGGGAGTGGCAGGCAAGTTGGCCCAGCGTACACATCCAGACTCATTGAGTTCATCAGCGCTTCACAAGGGGGTTGGCGCCCCGACGTGGCATCGGCATATTCGCCAAGCCTCAAGCGTTGTATAGAGTGTTTAAGACGCTTGATTAGTGCGGAACAGTCGAGGGACTCGGGATCGGGCCGTGCATCTTGAATTCCATCGGGGTGGGTTCCGTCGGATGGAGTCGGGTGGTGGATCTTGAATTTCATCGGAAGGTCAGGGGGTCAAGCGTGATATTTGATATTTCGACATCCTCGCCTAGGAAATCCAGGAGCCGTAAGGAGTCGCGTCTTGAATTTCATCCATCGCCTGCAGCGTTCACGTTTTCGCAATTCCGAAACTCTCGTCGGTGAACTTGTCCTGTTTGCTCAATTACGCAATTCCGCAAATACGAAAATGTCCGGGGCTGGACGAAATTTGGGGAGCGGTGTAGTTTGAGGTAGAATAGCGGCATGTTTCAGGTATAAGGAGACGCATATGGCAGCAAAACCGAGGCTCTGGCGAGAGTTGGAGGGATTGCCGGCGGAGGTGCTGGAGGAGGTCGAGGAGTTCATCACTTCCTTGAAAAAGCGCAAAGGCAAGAGGGAAACGCCTGGTCGTAACGGAAAGGTGTTGGCGAACAAGCAACTCTCCGCGATCCGGAAGTGGGCGGGAACAAACCTAAGGGCAGGATTTGCGGGGAGAGAACATGATGCGATCCTGTATAGGGAAAACAGGTGATCTTCGTTGACACCGGCGCCTGGTTTGCCGTGGCTGTGCGGAATGACCCTGACCACACCGCCGCCATGAGATGGCTGGCGAGGAACCGCGAGCCGTTGGTTACCACAGACCATGTCTTGTAGGTTTAGTTGCAGGAGAATTTCGGATAACAGGCTTTCACGCCGCTCTTTTAGCCACCAGGGCCACGAAAACCTCGGCGTCGAGGGCTTCGGCGATGCGGCGCAGCAAGGGAAGCGAGTGGCGGCCATAGCCGGCTTGCTCGATTGCAGAAATCGCCTGCTGGCTGCAGCCTACCTTGCGCGCAAGCGCCTTCTGGGTTAACCCTTTAACTTCTCTGAGCCGACGAATCTGGAAAGCGACTTCGGCTTGCGCTCTTCTTTTGTCGAATGCAGCAGCAAAGGCAGGGTCTTTCCGCAATCGGCTCATATGTCTCTGAAAATCATTCATAATCCCATTTAATCATACGGGTATCTCAGATGCCAGTCGGTGCGAGCGGTCGGGGTGAGGTCGAAGTGATTCCACAGCGGCCGGATCAGGGCGACTAGCCGGTTGCAATGCGTCACAATTTTGACTAACCTAGCTATCATGCTGGAGCAAGAGTTTAAATACTTCAAAGACCATCAAGAAGAGCTGGTCAAGAAGTATGCTGGAAAGTACCTTGTCATCATAGGCGAGGAAGTTGTCGGGGTCCACGACACAGAAATTGACGCCTATATGGAGGCGAAAAAGCGCCATAAAGCCGATACCTTCCTCATTCAGCATTGCCTGCCTGGAGAAAACTCCTACACACAGACTTTTAATTCCAGGGTTAATTTCGGAGTCTATCCCGCAAAGGTCCGCGCAAGTCTCAGTCGCAAAGCGATCTACGGGGACCGCCTGCGGTGATTTTTTGAGCGCGAATCGTCGCTCACGCACCCATAGGCCCTAACTTATAGAACCTCTGGGCGTTGCGGTAGAGGACCGCTGCCTTGTCCGCCTCGGTAAGCTCAGGGTTCTCCCTCATTTCTCGGAGCTCCTTCTTGCAGAACTCGTTGTTCACCTCATGGGGAAAGTCGGAGGAGTAAACGAAGGGCTCGTTGCCCACCCGCTTGATGGCGTAGGCGATGTCCGGCTCGTCGCCTTCACAGCCGACGAAGATGCGGCCCGCCTTGATGTGGCGCATGATATAGTCGCTTACTCTTTCCTTTTTCTGGATCTTGAAGAACTCGCCTCTGAGATCATGCTGGACATGGGTTTCATAAGAGCGGTCAAATCTCTCCAGGCAAATTAACAGCCAGGCGACGCCCCCCTCCATGAAGCCGAACCGGACATTGGGGAATCTATCGCAGATGCCGTTAAAGATGATGCCGGCGAAAGAGATCATCTGGCCGAAGGGATGGCCTAGCGCGTGAACCGGCGCATAAGGACTCATATCATCTAAACCGAGGTTCTCGTGCGCGCCTCCGTGGATGCCGATAGCGCAACCGAGTCGATTCGCCTCCTCATAGATAGGCCAGTAGCGTTTGTGGCCGAGATGGGATTGAAAGCCGGTCGAGGGGAGCATCGCGCCGCACATGCCAAGCTCTTTTACCGCGCGCCTCAGCTCTTCCACGGCGGCCTCAGGCTCCTGAAGGGGGATCAGCGCCATTCCCTTAAAGCGGGGGCTTTTCTTGAGATAAGCCTGATGGAGCCAATCATTGTACGCGCGGGCGAGATCTATAGCCCAGTCGCGGCTCACGATCTTGCCGAAGGATAACCCGCACGTTGGGTACAGGACCGCCGCCTCAATGCCGACATCCTTCAAAAAACCCATCCAACCATCAGGCCCGACCTTTCCGAATGCGTCGGGAGGGAAATCGTGCAGGTTCGCGGAGTGGAGGTGGTCGAGCGGTGGAAAGGGATCGAAGAAGGTGTGGGTTCCGTACTTGTTACGGTACGGAAGCGGCATCCGTTTGATGATCGCTTGCAGGTCCTCAACAACGTGTCCGTCACCGTCAATGACGATTTGGTGGCTTCCGCTCTTCATAGTGACGCCTCCTTAGGTACTGCCGATACTGCTAATCAATCACAAGAATATTTCGGATACCAGTCCACAAACGTTCAATCTAATAGACCAGGGCACTTACAAACTACGATTTCAGCGCCGCCAGGATGGCGCGGACGGTGTAGACGGAAGCGAGGTGGGTGCGATATTCCTTGGAGCCGTTGATGTCTTCGGTGATGTCCTTGCCTGCCGTGACTTCGGCCGCAGCCTTTTCCAGAAGGCTGGCTTCCAGTTTTTTACCGCGCAGCATTTTCTCCAGGTTGTGGGCGCGATAGACTGTATCCGCGACGCCGGTCACACTGACGGCGATATCCTTGCAGCTCCCGTCCGAGTTCAATTCCAAACAGACTGCAATGCCGACCACCGCAAAGCCGGAGGTCCTCTGCGCGGCCTTGAGATAGGCGTTCTTGGATTCCTTTAGAGCCGGGACTCTGACCGCGGTCAGAATCTCATCAGGCTCGAGCGCGCTGGTCAGCAGGCCGAGAAAAAAATCCTCCGCCTTGATCCATCTCTCTCCCTTCGGCCCCAGCGCTTTGATCTCGGCCCCCAAGGCCAGGATCGTGGCCGGCATGTCGCCCGCAGGGTCCGCGTGCGCCAGACTGCCGCCCAGCGTTCCCTGGTTGCGCACCTGAACATCCCCGATGGTGGCGGCGGTCTGAGGGAGAAGGGGGCAGCCGCTGCGCAGGAGCTGAGATTCTTCGATCTGGCTGTAAGTGGTCATGGCGCCGATAACGATGTGATTTTTCTCCTCGCGGATATGGCTCAGATCGGGAATGCGGCAGAGATCGACGATGCAACTGGGCTTCGAGAGCCTAAGCTTCATCAGCGGAACCAGACTCTGCCCGCCGGCGAGAATCTTGACGTCCTCCCGGGAAGAAAGCAGATCGATCGCTTCTTGCAGAGACGCCGGGGAAAAATATTCGAAGGAAGCTGGAATCATCCTTGATCCTTCCGCCTGCCGCCTTCCTGGATCAGTTTCCAGACGGCCTCAGGTGAGAGCGGAAGCTCTCTCACTCTGACGCCAAGGTGCTTTAATGCGTCCTCTACGGCGCTGGCGATGGCCGCGGGGGAGGGGATTGCGGCTCCCTCTCCGGCCGCTTTTTGGCCCAGAGTCGTAAAGGGGGAAGGCGAGGGGCGATGCTCGATCTCAATTTTTGGCGTCTCCACCGCGGACGATTTGCCGTAATCCGTGAGCGTGAGCGTGAGGAGCTGGCCGTCGGAATTGTAAACGAATCCCTCGCCGAGAGCGACGGATATGCCGTGTGCCGCGGAGCCATAGATCTGCCCATTGACGACATCGGGGTTGATAACCGTGCCGTTGTCCCCGACGACAAGATACCTGAGTACGTGCACCTTGCCTGTTTGCCTGTCTACCTCTACGACGGCCACGTGAGCGCCGGCGGAAAAAGTGAATTGTGCGCGAACCAATCCTCCAGGTCCGGGGACAAGATTGGGCTCGCCGTGGGGGAAAGTGTAATAAAAGGTGGTCTGCAGGCCGGCCTCGAATCCTTTGGGCATCAGCGCCTGGTTGCCATAGGCGATCCGCCCCAGTTCGGCAAAGCTGACTTTTTTGAGCGGGGAGCCGGCTGCCTGAATAACGCCGCCGCTCATCCTGAGCTCGTCGGGCTTGGCATTGAGCACGTGCGCTGCGAGAACGAGCATTTTCTCCTTCAGCCTCGAGGCGGCGCCGTGTACGGCGCCGATGTCGTAGAGGTGAAAGTTGTTGCCGCTGTTGGCCGCAGCGACACCCCACGGCGCCAGGTCGCTGTCGAACGGGGTGCTGGTGCTGATCTGCTCCGGATCGATACCCAGGATATCCGCCGCCACCTGTGCCGTCGTGGTCTCGTGGGACTGCCCGCAGTTGGGCGAGCCGAGAAATAGCGTCACCGTGCCGTTCTTCTCCAGCTTGACGGTAGCGCCGTTGACCCCGCCGGAACCGGGCGTTTCTTTCATCTCGGGGAAGATAGCCATATCTCTGGCGGCGTTTCGGCCGCCGGGCTCTACGCCGATGACCACCCCGATCCCCAAAAGCCGGCCGTGCTCGCGCTCGCGCCTTTGCTCTTCCTTAAGTTTCTCGTATTCGATCTTTTCCAGAGCGCGCTTTAACAACCCGGGATAATCGCCGCTATCGTAGATGTTCCCGCTGGGCGTCGTAAAGGGCATCTCCTGGGGCTGGATGAGATTTACCAGGCGGACTTCGATCGGGCTCAAATCGAGTTCCTCCGCAATGCGGTCCATCATCCGCTCCCAGATGAAGCACATGGCCGGTTTGCCGATGCCCCGGTTGGGGACGACCGGGCACTTGTTGGTCACAACGGAATGGCCTTCCAGAAAGATGTTTTTAACCTTGTAGGTGTTCGAGAGGTTGTTCAGCTTGTTGGTGAAATGAATCGTCAGCGTGCTGACGGATCCCCCGACATCGTCGATCTCTTTGAATTTCAATCCCAGGACCGTCCCGTCTTTTTTGACCGCGGCCTCGACGTCGAACTCCTGGGCGCAGGAATGGCCGGCCGCCATCATGTGCTCGCTGCGATCCTCTATCCACTTTACCGGCCGGCCACTCTTCATCGCCAGAAGGCTGATAATGACAACGTATTTGCGTATCAGATGGATCTTCTGGCCAAAGCCGCCGCCGATGTCGGGAATAATGACCCGTATGTCCTCCAGGCCGAACGCCTCGCGCAGCGCATCGTAGATCACTTCCGGCACCTGGGCATTCACCCAGACGGTGAGCTTCTTGCTGGCGGCATCGAACGAGGCTATGCAGGCAAAAGGCTCCAGGGGCGTTGAGCTGTAACGGTGGATCTTAAGTTTTTCTTTAACTATTTTGTCCGCCTGTTTGAACGCCGTCGGAACATCGCCGTAGTGCAGGGAACCCTTCCAGGCGAGGTTCGACTCCAGCTCCTCGAACAGCAGCGCCGCTGCGGGACGGATCGCTTCGGCCGTGTCGACTACGGCGGGGAGGGGATCGTACTCTACGGAGATCAGTTCCATCGCGTCCTCGGCCTGGCCCCGCTTCCGGGCGGCCACGGCCGCAACGGGCTCCCCCATGTAGCGGACCTTGTCCATGGCGGTCGCGTATTCGGGGATCGGCCGCTTGAGTCCGGCGGCGTAGCGGCCCGGTTTGAAGGGGTTGCTTTTTCGCTTGATCTCCTCGGGCGTGATGACAGCTAAAACCCCCGGCGCCGCCTCGGCCTCTTTGGAATCCACGCTGACAAGCCGCGCGTGCGCGTGGGGACTGCGCAGAACTACCGCATGCAACATGCCCGGGAGGATGATGTCGTCGATGAAATGGCCTCTTCCAGTGACATGTCTTGGCCCCTCCTTACTGCGCGTTGGTTGACCTATGTACTTTGTTTCAGACATGCTTAGAAGAATTTTGAATTTTTAATTGTCCGGAAATTCACAATTCAAAATTCACAATTTATAATTTTTCAAAAGTTTCGCGGCTGCCTTTACCGCTTCTACTATCTGCATGTAGCCCGTGCACATGCAGAGATTGCCCTCGAGGCCCTTACGGATATCCTCTTCAGTCGGATCCGGGTTTTTCATGAGAAGATAGTGCGCGGCGAGGATCATGCCCGGCGTGCAGTAGCCGCACTGCAGTCCGTAGCGTTGGACAAAGGCCTCTTGAATCGGATGGAGCGCGCCGTTCGCCGCCAATCCCTCAATGGTCAGGATCTCTTTTCCATCCGCCTGCGGGGCGAAAAGGAGACATGACTTGACCAGCCTGCCGTTGAGGAGGATGGAACAGGCGCCGCATTCCCCGATCACGCATCCGACATGGGTGCCCGTCAGGCCGATATTCTCTCGGAGAAAATGGGCAAGCAGCAAACGGGGCTCAACGTCTTCCGTGTACGTTCTCCCGTTTATTGTGACCTGGATAGTTTTTTTCACGGCGGTTTGATCGTTTTTTGTGAGCGATGCTATGGAAAAAGAGGTCCGTTGTCAAGCAACCGTAGCAGGGAGCAGCGGACCGAGAGAGAAGCAGCGGCGGTTGCGACTGGCAATGGTAAATAAATTGCGCTATAAAGAGCAGCTACGGGAAAAATGCAGACAGTAAAATGGCACAACAAGAAGCTTAGGGCGCTCGTCTTTCAGAAAATCTACGCGCGCTGATAAGGCGCAATAAAAACAATTAAAGCGGGACTGGAGGATATTGATGAAAACGGCGGCGGAGTTGGTAATTCAGGTGCTTGCGGATGCCGGGGTGAAGCGGGTTTTCGGGATCAGCGGCGACTCCGTGCTGGCGCTGATCGATGCCATCGAACGGACTCCCGGGATCGACTACATGACGGTATTCCATGAACAGGTAGGCACATCTATGGCTGATGGCTATGCGCGGGTGACCGGCAACCCCGGAGTGGTAATGGCCCATATGGGACCCGGGGTGTGCAACCTGGTTATCGGTTTGGCTTCGGCATACCGCGATTCTATTCCAGTCATCGCTTTGAGCGGAGTTCGCGAGCTGCGCAAGATCGGGCGCGACTCCTGGCACGAGATCGACCAGCTGGGACTCCTGCGGCCGATTACCAAGTGGGGTGCGAGAATCATATCAGCGGACAGCGCGGCGCGTGTCACCAAGACGGCGCTGACTATGGCATTGAGCGGCAGGCCGGGGCCGGTGCATATCGAGCTGCCGAAGGACATCGCCAAGGTCGAGTCCAGCGTCGGGGCCGGAGCGGCGCTTAAATTTTCCGCCATTCAGGAGGCATCGCGCGTGGGTCCGAACCCGAAGCTGGTGGAGAAGGCATGCGACTTGCTGCTCGCCGCTGACCGTCCGGTGATTCTGGCCGGCGGCGGGGTGTTGAGATCGGTGGCGGAGAAATCGCTTCTCGCCTTTGCCGAGCTGTTGCCCATTCCGGTCGCCACGACGAGCAATGGGCGGGGCACTATTCCGGAGGACCATCCCCTTGCCATCGGCCCAATAGGGCAGTACGGGACCCCGTTTGCGAGTGAAGAGATCAAGCAGGCGGATGTGGTGCTCGCCTTAGGCACTCGCTTCTCCGACGTCGCCACGCGGGATTGGACTCTCATCTCCCCGTCGGCGAAGATCATTCATGTGGACATGGATGCAAAAGAGCTCGGGCGGCAATTCGAGGAGGCGCTGTCTATGGTTGCGGACGCCAGGCTTTTTCTCGAGGCTGCCGCTGCGGAGATGAAGGGGAGAACAAAGGGGAAGCGGCCGGCCGGCCCGATCGAGAGTCAGCCGAGAATAGCTGCGCTGATCAAAGGGCGCGATGAAGAATTTAAGTCCTTTTTCGATCCCTCTGCCCATGCCGCTGTGCCGGGGAAGCCGCAGTTGCTGGTCAAAGAGATCATCGGGACATTAAAGCAGGACGCGATCATTGTGCTCGGCGCCGGTCTGTACGCGCGCTATGCAGGACGGATTCCCGTAAGGGCGTCGGGGAGCTATCTCAAGTCGCTCGGTCTGGGGGCATTGGGATGGGCGTTCCCGGCTGCGTTGGGGGCGAAACTGGGACAGCCGGGGCGGCAGGTGGTTTGTCTGTTGGGAGACGGCGACTTCATGAGCGTCATCCAGGATCTGTCGACCGCGGTGCGGGAGAATATCCCCGTTGCGGTAGTTGTTTTCAATGACTATGGCCACGGCTCGATCCGGGAGCTGCAGAAGAGGGAGTATGGGGGAAGAATCGTGGGATCGAATTACACCCCTCCGCCTTTTGATGAGCTGGCCCGCGTTATGGGGGCGCTTGGCTTTCGTGCTACCAAGCCCGAGGAGGTCAAGCCGGCGCTGGGGAAGATCCTGGATAGCGGCAAGCCGGGTGTCCTTGAAATTTCCATTAATCCCAAGATCGGCTAGCTGTGACGGCGTTAGCGTGAAAAAAATCAACAACGTTGAACCTTATTAGGCAGACT
>Ga0209824_10001929_pt1 | contig 11100 bp, 9 predicted proteins | sample VDWuncwatermetaG_FD_184124 | JGI IMG/M metagenome (GOLD analysis project Ga0209824, IMG submission 184124) | Wastewater microbial communities from Netherlands to study Microbial Dark Matter (Phase II) - VDW unchlorinated drinking water (SPAdes)... ...
TAAGAAGGCAACAGGCAGGCCCTTCGGGATCTCAAATGGCAAATTGCAGATCTCAAATAAGAAGCAAAGGAGAGGCAACAGGAAAAAAACAGGCAATAGGCACTAGGCAATAGTAAAACGGTAGAGGATAGAGGATGGATGATCGAGGATCGAGGAAAGAAAAAGACAGGCAAGAGGCAATACGAACAGGCGTGAGGCGTGAGTGAAGAGAAACAAGGCAACAGTTAAACAAGCTTGGATATCAGAGAGGCAAGCATCTTGCTGATCTCTTCGATTTCAGCGATAAGGGCATCGGTGTCTGCCGCCTCCTCAACTGGCCGCTTCAGACCGATTGCCAATGCAGCGGCTGACGTTGAGCCGTTAGCGTCGGGTTCCCCTTGAAACGTGCCAGTCTTGATGCCATTATGACTACATGAGCCGCCCGGCCGAAAAGATCATAGAAAGCTTCGACGCGCTGAGCGATGCCGAGAAGCGCGAAGTTATCGCCGTACTGCTCAGAAAAACCGCCACGCTGGAACCAATGACCGACGATGAGCTGCTAGCGGCTGCGGACCAGGTCTTCCTCGATCTCGATCACCACGAAGCCAAAAGATGAGCGTTCCTCAACGCGGCGAGGTCTGGATGGTCGATCTTGGCCTTGCTGCCAAGGTGCGCCCCTGCCTGGTGTTGAGCATCTCCGGCGAAGGGGAAGAACGTTCCCTAGTAACGTTGATTCCTCACACCACGAGCGTTCGGAGCTCCCGCTTCGAATGCAAACTGCCGACACCCTTTCTCCGCTCCGGAGCCTTTGACGCCCAGAGCATCGTGACGGTTCCAACTGCAAGGCTCCTTCGTTGTCTGGGCAGTCTCAAGCCGGAGCAAGTCGCTCAGGTCGAAGAGGTCGTGCGTCGTTGGCTGGGTCTCAGGGCCTAATCAAAGACCATACTGGTAGGGGTCATGAAAGATAGAGGATGGACGATCGAGGATCGACCAAAGAGAAAGACAGGTAAGAGGCAATACGAACAGGCGTGAGGCGAGAGGCGGAAGGGATATTAAAAACGGTCTATTGACAAGCCCAATTAAAGTTCTATACTTCATTTCGCCGGACCGAATGCCCCCACAGTGAGGGGACGGGTGTTGATCTAAAATTTAAAAAGGACCAAAGACATATTTGAAGTTTCTTTAACGGTCTGGCAGGAGGGACGGTTAAACCGTCCCTCTTTTTTTTTCCGGCCTTCCTTCAGAGACATAACGCTGCACGGCGCCCACTGGAAACCATCAAAAACCCCGTCACCGAAGCCAGCGGCTCAAGGGCGGCAAACTGAGCAGGCGCAGCAAAGACCAAAACCGACATGAGAACGATCTCTCCCAGGTTGAGGCCATAGGCCTTGGCGGCAATCCCAAGAGCAAAGGATGTTGAGATGTAGGCGATCCAGACCGGAATGGCCGCTTTTATACCTTCCCGGAAGGGAGGGGAAATCATGTCGTTCCGCTGTTCCGCCCTCTCCTCTGCTTTTCCTGGCGAAGGAAAAAGATCATCAAAGTCAGCGCAAGATAAAGCGCTCCTATCCAGAGAAAGAGCTGTTGGTAGGCGCGGGTCAGTGCCTCACCGAGCAATGTGTGCCCCAGAAGCGACTGGGCCCTTTCTTCCAGAGCGCCGCCGTAAAGCCCGGCCCGCAGAAGAAGACCTCCCAATTGAGAGACCACCTCATAACGCTGTCCCTCTGAAAGGTGCGCCCCTTGGACCGGGCTCATAGACTCCAGGTTGGCGAAGGTAAACCTCTCTAAGAGAAAACTCAAAATGGCTATGCCAAAGGCCTCTCCAAGACCTCGGGCCATACCGATGATGCCACTGCCCATGCGTGCCTTCCCCTCTGGCAACGCATTCAGGGCCACTGCGTTAAGGGGGGCGTTAAGACTCGATTGCCCGATACTCTTTACGCTCAAAAGGAAAAATATAAAAGCCATACTACTCCAAAGCGTTAACGTGGAAAGGCCGTAGAGAGTAAGGACAAGGATAACGAACCCAAACACCATCGGAATGCGTGGATTCAACCGATCAGAAAGGGTTCCCGCCAATGGTGAGACAATCCCGGTAATAACGGCCCCTGGGAGTAGAAAAGTCGCCGCTTGTATCGGGCTGTAATTCAACCCTCTTTGCAAGAAAAGAGAGATGAGAAAACTTGTGCCGCGAAAGCCGAATACCCGAAAAAAGATAATGAAGTTTGACAAGCTGAAGGTGAGGCTCCGGAAATAACGGAGCTCCACAAATGGATTTTTTACCCTGAGCTCCACAGCCACAAAAAGAAAAAAAAGGATTAGAGACGCACCAAAAAGCGTGACAATGGGTCTGCTTCCCCACCCTTTTTCATGCCCCTGGCTCAGCGCGAGAAGCAGCGTCGTTACGGCACCAGTCATCGTAAGGAAACCAAACAAATCAAAGGGGTGGTGCCTTTCCTCGGTATGTTTTCGAGGAAACAAGAAAAATGTCGCTACAATGCTAAGCAAGCCCACAGGAATATTGATATAAAAAATAGCCCTCCAATGGACATGCTCTGTGAGATACCCACCCAAGATTGGACCAAAAAAAGGTCCTAAGGACCAGCCCGTCATAAATAGCCCCAGGGCCAAACCCCGTTCGTGAGGAGGAAAGGCTTCATACATAATGGCCATAGCTACTCCAATTAACGGGCCGGCCCCCACCCCCTGAATGATCCGAAAGAAAATAAGAGAATCCGCGTTCCAGGACACAGAACAAAGAAAAGAACCTAAAGTAAACACGGCTGTGCTGAGGATAAATAGGTCGCGATCCCCCAGACGATCACCCAACCACCCCACGGAGGGAATGAGAACCGTACGTGTAATCATGAATCCAGTGAGGACCCATTGAATCTTATTGAGAGAAACGCCCAGCGAGGACATGATGCTAGGTATCGCTATGTCAACTGCGGTACCGGTAAGGGCAACCGATAATGTGCCGAGAAAAAGGGTAAGGGAGACCCACCACTTATGCACGTAAATGGAGGGCTCGGCAGATAAAGGGGATGGGGCCATCTTAGCGCGCATCCTTCTCGATCCACACGACCGCTAGCATGCCAATTTTTAGCAGACCATCGGAGTTTTCCACTGATATTTTTACCGCTAGACGCTGGGTCGATTTTATAAACTGTCCGGTAAGCTTCTGGGGAGAGAAGAGAGAAAACTCCGAGACGGTCGCCTCTCCGATCTCGGTAACTTTACCATTGAAATCTCGTCCAGGAAAGGAATCAACTCTGATAATCGCCCTGCTTCCTGGCTTGACAAAACGGATCTCCGTCTCCTCCACATTGGCCTCTACCCAAAATCGGCTCGAGTCCACTACCAAAAAAATCGGCTGGCCCCTCTGGACGACCTCGCCCTGGCGCGCGTTTTTCTTTGCTACCACTCCTCTAACCGGACTGGTGATTGTCATAAGCTGGAGCTTGCGGTGCAGATCTGCAAGGCTGGCCTCGGCTTGGCGCACCTCCGCCTCCCGGGCCTTAAGATCGGCCTCTTTGACAGCCACCTCTTTTCCCTTGATCCGAACCAGCTCCAGAGCCGCTTCTCCTTCTTTGATCTTTTCTTTAAGCGCAGATAAGCGCGCCTGCGCCTGGCGCATCACAGTTTCTGCATGGGCCAATTCCTGCGCTGAAATAAGTTCTCTTTCAAAGAGGGACTTGGTTCTACGCCAATCCTCTTGAACTTTTTCCGCTTGCGCCTGCGCCTCCTCAAGGTTGTGGCGGTAACCTGCCAGCGCCGCCTCCGCCTGCGGCAGCTCACTCCTTTGCCTCTCTAGATGAAGACCAATCTCACTTGCTGTCTGCTGTAATCTGCTACGTGTGCGATCCAACTCAGCCTGGGCTTGTTGTATCTGGATTTGCACCTCACGGCTATCCAGCCTCCCCATGATCTCCCCTCGCGCGATGCTCTCTCCCTCGTCTTTGGCTAGCGCTTCTATCCTCCCCTGAATCTCCGTGCTGATGGATACAATTTCGGCTTTGATTCGGGCATCATCGGTCGAGACATACCCCAGGGATCTCCACCACCAGGCCCCAAAAACCCCTCCTAGGAGAGCCACGGCCACACCAGAAGAGATCCATGCCCATCTACGATAGCTTTTCTTATTCTGCGCCATTGCAGTGGATTGAGAGGTCCTAGCTATGGAGCCGGCAGGCCGTTTCAAGTCTCCCATCTACAGGACTCGGCAAAACCTATCGGAGTATAACGGAACGGGGAAGTATCTGACATGTCCGACAGGTCAAATATTGAGCTTTACAGATATGGCATCGACCCGGCCTTCGCTCAGGACGATTATGCCGGCCGCTGCCCGAGTTCCCCTTTTTCCCTGAGGGTTAGAAACTCCTTAGCCTGCATCGGGAAAAGGACACCCAGGAGAATGTCCTCTTCGCTTTTTGCCAATGGACCAAGCTCCTTAACCGCCCTATCCCAGTCGCCCGGGTCAGCAAGCTCTCCAGACCTCACCGAATAGTCGGGCTCCTTGTCCTTCATGATCTTCTTTATCAGTTCCTTGCTTACAGGGCCGGGCGGCCGGCCGTACTTGCCCTTGACGTAATCGGTGGTCTCCTTAGTAACTATTTTGTATCTCTCTCCCGCCAGGACATTCAGCACTGCCTGGACTCCCACGATCTGGCTGGTGGGGGTAAGGAGCGGTGGATGGCCCATGTCCCGCTCCACACTGGGGGTCTCTTTCAGGACCGCCGCCATCAGGTCCATCCGGCCTGCCTCCTTCAACTGGGCCACCATGTTGGAAATCATTCCACCAGGGATCTTGTGAATAAAGACCTCACCGCTAACACCGGTATACCCTGTTTCGTATTTTTCGTATTTTTCCTTGATCTGCCGTGTGATCTGAGCGGGCTCCTCCAGGAGCTTCAGGTCTATACCGGTATCAAAAGGTGTATTTTTCAAAGACGCCACCATGGTTTCGGTAGCAGGATGCGCTGAGCCGAATGACAGCGGCGACATCACCGTATCGATCATGTCCACCCCCGCCAGGATGGCCATCAGGTGGGACATGCTGGAGGTCCCACCCATGTCGTGACAGTGGAGCAGCACCGGAAATTTACCCTTGGCCCGGTCTTTGATCCCCTTAATGATCATATAGCTATTAAAGGGAGTCAGGATCCCCGTGGCATCCTTCAGGGATAACCAATCCGCCCCTATCTCTATCAGTTGTTCTGCATATTCCATCCACTTTTCCAGTGTATGGACGGGACTTACCGTGTAGTTCACCTCCACATGAGCTTCCCCGCCAAACTCCTTTACAGCCTTTATAGCCACCTTTATGTTTCTAAAGTCGTTGGTAGCCTCAAATATCCGGAAAACGTTCATCCCGTTGGCGATGGCTTTCTCGACGAACTTATAAACGATTTTGTCCGTGTAAGGTCTGTAAGCCAGTATATGTTGTCCCCGGAGCAGCATCTGCAGCTTGGTATTGGGCATAACCGCTTTTATCCTTCTCAGCCGCTCCCAGGGATCTTCCTTGAGATACCTCATACAGACATCGAAGGTGGCGCCGCCCCAAACCTCCACGGCATAGAAGCCACACCTATCCAAGGAGGCACACATGGGAAGGAGGTCATCGGTAGTGACCCGTGTCGCCAGTTTGCATTGCTGCCCGTCCCGCGGGGTCAGGTCGGTAATCTTCACCCTTCTACTCCCCACAGGCTCCTTAAGCAGCGTCTTAATATCCTCAGCAAGCTGGTCTAAAATCTCTTGCGAGCGCATAGAACATCTCCTTTCTCACATAGTCTGAAATCTCGGAAGGTCCTTCACCATTTCGCTTAACCGAGTAAGCGAAAAATAGCAATCCGTTAGAGAGAATCGATGCCATCTTGCTTTTCTCGCGTCTTTCTTCTAGAAGTTCAACATTTGAGATTATAGCACAGCCGCGAAGCTCGATTGCCGAACAGAATCAAAACCCATTGGCCAACGGCCCTGATCACCGCTGCTTCCAATCTCGTCCCGTCGATGATGGTCGCCACGTTGGGTATCGCTCTTCCCGATGTGCGGCGCTCTTTGATTTTGTCTGAAATCGAGGCGGGTGGTCTATTTTCCGTTATATTCATAATCGCTGCGCTATCGAGTACGTTTGCCGGCAGGCTCGCCGATAGAATCGGTAGCAAGACTGTCATCGTCTCGGGACTGACTTTTCTTGCTTTCGGCTTTGCACTTGCGGGACTCGGTAACAATAAGCTCGCCATGTTCCTCCTTTTGGGCATTACCGGCCTGGGTTACGGGTTCATCCCGACCTCGTTGTACACGCTCATGTCCGATGTCGCGCCGCAAAACAAAGGACTCGCATCGAGCCTAGTGGCGGTGGCCTATGGGATCGGTGGAGCGGTCGGTTCGATATTGGCGAGCCGTATTATCGCCAGCTCAAGTTGGCATGAGGCATTCATTACTGTCGGCGCAATCGCAGCTGCGGTTATGGTTGTGCAGCTTTGGAAGGCTCCTCGCCATCATCAGATACGATCCTCCGGACGCTCCATCAATTTTAGAGAATCTTTATCCCCCGCACTGATCCTTCTCGCTTTGGCTGAACTTCTCGGCGGCTCTGTTTTTTGGAGTACGGCTTCCTGGGCACCCACGCTTCTACGCAACGCCAAAGAGCTCAGTCTCAGTGAAACGGGCTGGGTGATGGGAGTGTGGAGTATAGCGCAGATTTTCGGCGCACTCGCGCTCGGAGCTCTATCGGATAGGTTCGGGAGAAAGTTCGTCATTCTCATTAGCGCCTTTCCCGCGGCCATTGCCTCGCTCGTCGTTTACCAGTGGTTTACTTCACCCTTCGTACTCGCTTTAGGATTCTTCCTTTTTGGCGCACTCAGGGCTTCGGCGCCCACGTTGGTGGTTGCGCTCGCACAAGAAACGACGTCGCTAGCTAACACGGGCACCGCCACCGGCATCATCATGTCCTTGCATTACGTCGCCGCCGTGGTCACACCGCTCGTCGCCGCCCAGCTTATTACGGGGACGAACGATATAATTTTAGCGATGATCCTGACCTCCAGCGTTCCCCTCCTGCTCTACGCCGCAGTCATTACGGCTGTGCGAGAAAAACGGCAACGATAACCTTCCCACAATCTTCTCGAACCCCTATGGGCAGCTCGATTGCAAGAGTGAAAGCACACTTTTTGACATAGCGCCCCAATGGGCTTTAGGTAAATACAGTTTTAAGTATCGAGTCCTGTATCTCGAATTCTCCGTCAACTAGAAACCCGAAACTCGCTACTTTAAACTGCCCTTTGGAGAGTTGAATTTACCCCCCGCTTATGCAAACCTGATTTTGCCTATGACAGAGCAAACAAAAGGGCTCCTGCGCGAACTCCCATCAGTGGACCGCCTGCTCAACCACCCTAAAAGCCAGCCGCTGCTGGCCCGTTTCAGCCGCGACTACGTGACGCAGAAATGTCGTGAGACTTTGGAGGAGCTGCGGCAGGCCATTCAGAACGGTAAGGCTGTGCCGCTCGGGGAGCTGCGGGAAGAGTCCATTCTAAAACAGGTCGAAGGGCGCATGGGCTCGGAGGGCGCGCCTCAACTAACCCGTGTCATCAACGCTACCGGTACTATCCTCCACACCAACCTGGGGCGCGCGCTTCTCCCTCAGGCGGCAATCGAGGCGGTCTGCCGCGTTGGAAGTAACCCGGTTAATCTCGAATACGACCTCGCCGAGGGGAAACGAGGGAAAAGAGAGGAGGCGATAGAGAAACTACTCGTAGAGCTGACCGGGGCCGAGGCGGCTACCGTGGTTAACAACAACGCCGCCGCAGTTCTCCTGGGATTGAATACCCTGGCGGACAAAAAAGAGGTTATTGTCTCGCGCGGCGAGTTGATCGAGATCGGCGGCTCTTTCCGCATACCGGAGATCATGGCCAAGAGTGGAGCGATCCTCAAAGAAGTCGGCAGTACCAACCGCACTCATCCCGAAGACTACGAGAAGGCCGTCAGCAAGAAAACCTCTCTCCTTCTCAAAGTGCACACGAGCAATTACAGGATCGTGGGCTTCTCTTCGGAGGTGGATCTCGCCCAGCTTGTTATTATCGGGAAAAAACACAAAATCCCGGTGATGGAGGATTTAGGAAGCGGCGCTCTTATCGACCTCAGTCAATACGGGCTACCCAAGGAACCTGTGGTCGCTGAGCGGATACGCGCGGGGGCGGATATCGTCACCTTCAGCGGCGACAAGATCCTGGGCGGGCCGCAGGCCGGCCTGATGGTAGGCAAGAAGGTCTGGGTCAGCCGGATGAATAGGAATCCCCTTCAAAGGGCCTTGCGCTGCGGCAAGCTCACCCTGGGGGCCTTGGAAGCAACCCTTAGAATCTATCAGCAATCGCTCAACCTCGCCGAGGATATTCCGACCCTCAAGGCCTTTACTCGCCCCCTAAAGGAGATCGAGGAGATGGGTCAACGCATTCTTCCCGCGCTCGAAAAGAAGCTCGGGGAAGGTTTTCGCCTGAGCCTGGAGGACTCGACCTCTCAGATCGGCAGCGGGGCCCTCCCGACGGAAGAAATTCCGACCAAGGTCATTGCCGTCCGGCACGACGGCATCGGGGCGGAGCGGATTGCCCAAAAGTTTCGCCACGCCAATCCCCCGATTCTTGGACGGATTAAAGACAACCGCTTTCTTCTCGACTTAAGGACCATTTTCGACCCTGAAGATTTGATCCCGAATTTCGGGGAGGGCTAGCTTTCAGCCTTGAGATTTGGAATCTGAGATCTGAAATTTGAGATTGAAGATATGCCTTACATCATCGGCACTGCGGGACACATCGACCACGGCAAAACGAGCCTCATCAAAGCTCTGACCGGAGAGGATACCGACCGACTGAAGGAAGAAAAAGAGCGCGGGATCTCCATCGACCTGGGCTTTGCCCACTTTGACCTTCCAGACGGGAGCCAGGCAGGCATCGTCGATGTCCCGGGACATGAGCGGTTTATCCGCAACATGCTCGCCGGCGCCCACGGCATCGATCTCGTCCTCTTCACAGTAGCGGCCGATGACGGCGTGATGCCCCAGACCGAAGAGCACTTCGATATCGTCCATCTGCTCGGCGTGAGACTCGCCATCTTCCTCATCACCAAGGCAGATCTGGTTCCCGCCTCAAGGCTCCGTGAGGTCGAAGAGGAAATCAGGATTCTGACCGTGGGGACCGCTCTGGAAGAGGCCCCGATCATTCCGTTCTCGGCGGTGACCGGCCAGGGGTTGCCGGAGCTGCGCGCCCGGATCTCGCAGATGCTCCAGAACTGCAACAAGCCGCATCCAAGCGGTTACTTTCGCCTTCCAGTGGATCGCGCGTTTGTCCTGCAGGGCCACGGGGTCGTCATCACGGGAACCGCGCTAAGCGGAGATGTCAGGATCGGCGATCACATTCGCTGTCTCCCCGGCGACCAGACGTTCCGGGTGCGCAGCCTCCAGGTTCACAACCGATCCGTCGAGGCGGCCGGCTGGGGGCAGCGCATCGCTCTAAACTTGAGCGGTCTTGAGAAGGCCTCCATCACCCGCGGACATGTCATCTGCCACGAAAAGTTGACTCTGGTCTCCGACCGGTTTGACGCCTTTTTGGAGGTACGGCCCGCCGCCGCCAAAGGGATTAAAAACCACCAGCGCCTTCGGATCCATGTGGGCACGGCGGAGCGATTGGTCAAATTGATCCTTTTGGGTTCCAAAGAGCATGTAGAGCCCAAAGGCTCCGCCTACTGCCAGATCGTTCTTGCAGAACCCGTGATGGCACTGCGCGGAGATCGGTTTATCGTCAGGGACGAGACAGCGCAGCGGACACTGGGCGGCGGCATCGTCATTCATCCCTGGGCCCGGAAACATAAAAGGGGCGAGCCGGAACTCGAGGCGCGCCTGCATGCTCTCCACACGGGAGATGTCCCTACCCTCGTGGAAGGATTCATCAACGAGAGCGACGACTTCGCCCTGCCCATCGGTCCCGTCCATCAGTTCCTCAACCTGAGAGAGGAAGAGGTCCGCGATCAAATGGATCGGATAAAGACGATCCGCTCCCTCAGCGCGGAAGCGGAAAAGCTTTACACGACGGAAAAGAAATGGCAGGGCCTTAAGGACAGCAGCCTCAAGGCGCTAAAGGATTTCCATCTCCTCCATCCCCTCGCGCCGGGAATGGACATGGAAGAGCTGAGGGCCAAAGTCCTCTATGCCGTTCCGTCCCGGCTGTTTCGCGATTTTTTAGAGATTCTCGCCGGCGACAAACTGGTGGTCCGGGAAGGAAACCTCCTGAGGCTTCCGCAACACCGCGTTCATCTCAAGGGCGAAGAAAAGGGCCTCATGGAAAAAATCAAAAAGCATCTGGGAGAAAATCCTCTTGCCCCTCCCGACTTAAAGCAGATAGAAAAAGATCTGGGCGCCGGGCGGGCAAAGCTCAACGAAGTCCTTCGGGTGATGGAAAGAGATGGCGCTGTCATACGGGTGGCATCGGATCTTTACTTTCTCTCGGACTGCGTTGACAAAGTAAAGGGCGTTTTATATAAATATTTAGCTAATAACACCGAGATCACCGCGGCTACCTTCCGCGACCTTTTAGGTTCCAGCCGCAAGTATACGATTGCCCTCCTTGAACATTTCGATCGTGAAGGACTCACGGTTAGAATCGGAGATGTGAGGCGGCTGAAATCTCCCATGCCCGCGGGAAGGCAGAGAGTCCCGTGATAATTGCCTTTAGCTCAAAGTGCAAATTGGAAAATGCAAATTGTGGAAGAAGACAGAGATAAAGACACGAGGAGGTCTTAATTTGGCATCTACCATTTTGACTTTTTTCATTTTGCAATTTTCATTTTGAATTGGAGAACAGATGAGACTCATCCGAAGACGCAAAACAATCCGTTTGACGCGGCAGGTAAAGGCCGCCGGCTGAGCTGCCAAGCTCGGCCCGGCCGACCTCGTGCAAGTTTTGCACAGCCTGCCAAAGTTCGAGAACCCCGATTTGATCGTCGGAGTGGAAACCTCCGACGACGCCGGAGTGTTTCGCCTGCGGCCTGATCTCGCTATCGTCAATACCGTCGATTTTTTTACCCCGATCGTGGACGATCCCTATGTCTTCGGCCAGATCGCCGCGACCAACG
>Ga0209824_10001930_pt1 | contig 11082 bp, 10 predicted proteins | sample VDWuncwatermetaG_FD_184124 | JGI IMG/M metagenome (GOLD analysis project Ga0209824, IMG submission 184124) | Wastewater microbial communities from Netherlands to study Microbial Dark Matter (Phase II) - VDW unchlorinated drinking water (SPAdes)... ...
ATCTGGGGGCCAACGCCGGAATAATCAAGACCCGCCGAGATGCTGGAAGTCTCCTTGATTTGTCCGTCGGTATTTTGTAAAAAATAGGACTTGAATCCTTCGACCACTCCGACCGTTCCCGTTTGAAAGCGCGCGGCATGTTGGCATATTTTATTGTTTTCTGTAATTTTTTTTCCGCCCGCTTCTACGCCGATCATCTTTACTTGCTTTTCATCTAAAAAATCATGAAAGATGCCCATAGCATTACTGCCACCACCGACACAGGCCAGGAGGTAATCGGGGAGTTTACCGATTTGAGAGAGCAGCTGCTTGCGGACTTCGCGACCGACAATACTTTGGAAATAGGTATTCATCACGGGGTACGGATGGGGTCCGCAAACAGTTCCGAGTAAATAGTGTGTATCATTGGGGTGGGCAATCAAGTCTCTCAAAGCCGCATTGATGGCATCGCGAAGGATTTTTCCACCCTCCTGTACGGGCACAACGGTTGCTCCGAGTCGCTCCATAAAAAAGACATTAGGCAATTGCCGCCGGTAATCTTTTGCTCCCATATAGATGATGCACTTCATGCCAAACTTTGCCGCAACAGTTGCGGTGGCAAGGCCATGCTGCCCGGCGCCCGTTTCTGCGATCACCCGTTTTTTCCCAAGTTTTTTGGCCAGGAGCACTTGCCCGAGACAGTGATTAATTTTGTGTGCACCGGTGTGGTTCAACCCCTCGTTTTTGAGAAAGATTTGAGCACCCCCAATTTTTTTTGTGAGGTTTTTGCAGAAGTACAGTGGGGTCGGGCGACCGGAATAATTCTTGTAGAGATCCGCTAATTCAGCCTTGAACCCCTTGTCGTGCATTGAGCTATAAAATGCCGCCTCCAGTTCTTCCATGATCGGGATTAAGAGTTCCGGAACATAGCGACCACCGAATTGTCCGAAGTGTCCTGTGTTGTTCAGGACGTATTGTTTTAGCGATTTCATAAGTGAGATAAGGTGGGTGACGAACCCCGGGGAACACTACTTTTTGGCCTGCGGAACTCGCTAACGCTCAAACAGTCCTCGGCTCAAAAACCAGTATTCCCCGTGTTTCGTCACCGCATTACTATAACTGCCTCATTAATTCTTTGAATGTATTGAGATTGAGAGATTGTTCGCCGTCGGATAATGCCTCTTTGGGGTTGTTGTGGACTTCAATGATAAGGCCTTGCGCTCCCGCGCTCAAGGCCGCTTTTGCCAACGGGGTTACAATGTCGTAGTGCCCGGCGCTGTGGCTGGGGTCAGCGATGATGGGGAGGTGTGATTCTTTTTTGATGAGCGCAAGTGTGTTGAGGTCCAGGATGTTTCTGGAAGACGTTTCAAAGGTGCGGATGCCACGCTCACAAAGAACAACGTTGGGATTCCCGCGACTCAAGATGTACTCAGCGGCGAGTAAAAACTCTTCCATGGTTGCGGACATTCCGCGTTTGAGGAGAATCGGTTTGCCCAGGTCTGCCACGCGCTGCAAGAGGTCGAAATTGTGCATGTTGCGGGCACCGATTTGCACCATGTCCACATATTGGCCGAACAGTTCTAAATCGGCGATGGAAACAATTTCGCTCACAATCGGGAGGCCGACCGCATCGCCAACTTGCCGCATCATTTTGAGAGCGCCTTCACCCATCCCTTGGAATGAGTAGGGGGATGTGCGCGGCTTAAACGCCCCGCCGCGGAGCATATCAGCTTCTAATTTTTTGACGGATGTTGCAATGCTGAGTAGCTGCTTTTTAGACTCAATGGCACAAGGGCCTGCGATGATGACAGGTTTTTTACCACCGAAGACAACATGTTTGTTGATGGTGACACGCGTGTCTTGTGAGTGAAATTCGCGGCTGACCAGTTTGTATTTTTTGGTCACCCGAATCACTTCCTTAACCCCAGGAAAGTTGACCATCTGCTCGCGTTCTATGACAGCGGCGTTGCCCATCACCCCGATGGCAGTTCGCTGTGTCCCTGGGAGTTTCCATACCTGGAGGCCTTTTTTTTCGATCGCAGAGATAACATCATCGATTTGTTTTTTTGTCGCCGCGTTGTGCATGACGATTAACATACATTGAGTTGGTTACGAATGGAACGGATTTTTTTTAAATCGATCTTGCCGTTTGTTTCAACGCCACTGGCAACATCCACACCCACGGGATGGATGCGCTGAACAATGTCTTTGACATTTTCGGGCGCAACTCCTCCGGCTAATAGAAATGGATACGGAATGTTCTTTAAACTCACTGTGATGCTTTGGCCGCTGCCGGCAGTCGAACCATCTAAGAGGATGTGTGCCACGTGAGGGAGGTAGGCTTCAGCCTTGTTTATATCGTTCTTTGTTTTGACGCTGATGGCTTTGATCACCGGCTTGGAACAGCGTTTGACGAATGATATTGATTCGTCTCCCGAGAGTTGAATGTAATCGAGGTTGAGTGTTTTGGCAATGCGATTCACAACAGCGAGCTCTTGATTCTGAAAGATGCCGACAAGGGCAATTTTTTTTACGGCACGAGCAATTGTTGCTGCAGTATGCAGTGGAACAAATCGTTTGCTCAATGGTACAAAATTGAGTCCGATGAAGTCGACTCCGATATGTTCGCAAAACTTTGCTTCTTGTACTGATTTTACTCCGCAGACTTTAAACGTTATGTGTGTGAGATTCTGAATGCACGCCCCTTTCATTAACGCAGTACCCACTAATATTGCGTTTACAATTCCACTGACTTGTTGAACATCGACCCTGGAAGCAAGGCCGCTTTCAGAAACAATAGTTTTGTTCCCTGGAATATGCTTTGCGATTTTTTTGGTTGTGTCAAGATTCACTTTGAACGTATGCAAATCACGATTGTTGATCCCGATGATCGTGGCAGGGGTTTTGAGTACAATCTTTAGTTCCTCTAGTGTATGCACTTCACAGAGTGTTGCCATGTTCATGCTTTTGGCAACTGTAATAAATTGAGTGATTTGCTCCTGGGTGAGTATTGCGGCAATGAGCAAAATGGCATCCGCTCCATGATTACGCGCTTCGTAAATCTGATACTCGTCGATAATGAAATCCTTGCACAGCAGGGGAGTTTTGATCGTGTTGTGGGCGATCCTCTTAAGATGGGTGAGACTACCGGAGAAAAATGTTGTATCGCAAAGCACAGAGATGGCACTAGCTCCGGCGCGTTCGTATTGTTTCGCAATGCGTACAGGTGAAAATTGTCCCAGGGAAATGATGCCAGCGCTGGGCGAGGCCTTTTTAACTTCCGCGATGACGGACAATCCCTTACCACTCAACGCTTCAGCGAAATTGCGTGTTGAGGGGAGAATGGTTTTGATGAATTGCGCGAGAGGCCGTTTTTGTTTGCGCTGTTCTACTTCGCGTCGTTTGTGCACAACGATGTCGCGGAGAATGCTGGGCATCTCGATGACATTCAATGCCATCTGATACCCTTCTTTGAGAGTTTGTACTCTTCCTACGAGCTGGAGTGCGAGCGCCACATTGATGAGGACTAAATCCCGATGGCGCGTGGTACAGGTTCCTGCAAGAATATCCCTCGCGATGTTGGTATTTTTTTCACCATCCCCTCCTTGTATTTCCGCAAACGCGGCTGGTTGCACTCCAAAATTGTTTGGGGTCAGTGTGTAGGATGTGATGCGCCCATGGGAAAGTTCTGTGACAAATGTTCGACCCGTCAGGGTGACTTCATCCAGACCATCTTCCCCGCAGACAACGTAGACCTTTTCCTTCCCGAGCAATCGACATGTTTCGGCGATTAAGCGCATCTTGTCTTTAAACGCTGTGCCGATGATTTGTCGGGTGGGAGAGGCAGGATTTAGCAGCGGCCCCAGAAGATTAAAGAAGGTGGGTTTGCCAACGCGTTTACGGGCATCGGCAAAGTGCTTCATGACCGGGTGAAAGAACGGAGCAAAGAGGAAGGCAACACCTTCTGCCGCGTATTTTTTTTCGATTTTTGCAATAGTATCGGTAAACTCAATGCCGAGCGATTCAAGCAGATCAAAGCTGCCGAATCGACCACTGGCCGCTCTGTTGCCGTGCTTGGCTACACCCACTCCCAAGCGGGCGAGGATGAATGCCGCGATGGTGGAAGTATTGATCCGTGAAAGCCCGGAGCCACCGGTCCCGCACACATCGATGGCGTGAGGAAAGCGCGGCGACAAGGCCATTTGACGACGGAGGAATTGTACGACATCAGCGAGTTCCTCGGGCGTAATACTCAAGGGTTGCTGCAAGAAATTCATCTGCGCTTCCACAGAAAGCTCTCCGGCGATACTTTGCATAAGAAAAGAACGGAGCTTCATACCAAAAGATTTTGAATCATTTTAAATCCATTGCCACCTTTCATGGTGAGAACAGACTCCGGGTGAAACTGCACGCCATTGATCGGCAATGTCTTATGGCGGATCGCCATGACAAGGCCTCCTGATGTGGCGGACACTTCAAAACAATCAGGGACCACGTCTGCGCACAAGGAGTGATACCGGCCTGCATCGAAGTCTTGTGCGAGACCGCTAAAAATTCCTTTTCCGTCGTGGTGCATTTTTGAAGATCTCCCATGCACCGGATATACAAACTTGAGAGAGCCACCAAAGTATTCGATCAACGCCTCATGTCCTAAGCATACTCCAAACATCGGGTACTGAGCATGATATTGATCGATGATTTTCATGAGATTGCCGGCATTTTTCGGCACCGATGGTCCCGGAGAGATGACAATGAGATCCGGTACCACAGTGTTGATGATCTCGGGATCGATGGTGTTGCGATACACCCGAACGGTTGCACCGAGTTGCTTGAAATAATCCACCAAGTTAAAGGTGAATGAATCGAAATTATCGATCATGACAATGTTTTGGTATTTTATATCTGTCATAATGTTGAATTACGGGATTTCCGTGACGAACCCCGGGGAATACTACTTTTTGGCCTGCGGAACTCGCTGCCGCTCAGACAGTCCTCGGCTCAAAAACTAGCATTCCCCGTGTTTCGTCAATGCTTCTCACTAAACATTGTTAAGAATGCTTCTGCTTTGTTGAGCGTTTCTTGATATTCTTTTTCTGGTACGGAGTCGTAGAGGAGTGTTGCTCCGACTTGGAATCGAAGCTGATTGTTTTTGATGTGAGCGGTTCGGATGATAATACCGGTATCCATGTCTCCAGAGAACGTCAAGTACCCGATGGTGCCGCCATAATATCCTCGGCGTTCTTTTTCGTGTTGTTCAATCGTTTGCATAGCCGCAACTTTCGGAGCGCCGGTTAATGTTCCCGCATTAAGACACGCGATCAGTGCATCCAGCGCTGTGTAGTCTTTTCGCAACCTCCCAGATAAATGTGCCACGGTGTGCATCACCCGAGAATACTTTTCGACAAAGCGATAATCGGTGATGGTGACCCCTGGCTCACACACCCGGCTCACGTCGTTGCGACCAAGGTCGATCAACATATCCAATTCTGCCCGTTCTTTGGGGTCTGAGAGGAGGGCCAACATGTTCTCATGGTCTTCAATCGGGTCTTTACCTCTGCGAGCAGTACCCGAGATGGGCCGGAGGCTGACGATATTCTGTTCGCAACGGACCATCATTTCGGGCGATGCTCCGACGAGTTGCTCACCGTGAAAATCAAAGTAAAAGAGGTATGGCGATGGGTTGGCATCGCGGTATTGGAGATAGAGCGCAAACGGGTCGCCCTCGAATCGCGCGGTAAGCGTGTTGGAAAATACCACCTCAAATAACTCACCCTTGGCCGCGGAGTCTTTGGCGAGCTCCACCAACTGTTGAAAGTCATCTTTTAACAATGAAAAGACAGGCTCATTGATGCGATACGAACTACTCTCTTCGACACTCGGACGGTTGATGGTCGATTCAATGGCCCGGATATCGTTCTCAGCTTCTTGCGTGTTACGTCGGTACGCAATGATTTCATTTTTTTGTTTGAGATGGTCAAAATAAACAAATGTATCGTAGAGAAACAACGTGAAATCGTCGACGTCGTTCTTTGGGGTATGCTCGCCAATATCTTCAAACAAGCGGACAACATCATAACTAAAGGCACCATAGAGACCGAGAAATGATTTTTCTTTTGTGGCGAATTTTTCCAAGAGCATCCGAACAACTTGAACAATATTTTTTTGTTTTGAGCGTTCTCCCTCTTCGCCAACGTCGGACTGCTTGCGGATGGTCCCGCGGATGCCCTCAGGTGTATTGGTGTACTCGTCGCATATTGTTAAATCGGTGTTACTCAGTTGTTGGTGATAGAATTTTCCCCGCTGGTTGAGTGGCGTGATTGTGAACACATCATCTTTCCCAGTAATTTTGAGCACCGGGTCGATGCCGATGAGGCTCAGTCGACCATAAATAGGGGAGATATCTTTTGATTCAAAGAGAAAGCCGTATTGGTCTTTGCTATGCAAGGAGCCAAAGACCGAGTGCGGCTGTTGATAGGGGAATGCGAGAGTTCCTTCCAGCAGTCCCATATCACTAGAGGTTATTGTTTGGTAATTAATCATATGCTTGATGAATATAAAAACACCTCCGCAACAGAGGTGTGATCGAGACAACGCGAACACCTCAGTTGCTTGTTGGAGCACTGCGCCACCATTGTTTGCCGTTGTGTGCAATTGTGTTCATAGATTTTTTAATCCTTGAGGGGCATATTTCAACTCCCGCGCCCCGCGGCTCACTGTGGCAATCCCGACCCCAAGAGTTTCTGCTACTTCCCGCTGGGGCACACCTTGTTTAAGAAGTTTAAAAATTTGCAGCCGAGTGGCGATTTCATCGAGTTCTGCGGGAGTGAGAATATTTTTTAAGAACGCCAGGATGGCGTCGTTCTTCTTCAGGGAGCCGATGATTTTGACCAGTTCTGCGATGTGTTGGTTGTGCATATGTTCTAGTATACTAGTACAGTACCGTATGCTATGGTTTGTGTCAAGTCCGAACCGTTCTTTTGTCGAGAATGAGGTATACTACGCGGCTTTTTTAGCTAATTCCGGGAATACTACAGCGGCCAACTGTCCTGTCGGATCGATTTCTTCCAACCGTTGAGGGTCAGTTCTGCGTAATTCTTCTTTATATTCCTGTAACGATATAACTCGATACCCTGGCTTGAGAAGCGTTGCCACTGTTTCTGATCGATCAAGTCCTTTACTGATAAGGAGGGCTGTACGGGTAAACGCTTTCCTCTCCAGACATATTACGTATGATCCTAAATTTCCGGCTTTGAGCGCAAAAGAAGTTCTTCGAGCGCTTCAGAGAGCCGGTTTTTATATTCACCACCAAACGGGATCGCACGTTCAGTTACGGCACCAGATTAAAATGCATCTGAGGGTCACAATTCCATTCCATACTCGTTTTGATCTTCCGGCTCCGGTGGTTGCTTCGATTGTCAAACAAGTAGAACTCACGCGGGAAGAATTCCTTGATTTGCTGTAATAAGCGGATGCTGCAAGATCTCTGGGTCGGCGCATCCACGCGTGCAGCGCCCGGAGCCTTTTTCTGGATCCTCCCGCCACAGCGGGACCCCGCTCCGGCGGTGGCCGATCGAGTCGGGGATGAAAACGAACGAAAATTCCCTCTTTGGCCACTGGATTTATTGGCCAAAACGTGCTATACTACCTTGGTATGTACAACTGGTCAACTGATGAAAACGCTCTCAAAAAATATCCGACACAGCATGCCATTTGGAAGCTTGAGCAGATGGTGAATTTTGGATTGGATGGAGAGAAGCTCAATACCAAAGATCTCAAACGTTATTGGCCTCGCCTTTTTTTGGACCCTCGAAAGAAACGATATCTCGAATTTCTCCTATGGGGCAAACTCCGCCCACGATCCTCACGAAAGAACAAGAAGTATTCTTGGACCTGATTGGCCAAGAGAAAACTCTTGCACAGAGATTTTATCTCACCGGGGGCACGGCGCTGGCTGCTTTTTATCTCCGCCATCGCTATTCTGAAGATATTGACTTATTTTCGGAGGAAGAATTTGATATTGAACCGATTCGTGGATTTATCAAGAAAGCACAAAAACGACTTGGTGCCACATCCATCAACTATCAGCAGTTTTTGGGGTTGCATACGTTTTTTTTGCTTTGGGAAAACGGCGAGAGGTTGAAGATTGATTTTAACTACTATCCATTCGGACGCATTGAGCATGGCACGAAATATCACAACGTCGTTGTTGACGGTGTGTATGACATCGCCGTCAATAAAGTGCATACGATCGTGATGAAACCGCGGTCTCGGGATTTTATCGACATCTATTGCATCATCAAACAATATCACTACTCATTCCCCGATCTTCTCGCCACGGCGAAGATTAAGTTTGACTGGCATTTGGATCTTATGCAATTGGGGGCACGGTTGATCGAAGCGCTGGATGTGAAGGATTACCCGCGAATGATCATAAAAATCACCGAGAGTGAATGGCAGGATTTTTTCGTGAATGAGGCAAAGAAGCTAAAAAAAGATGTTCTTATATAACAGCGTATGGAAATGATCTTATTCGTCGGCATCGGTTTTGTCACGGGAGCGGTAGTCGCCTCTGTTTTTCATTCCTCAAAAACAGCACAACTCAAGGCCCAGTTGAATGCTCAACGGAACACCAGTGAGCAAATTAAAACTGAATTTAAAGCTGCGGCCAGTGATGTGCTCCAAAAGAGTGCTGATCAGTTTTTAACCACCGCCATGAAAGATTTGCGGCAGGTAAAAACCGAGACAGACGATTCTGTGGCCAAGCAAAAACAAGAAATCACGCATTCGGTGGCTGAAATGAAAACCAAGTTGGACGAATATCACCAATTGGCCCGCAAGTTTGAACAAGAACGCGCTGGCATGTACGGAAAACTCGACCAGTCTCTGACGCAAGTCTTTAATGCCGAACAGGCACTGCGAATGGAAACATCGAGCCTCAAAAAAGTGCTGACCTCGAGTACTGGTGTGCGTGGGAAGTGGGGAGAAAAAGTATTGTTGGAAATTTTAGAACAAAATAATTTGGTGCGCGGTATCCACTTTGACACTCAGGTGGTGATTGAAGGCGCAGGAGATGTGCGGCCGGATTTTGTCATTAAGCTTCCAGGTGGGAAACGGCTTATTGTAGATAGTAAAGAGGTCGCTGGCGAATACGTACTGGCACAGGAGACCGAAGACCCAGTTATTCAACAAGAGCACTATACAAAGTTAGTCACGAACATTCGCAACAACGTGCAGTCTCTGAGCCGCAAAGAATATCAAGATCGGCTGGATGCAGATGTGCCGTTTGTGGTAATGTTTATCCCTTCTGAGGCCGCGATTCGCGCTGCCTTTTCAACAGACCCCTCGATCTTCCAAGAGGCTAGCAGCAAGAAAGTGATCTTGGCTAGCCCTATGACCATTGTGCCACTCATTTACCTCATTGCTCACGGATGGCAACAACAGAAGCTGACCGAAAATGCGCGCGTTCTTGGTTCAGCCGTGGAAGAACTCGGTAAGCGGTTGGCCGCGTTTATTGGTCACCTGCAAAATGTTGGCGGCGGCATTAAAAAAGCAAGCGAAAGTTGGGATAAAGCGGTTTCGAGTTGGCAAACACGGGTAACACCCCAGATTGAACGGACGAAACAATTGGGAGGGCGCATCAAGGACACGGAAGAGTTGACAGCAATCTCCAGTGCCCCCATCCTCATTGATGGAGACACTGATTCTGGGCAATCAGAGTTGATATGAAAACCCCTCAGCGGTTCTACGTAAGTCTCAAAGCCGTGGTTGCGCATGAGAATAACATCCTCCTTGTACAGCTCCATAGTGGTTTTTGGGAATTGCCCGGCGGGCGGATCGACGAAGGCGAGGAGTCTATACTGGTTGATACAGTCCTTGCACGCGAGCTCTACGAAGAAATCGGAGCGTCGGTAACGGTGCGCTTTGGACCACTCTTACGCACATTCATCGCCAAATATACCGACGGTGTGCACGGGTTGATGGTGGAACGGTTGTGTTGGTATGAAGGTGGGGAGATTGTTCTGAGCCACGAGCACAAAGCTTATCAGTGGGTGGATCGAGAAAGTTGGAAGGGCCTTGAGTTTATGGAGTGGTACGGCAACGGATATTGGAAGGCGCTCGAGACGATTTGGGCGCATCCACTACTGAAGGACCAACCCCCTGCAGCCTTGATGAGTGTGTGATAGTTTGCTACCATAGCGCTATATGCTCTTGCACGAATTTCGTTGTAAAACCGATGGAAAGTTGCTGCTCAAAGCCGCTTTGGTTAATGGCGATATTGAGATTAAATGCCGTGCCTGTGGCACAATCAATCGGTTCTCTGCCGAAGGGCAAGTGGAGGCAGTGCACTTGTGTTATAAAGACGGTTGCCCGAATCGCGTTTCTCCGCCGGTGACACAGACGACGGTGTAAAGGAACGGATTCTGGTCAAGCCAGAATGACGAATTAGCGAAAGAAGCACTTGATGCTCATGAACAATGAGTTTTTATTTTATAATGATCATTGTTATGACGAAATATATTCTGCCGTTAGCGCTATTGCGTATTGCCATGGGCTGGCTCTTTTTCTACGCTGGCTTTACAAAAATACTCGATCCCCAATGGTCTGCAAAAGGGTATCTTATTGGTGCCAAGACGTTTCCCGCGTTTTATCAATGGCTCACACAGCCAGAGATTCTGCCAATCATTAATTTCGCGAACAAATGGGGATTGTTATTAGTTGGTATCGCGTTAATTCTGGGGCTGGGTGTGCGCATTGCCTCGGGTGCGGGGATGTTGTTGATGATACTCTACTACCTTCCGGTTCTCACGTTCCCCACTATTGGAAAAAATTCCTACATTGTGGACGAACACATCATTTACGCGCTCGTGTTGTGGGTCCTTGCGTGGGCGCATGCCAGCAACGTTTGGAGCCTGTATCAATGGTGCGCGAAGTTGCCCCTGTGTACCCGTTGGCCAATGCTCCACAAACTGTTACAATGAGATATAGACATCACATTCCAATAATACACTAAATATGATATAATGGCATCATGAAAAAATGCCCCAGATTAGATAAAAGACAACTGAATGAGCTGCAAAACGTAGTGTCCGCCAGTAGTAGCTC
>Ga0209824_10001932_pt1 | contig 11078 bp, 10 predicted proteins | sample VDWuncwatermetaG_FD_184124 | JGI IMG/M metagenome (GOLD analysis project Ga0209824, IMG submission 184124) | Wastewater microbial communities from Netherlands to study Microbial Dark Matter (Phase II) - VDW unchlorinated drinking water (SPAdes)... ...
GGTGACTTATTTGACGTATTTATTCTTAGCTATATTGCTGGCTGCTATACAAATTTTATTATTCCGGAATACCCTTGATTTAGGAACTAACGCCGTTATTTTTGCCGCCAATATCCTTTTCTTCCTCACAGGCGTAACCGTCTACAAAAAATCATCTTTTACTAAATTTACCCTATATCTTTTCGGTTATCTGCTCTTGTTTATCTTTGTCTTTCTTCTTAAAAACTCGCCGCTTTTGTTTACGCTTTTTATAATCATGTTTAGCGCGTTTTTCCCCGCTACCCGGCTGCTTGTATATCTGTTAATTTTTATTTTCTCGGTGGTTTTTATAACTCCTTACTGGCTGCAGGTATTCCTGACGCTCGCGTTTTACTATACGATTGCCGTCGCGATATACAAAAAGACATTTTCAAAATTTATGACAGGTATGTTTACGGTAGGTTTTTTATTTCTGTTTTTTATCATCTTCCCGATTCTATATTTTTCACTCCAGATAACGCCCCAGACCTTGATAGCCGTTTTCAAAAATAACGAATTCATAAGGGCGCTGATGAACAGCCTAATCACTTCCGCGATCAGCACATTGATAATCTTAATCCTGGGCACGCCCTTTGCTTATGTGATGGCGCGCGCGGATTTCAAAGGAAAGAATTTTTTGGATAATCTCATTGACCTGCCTATCCTTATACCCCAGACAGTAGCCGGCATCGCGCTCTTGGTATTGCTGGGGCCCAAATCGCCGTTAGGCGAATTCATGTATAAGAATTGCCGTATCGCTATCACCAACGGATATTTGGGCATTGTCGCCGCGCAGGTTTTTGTCAGCTCGCCGTTTTTCATCCGAAGCGCCATAAATGCCTTTGAAGGAGTTGACCAAAGATTAGAAGACACCAGCCGCACGTTAGGTGCGTCGCCTCTCGGCACATTTATGCGCATTTCCCTTCCGCTTGCGGGGAGCGGTATATTTAACGGCTGCATACTTAGCTGGGCGAGGGCATTAAGCGAGGTGGGAAGTGTTATGGTAATAGCTTATCACCCCATGACCGCGCCGGTTTTTCTCTATGACCAATTTGTCCAATACGGCTTAAGCGAAACCCAGCCCGCGGCCATACTTCTGGTGATAACATGCCTGTGGGCGTTTATCTCGCTGCGCTGGTTCCGCTATCAGATGGCAAGAAAAATAGGGAGATAATAAATATGCGCGTAGATATAAAGCGGCTGTGTAAAAACTGGAAAGGTTTTAGCCTGAAAGACATCTCTCTTGGGATAGGCGCGGGAAAGTATTTCGCGCTTCTGGGCCCCTGCGGGTCAGGGAAGACGCTGCTTCTGAGCACTATCGCGGGTATATACAGGCCTGATTCCGGAAATATTTTAATAGACGGAAAAGATATTACCTTCACCCCTCCGGAGAATAGGAATATCGGGTATCTCTTCCAGGGCGCCTTTCTCTTTCCTCATATGAGCGTTAAGGAAAATATATATTATGGATTACGATATAGGGAAACGGATGGAGAGTACATAAAACTGATCTTTAAGCTCCTTAATATTGAAGCTAAACTGCTGTCGCGGCGCGACGTAGTTAATCTGAGCGGCGGCGAAGCGCGGAAGATCGCGCTGGCGCGCAGTATAGTTACAAAACCGCGCCTCCTGCTTTTGGACGAACCGCTCGCCTTTTTAGACCCTATCAACCAACAGGCGGTGCTTAAAAGCTTAAAGGCCTTAAATAAGAACCTGGGCCTTACTATAATACATGTAACGCACACCTCTTCCGAGATAAGAGACCTTGCTGACAAAATAGCGATTTTAGCCGACGGGTCTGTCTTGCAGACGGGATCGCCGCCGGATATCCTTGATAAACCGCACGACACCGCCCTGGAAAGGTATTGGGGGAGGATCAGTGTTTGAGCATTTGAAATGGAAACTGGTTGAGAGGCCGCTTTTGCCTATAGGCAATAGCTATGTGGACGCATTTCCGTTTCTGGTTTTATTCCTACTTCTGTTTATCTCAGGATATGCGTTAAAAAGCAAATCGAGAAACAAGTTCAGGCCTTTTGCGCAGCTGGCGGCATTTATATTTTTTATATTTGTGGTGCACAGGTGTTTTTGCGCTATGCGCGGCTGGTTATTCGCTGTCCAGGAGATCGGCAGAAACGACCTGGCGGTATTTGACGGCCTTTTTGTATTTGTCCCGCTGATCGCGTTTACGATCTTATTCGGCCGCGTATTTTGCGCCTGGATATGCCCGCTGGGCTCTACGCAGGAACTTTTTTACAGGGCGCCTTTATTAAAAAGGTTTGTTATAAATTTTTCTATGCCTGCCAGAAGAGTTAAATTTTTATATTTACTGCTGATACTTACGCTGGTTTTATTTTTATTGTTTATTTTAAGGCCAGGGACATATTTCTTTGCCGAAAATGTAGCCGCATTCTGGGGAATAGCGGCTGTCTTGGCCGTCCTCGCGCTTTTATTTAAACCGGCTATGGACGCCGGGCTTAAGAGGATACGATATTTTTCCTTAGGGATTATCGCTGTTATCGTCGCGTTAGGTGTTTTTATAACTGATCCATGGTGCGCTTTTTTTAAAAACGAGGTTGATTATTCCTCGCTTCTGGCGTTTTTCGCCGTATTTTCCGCCGCGGCGGTTGTCTCTATGGCATGGTGCAGATACCTGTGCCCGATGGGGGCCTTTTTGGGAATTGCGGTAAAGGCATCCCGCGCCAAAATAAAAAGGGATATCGCCCATAAACTTTCCGATGAGGCATGCAGGAATATTTGCTATGTCGAGGCGCTGAAAAAAGATTCTCTGGATGAAAGCGCCTGTCTTTATTGCGGAAGATGCGTGGATGCCGGCGCGTCTAAAATAGAGGAAGGTTAAATTGTTAATTAGAGGCAAGGGTTTAATTATGTCAGCGGTGTTCATAGGCGTCTTATGCGCCGGCTCAGGCCTATACGCCGATGACTGGGCGGGTTTTCAGCACGACGTCCAGCACAGCGGCGATGCAATGGTGGTTTTTCCAAACAAAGAGATAAAGCCCTTATGGACTTTCGCGCCTACTCAGAAGGTTTGGAATTATAAAAAGGGCTCAAACGTATGGTCAAGCTCGGCCTGTATCGCTGATGTAAACGGCAGGGCAATGGTGTTCGCGGGGCTTTATAATAATAACCTTTATGCGATAGATGCGGTAAGCGGCAATATCGCCTGGCGTTTTATAGCGGGTAACAGCATAAATAGCGCGCCCTTTTTTTCAGTTGTGAATTCAAGGCCTACGGTGTATTTCGCTTCCGGAGACCGCGCGATCTATGCCCTTGACGCCTCAACCGGAGAAAAAATCTGGAGCTACGAGACGCTGGAATGGAATTACGCGGTGTCAGAGGCCATTGTTTCCTCTCCCGTTGTTATTTCTGTTGATGGTAGGCCTGCCTTGGCTTGCGGGGTCTGGAATAATAGCCAGGAACCGCAAAATAGTTTTCAAAGAGGGGAATTTTTTGTTTTGGACGCGGCCGGCGGACATAAAATATACAGCAAGGTATTGTCTTCCACGCCCTTGAACTCGCCGGCCTTTGCGTATATAAATAATAAACCCGTTGTTTTTATGTCTTCCCGGGATGGAAATGTTTTTGCGATTGATGCCTCAAAAGGGGAAACTATTTGGAAAATAACCTCCTGCGGGGAGCTGTATTCTTCCCCCTCGGTTTACGTAAATGGGGACAAAGGAATTTCCCGGCTTTTTATCGGCAGCCGTTTTGGTAATCTTTATTGCCTGGATGCGCAAACAGGAAAGATTGTCTGGACAGCTAAGGTGGGGCACGCTATTGACTCTACTCCGGCTATAACTACGATCAATGATAGGGTTATCATTTATGCCGGTTCTTATGACAGGAACATCTACGCATTTGACGCAGACACGGGAAAAGAGGTCTGGAGATTCAGGACAGAGGACTACATTTCTTCATCCTGCGCAATAGCAAGGATGGGGAATGAAACGATTGTCTTTGTTCATTCTTTAGATAATAAATTATATTGTTTAAACGGCGAAAACGGTTCTCTTATCTGGAAAGTTGTTTTAGGAAAATTGATTTGGGGATATAATACACGGGGGGATACCATATGGTCATCTCCGGCGGTTGGTACGGCAGGAGATAAGTCAATTCTTATATTCCCCTGCTATGACAGTAAGCTTTATGCTTTTTACGCAGGTTAATAAACGGGGCATTTAAAATGAAAAAGCCGGTGAGGCTCATTTTGCTTGGAGGGTTTTTAGGCGCGGGAAAGACTACCGCGTTGTGCCGTTTAGCAACGTATTACAGCGGTAAGGGCCTGCGCGTAGGGTTGATTACTAATGATCAGGCCAATAATCTTGTGGACACGCATATGGTTAAGGCCGAGGGCTTTAACACGGAAGAGATAGCGGGCGGCTGTTTCTGCTGCAGGTTTAACGACCTGATTGAGGCCGCCTCAAGGCTGCGCGAGAAAATCAACCCCGATATAATATTGGCTGAGCCGGTGGGCAGCTGCACCGATATAAACGCGACCGTAATCCAGCCTTTCAAAATTTATTACAAAGACGAGTATCGCGTAGAGCCATATACTACGTTGCTTGATCCCGTAAGGGCCAAGGAAATAGCGTTAACCGATACGGCAAGCAGTTTTTCAACTAATGTAACGTATATATTCAGAAAGCAGCTTGAGGAATCGGATATTATCGCCCTTAATAAGATAGATACGCTGGTCCCCGAAGAGGCGAGGGGCATAACAGCGGCTTTAAAGAAAAAATTCCCGAAATCGGATATTTTAAATGTATCAGCCAGGACAGGAGAGGGATTTGACGCTTGGATAAAAGAACTTGAGTCAGGCAAGGCAGCCGGGCGCAATATAGCTGATGTGGATTATGATATCTACGCTTCAGGCGAGGCGGAACTGGCGTGGCTTAATTTTGTTGCGAACCTGTCTTCAAATAATAACTTTGACGCCGACAAATTTCTCAAACAAATCCTGGCTGACGTAAAAAAAGGGCTTACCGATATAAAAGGAGAGGTGGCGCATCTAAAATTGGCGCTTTCTACTGACAATGGAAATTCACTAATTAATCTTGTGCATAATGACCAGGAGCCGATATTTTTTAAGAATGAGGCGGGCATTGCTAAAAAAGGCCGCTTGATTGTCAACGCGAGAGTGAGGACCGATCCGGAAATGCTGTATCATCTTGTGAGCAGGGTTGTTAAAGAGGCAGGCCGGAAGGCAGGCCTTACCGTTGCGATTGAGGCCCCGCAGTATTTTCGCCCGTCCCGGCCCGTGCCTGTGCATCGGATAAGGAAAACATGATAAGAAACTTTTTTGGGGAGATCCTAGGAACGTTTATACTTGTATTTTTTGGTTGCGGTGTTGGCGGAGTGTCAGTTCTTTTTGGCGCGCACAACGGGTTGTTTCAGGTGGCCGCGGTATGGGGCATAGGCGTAACATTGGCCATCTATGCTTCACGGTATCTGTCCTGCGCCCATCTTAATCCGGCTGTGACCATCGCGATGGCTGTCGCAAAACGCATGAATCCGAAGAAACTGCCTGTATATATCTCTGCCCAGTTCCTGGGCGCGTTTCTGGCAGCGGCGTGCCTGTACGTTTTATTTTCCAATTCAATCAGGGTGTTTGAACAAGCGCATGGGATTGTAAGAGGCGCCGGCGAGTCGGCAGCGACAGCTATGATGTTTGGCGAATATTTTCCGAATCCTGGTTTTGCCAAGGTTTGCGCTGTTTCCGAATTGGGGGCCTGTTTCGCGGAAGGTATAGGGACATTTATACTTGTTATGATGATTTTCTTACTTACTGAGGGCTGCAACGTTGGCCGTCCCGAGTCGTCTTTTTCACCTATTTTAATAGGCGCGACAGCTTCGGCGCTCATAAGCATAATCGCGCCATTTACCCAGGCGGGTTTCAATCCCGCGAGAGATTTCGCTCCGAGATTATTTTCATATTTCGCGGGTTGGCGCAATGTCGCTATTCCAGGGCCCAACGGCGGTTTTTTTACGGTATATATTCTGTCTCCTATTATGGGCGGGATATGCGCGGCATTATTGTTTGTGTATGTTATACAACCTTTGATGGAGAGAGGTTAGAAATAGGAATGACATGTTAACCTACTTTAACTTATCATGGAAGGAGATCAGCCGGCGCAGGCGCCGCGCGCTGTATACATTTTCGGGGATTGTTTTAGCCGGCGCGCTTTTATCATTTACGTTTCTGGTGGCGTCGTCTTTAAAGGTTAGTTTCGGCCGCGTGCTTACTGAGGTGGGCGCGGATATTGTCGTGCAGACCCACGGCGAGCCCTGCGTTTGGGCGCCGGTCAAATTGCCGACAAACCTGAATCCCATAGATGCGGAGATGGTGGATAAGGCCAGGAAAATCAAAGGTGTTAAACAGGCCTCGGGTGTTTTAATCTGCTGGGCGTTTAACGGAGAGAAGGGGAATCTGCATCCGTCGGTGATTGCCGGGGTTGAGCCCCTGGAAAGGGAATTGGGCCCGGCGAGATTAAGCCCGACGGAGGGTTCGGGAAATTATATAGTTAAAGGCAGATACTTAAACGACCTTGATACATATGCCGCGGTCATAGATTATGATTTCGCTAAATTTATGAAGGCCGGTATTGGCTCAAAGATTTATTTTGGTGAAACGCAATTTGAAATCGTAGGGATATTAAAGACAGGCCGCGACGCGCGCATCGCCGGAGCGCAGGCGTTTATTCCTTTATTTACCGCCCAGGAAATGCTTAAACGGGGCAAGGTGGTAGATACCATATTTGTAAAATTAGATACCGACGCCGATCCCCGGAGAGCAGTCGGGGACCTTAAGAAAATGTTTGGCGAGGATTCCAGCATAACTACGAGCTTGGATTTTCCGTCCATGGTTATCGGGCTTTCGGCATTTACTAATTTATTTACGATAGGGATGCTGATTTTTATATTGATTGTAGGTATCGGGTTCTCCATGAGGTCAATTGCCGCTTCCATAAGTGAGCGCTTAAAAGAACTAAGCGTAATGAAGGCGATAGGCTGGACAAACCGCCACGTGCGGAATTTGATTCTCACAGAGTCGTTGATTATCGGTTCTTTGGGCTCCTTATTAGGGACGGCGTTAGGCGTGTTTTTTTCCTGGGAGTATCTGGGGTCGATAAGGATGCGGCTTTCGGATGTTTTGGCGGCTTATCCGCCATGTTCAACCACGCCTCCGAAATTAGAGGTCGCCGCGCTGGGCCTTAAATTAAATATCCTGGCCCTTGTTTATATTGTCGCGGGGTTAACTGTATTAATCGGTATAGCCAGCATTACCGCGTTACGCGGCCTTAGGAAAATGGAATGCGCCCAGGGGATGAGGAGTTTGTAAAATGAAGGTTAAGATAGTAGGCAGATGGGAGAACGGGAAACCTGCGACATGCCACGCCTGCCTGGAATTGAGGAAACTTACCCGGCTGGCCTTAGATGAACTGGGGCTGCGCGATATTAATATAGAGGAATGCGCGTCAGAGGAGGAATATAAATCATACGGTGTTGTGGCGACGCCGCTCCTAATTATAAGCGGAAAGATAAAACTCAGCGGGAGAGTCCCGCCGCGGGAGATGTTGAAGGAATTTTTAAAATATGAGCTTGAAAAAGGAGAGGAGAAATAATGGTTAAAAGGTATTTAAAAAATATTTCATTTTATTTTGTTACCGTCGCGTTTTTGTTCACGATTTTTGGGTGCAATAACATGGCGGCGAAGAAAAAGGAACTCGCGATATTTGTACCCTGCAGCATATTCGCGTCATTCTGTGAAATACTCGATGCCTATAGGCAGGAACACCCAAATATTAAGGTCAACTTTGATACAGGGAATTCTGTGGTTCTGATGCGCAAGGTCTTAAATAAGGGCGCCAGGCCCGATGTGTATATGGGCACAGGGCCGCTGGAGATCAAGCCATTGGTGGATAAAGGCCTGGTAATATCCGAAACAGTTACGCCCGTTACTTTTGATTCATTGATTTTAGTAGCGCCCGCGTCTAACCCGAAAAGCATTAAGAGTATAGACGATCTGGCCAGAGAAGATGTGAAAACCATAGCTATACCGGACCCGAAAGTAAATTCGTCCGGTAAATTCGCGGTTGAATATTTTACCCAGCGCAACCTCTGGGATAAAATAAAAGACAAGGTCACATTTACCGAATTCGGCCGCAATACCAGGAATTATATAATTAAAAATAAGGTTGACGCCGGCATAATATACAGGTCATGTTTATACGAGGACCTCAAGGCATACGATGAGGTGATCGCGCCCAAGGATATATTTGTTGTGGAAGATTTATACGCGGGCACTCAGCCGCCGATCCAATCGTCGATAGGCATATTAAGCGCGGCAAAAAACAGGGAATTGGCGCAGGGATTTATAAATTATATAACTTCGGAAAAAGCAAAGGCAATTATTAGAAAGTGGGAAGGAAAGAAAATCGAAAGTAAATAAATGATAGTCGGCCAAAAATTAGCGCAAGCTGTAGATATATTCAAATGCTGCATTTTTAACTGGGGAGCGTTGACGACAATTTTACCCGCGTTTATAATCGCGGGCGCGGTGATCGCTTTTGTCCCCACAGGAGTTTTATCAAGGTATCTCGGCGCCGGCGCTAAGCGGTATATATCTTATCCTGTCGCGGCCGTGTCAGGCGCGATATTGCCCGCGTGTTCCTGTAATATTGTCCCGCTTTTTGCCAGCATACTAAACCGCGGCGCGGGCATAGGCCCCGCCTTCACATTTTTATACGCCGGGCCGGCAATAAACATAATCTCAAGTATATTTACCTTTAAGGTTATAGGGTCGCTTGTAGGAATGTGGAGGGTCATAGGCGTTCTTGTTATATCAATTGTATTGGGGTTGGTCATGGAATTTATATTCCGGAACGAAAAAAAATCAGCAGGGCTCAAGCCGGTAGAAACAGCGATCCAGAAGATAGGGGCAGGGCGGCTGATCGCGCTCTTTACGCTTCTTTTCGCTGTGCTTATAATCGGCGCTTCTTTAAGCGCGCCCACTTCCGCCGATATTATTGATAAAATTGGAATGCGGTTAAAATCCCTGGCATACCTAATCTCGGCAGTTTTACTGATATGGGTAGTTTTTACTAAATTTAAGAAGGCAGAACTTCTGGATTGGCTGAAACAGACCTACAATTTAGCGAAACTCATTATCCCTCTTTTTATAATATCCATATTGATAGTCGGTTTCATAGCCCAATATGTTGACGTGCGCTGGATAAATAATATACTTGCCGCGAAGAAAGACGCGCACGGATACAGGTTGTTCATGCCTACATTAAGCACTACATTTTTCGCGACCATATTCGGCGAACTGATGTATTTCCCCATATTATCGGAAATAGTGTTCACGAAGGCGTTCTTAAAACTCGGCATGGATATCGGCCCCGCGCTCGCGATACTTTTGGCCGGGCCGGGGACGAGTTTACCGGGATTTATCCTTATTAGCAGATTTGTGGGCTGGAAAAAAGTAAGCGCGTATTTTTCGCTCTCAGTTATCTTAGAGTTAATTTTCGCGACAGCGCTCGCGATGTGGATGGGCGATTATATATGCGCGTGCCTTGTAATTAAGTGAAAGGAGATGCAATGAAAAAATGGATGATAGTTATAGGTTTTATAATAGCGATAATAGGGTTGACGCTATATTTGCGCCCACCGGATACTAATCATAGGCAAGCGCTACGCGTCTATGTGCCGTGCGGCATGACGATACCTTTTAAGGAACTCGGAATGGCGTATGAGAAACAATACCGGAATATCAAGGTTGAAACGACATTTGACAACGCCAATGTGCTGGTAAGGCTTATTCTGGATAAAGGCAAAATACCGGACGTATTTATTTCGCCCGGCAAAAAAGAAATAGGCATGCTTCAGGAAAAGGGATTTATAGAGGAAGGTTCGGTAAAGCCGTTCGGGGAATACGAGCTTATCCTGATCGCGCCTTCAAAATCCTCAACACCAAAAGGCCTCCCGGATATATTAAACGAATCGGTTAAGGCAATAGCCGTTTCCAACCCGGATTTTAACTCAATAGGCGCTTACGCCGCCGAGTCCTTAAAATCATTGGGCTATTGGGATAAAATACAGAATAAGATTCTGCTGACAAATACGCCTATAGAGGCGCTGACTTACGTGGCCACGTCAAAAGCCGACGCGGGGATACATTATAACGCGTGCCCTTTTCAGACCAATGCGGATAAAGTCGCGCAGGGATCGATAAGAATAATCGCGACGCTGCCTTCGGATAGCCATGAGCCTATTCATAGCTACGCCGGCATATTAAGGAGTGCCCAGAATAAAAATGGCGCCGGGAATTTCATTGATTTTATGTTTTCAAAAAAAGGAAATAATATTTTAAGCCAGTATGGGATAGGAAAAACCCGGGCAGCCGGCGCCTCGCAGCCTCAAAATAACAAGGCCTACAAGGTTATCGTTGAGGCGTATTACCCTTTTAACGAAGAGCACGTTTTTATGAAGGAATATCTTGAATCCCTCGCCGGTAAATATAAAGAAAAAGTCAAAATAGAATGTATAGATTTCAGGAGCGATGAGGGTTATGTGCGATGGCGCAAGGCCGGCCTTAGCTGCGGCGGCATCCTGATTAACGGAAAAAATAAATTTACAATAAATGTTCAGGGCCAGCCGAAAGAGGTGGAATTTATAAAAAGGTTGGATATATTCTGGACAAAGGAAGAGCTTGAGAAAGCGATAGAGCAGGAACTGGAAAAATAGCGATGGAACCGTATATTAAGATTGAAAATCTGGTAAAGACATATTATAAGGACAGCCAGGTTAGCTTTAATTTGGATATTAAGGAATATTCTATGCCGCGGGAGGGAATAGTGTTTATAAGGGGCAAATCCGGGGCAGGCAAGACAACATTTTTAAATATGATAGGGGCGCTGGATATGCCTGATTCGGGGAAAATTATATTAGAAGGAAGGGGTATTACCGCTTTAGGCGACAACGAAAAATCCCGTCTCCGAAGGGAATTTTTCGGCTTTGTCTTTCAGCAGGGCAACCTTATC
>Ga0209824_10001935_pt1 | contig 11071 bp, 14 predicted proteins | sample VDWuncwatermetaG_FD_184124 | JGI IMG/M metagenome (GOLD analysis project Ga0209824, IMG submission 184124) | Wastewater microbial communities from Netherlands to study Microbial Dark Matter (Phase II) - VDW unchlorinated drinking water (SPAdes)... ...
TCCAGCGGAAACGGAAAGCCACCGAGGATGATCTCGGCGCTGGCCAGCCGCTGGTCGCGCTCCTGGCGCGACCTGATTGGTCCTACACGCTGGCCGAGGTAGCGTTGGACCGTCCACGGCGGCCAGGTCTCGTGGAGTTCGACGTCAAACCAGCCCCGAGCATCGACCACATGCAGGCATCGGTCGACCGCCGCGATACGACTCAGCGCGTCGTCGGATAGCGGCACGGTCACCAAGACTTCTCTGGTCAGCATCATCGATAAATGTCCCGGCGATGACCGACATCGATGACGAGCACGAGGAGCTCGTGTCGGCGAATCAGGTACACGATCCGATAGCTGCCAACCCGGTACGAGTAGCGACCCTTTAACTCGCCTACCAGCCGCTTGCCTTGAAAAGGATCGCGTTCAAGATCGTCCAGGGCCTTCGCGACCCGCTGATAAAGAGCAGGTTCCCTCTCCAGCATACGGCGGATGACGCGCGCGGCTTGATTGGAGAATGCGACTTTATAAGCGGCCAACGGAGGCCTTGATCTCTGCCCAAGAGCGTGTTCGGCCCTTTCGGATATCCTCTTCGCCCTTCCGAAGTCCAGCCATGGCCTTGGGATCAGCGAGGATATCCAGAGTTTCCACGAGCGCCTCGTAGTCTTCCACGCTGAGCATCACCACGACCGGCTTCCCGCGCTTCGTCACCACATAGCGGTCGAGCTTCCCGTCGATGCGGGCGATAATCTTCGGCAGGCCCGGCCGCAATTCCCTGAGACTGACCGTAGTAATCATTCGTCTTACCTCCTGAAGATTGAAGTATACAATAAAATGTACTCTTTTAACTCATGACCTCTCACTCTCGTCATCCCTACGCCGGCCCCCGTCGACGAACGCGGTGGCTGCTGGAACCGAAGGTGCAGCAGCTCGGTGAGGGACGTCTGCGACGTGCCTGAACGACTATACATCGCGGCCGCCGATGGCACTGCGGAACGGATCGATTGACCTATTGACCTGAGGTGCTGCGTGTGCGACACTGCTTCCCGGTTCTGGTTAGCTCAAGGTTCGGTAGCTCGTCCTTAGAGACAAGAGCGAGACACACGCCGCGCGGAGATCCAGTTCGCGCGGCGGTTTTGTTTGCCCTCGAGTTTCGCGGGGCAACGCCTTCGGGTGACCGGAATACGACAACCGGGGTTCGCCCCGAAGGAAAGGTTCGAGTCATGGCACACGGTCGAGTCAAGTGGTTCAACGATGCGAAGGGCTTCGGCTTCATCACGCAGGAGGGCGGCGAGGACGTCTTCGTCCACTTCAGCGCCGTCGCCGCGCAGGGCTTCAAGAGTCTGGCGGAAGGTGACCAGGTGGAGTTCGAGGTGACACGCGGCCCCAAGGGTCTCCAGGCCGCGAACGTTCGCAAGGCCTAGTTCGAGGATCCCCGGCGGCGGACAGGGCGAGTGCCCTGCGCCGACGCCGGGGCCGGGTTCGCCTCAGCGGCCCTTGAAGGGGCCGGGCGTGCGCTTCTCCGCGAAGGCGCGCGCGGCCTCCTGGAAGTCCTCGCTCAGGTAGAGCTTCAGCGGCGCCATCTGCATCGCGATCTCGCGCCCGAGCTGGTCCAGGTACCAACGGCGTGAGCGCACGGTGGCGCGCACGCTGAGCGGCGGGTTCTGGCACACGGCACGGGCCAGCTCACGGGCCACGTCCAGGTAGGTGCCCGGCGCCGCCACGCGGTTGATCACACCGGCGGCGAGCGCCTCCTCGGCGGTGAAGAAGCGCCCGGTCAGCGCGACCTCCGTGCCGAAGGCGCCAGCGCCGCGGAAGTGCAGCAGGCCCCAGTACTTCGCGCCGCCGAGGCCGCGCGGCGTCTCGGTGATCTGGAACTTCGTTCCCGCCTCGGCGACGATCAGATCCGATTCCAGGACGATGCCCACGGCCAGACCCATCACGTAGCCGTGGGGGGCCGCGATCACCGGCTTCCAGTTGACTGACTTCGTGAGCAGGTCGCCCGAGTGTGCGCCCAAGCCCTGCGGGCCGCCCAGGCGCTCGAACTCCTCGCGCTTGCGGAGCTGACGCTGGTGCACGTCGGCACCGCTGGAGAAGGCGCGCCCTCGCCCGCAGAGGATGGCCACGTACGCCTCGGCGTCGGCGTCGAAGCGCCGGAGCGCGTCGTTCAGGGCCATGACCAGCTCATCGTTGAAAGCGTTGAGCTTCTCCGGCCGGTTCAGGGTGAGCGTCGCCACGTGGTCCTCGCACGCGTAGTCGACCAGCATTCGTCGTCTCCTTGGGCCCCGCTCAACCGCACCGGGGAAGACCGGCATCGCGAATTCGCTTGTCGCGGTCGCCGCGCCGCGACGTCGCGGCCTGCGCCCGGGATTCTAACCCCGAAGTTGGGGGCGACGCGATCACCCCCCTTGGGAGGGTACTGGTCAAGTTTTCACATCCTTGTCCACGCCGACGATCTTGGGCGGGCTGTAGCGGCCCCTGCCGGCATTCTGAGCCGCGTACGTCTTCATGATCTCGGCGCACCGCAGATTCCGCATCTGTTGGTCCATGACGCCGGCACACCATGCGCCCGTGTCCTTGATGAGCTTCAAGATGGTGGGCTTGGACACGTCCGTCATGCGGGCGGTGGCCCGGATGGAGTTACCCTCGACCAGGGCGGACAGGACGGCCAGCTTTTTTTCGTTCTTCAGGACGTTCATCGCGGGCTCTCGCCTTTCTCGGCGCAGCCCGAGAGAGCGTGCTACCTTACGGTCAGGCCACCGGCCTCATCCCGACCGGCTCTCACGGGTACGTCGGGGTGTGGGGTGCCCGGTGCTATCAACACCGAGCACCCCTCTTTGAAAATGAAACCCCCGGCCGGACTCGAAACGGCGTCCTCCCGATTAGCATGCAGGCGCTCTATCCAGTCTGAGCTACGGGGGTATGGGGCCGTGACTCGTGCAAGCGGGTCACGGCCTCACTCTTTTTGCGGCCTTCCGAAATGCGTCCATCAGGACGTATTCCCGTACGTCTCGATCGCCGATTCTGATTCGCTTCCTTTCGTAAAGTTCATTCGGATGGGCGCCAACCTTCTTCGCGTTCTTATACAGACCGGCGAGTACTCCGGACAGTGGACGGGGGCCGGCCCGCGGTGACAGGGCGTTTGGAGTTGCGGACACGTGTGGGTGGAGGGCGCCTGGAGGTAAGCATTGATTGGTGTTGACATCAATGGGTATGAGTCGTATAAGTCACGTGAGTCATTCAAAGTAACCCGCTGCGCGACCTCGATCACGAAGGGTTCTATAGAGATTGCCCCGTTAGCGAGGAGGTGGCGATGAACTGGTCCCGGAAGGCTCGATGGGCCTGGCCGCGCGGGTTCGCTGTGCTGCTCCTGCTCCTTGCCAGCGGCGCCGCCGCGCAGACGATGGGGCCATCGCGCGGGTCACAATCGACTCCGCCGAAAGCGCGGCTGCCGCTTGATCCGCTCACCGACGACGAGAAACGTGCAGCGGAGCGTATCGCCTTGGCGGATCGGCGCGTGCAGGAGTTACTCGGCGGCGGCCGGCGCCAGCTCGTGTCGGTGGAAGTGTTCGCGAACAAGCCGCCGCGCGAGCAGATCGAGGCCGCCGCCGGCGGCCGTGCCATCCCGATGGGCCGTTTTGCCGAGGTCCTCTTCTTGCGCCACGAAGGCGAGGTGGGCGTGCGAGCCGTCGTCGACCTGCCGGCAGGCGCGGTGGCCGAAGTGGGGCAGGTGTCGGGCCCGCAGGTTCCCCTGACGCAGACCGATCTCGCAGAGGCCTGGCAACTCGCGGCCCGCGAGGCCGACGTGCGCACGGCGCTCGGCGCTGACGTCGATCGCTTCCGGGTCGCGGAAGCGCCGGTGCGCGGGGCGGTGGTCCGGCCGCGTTACGCGGTGGAGGCGTTGCCCGTGGAGGCCGTCGCGGACAACGATCCGTGCTACAAGCATCGCTGTCTCCAACTGCTGTTCCGCCGTGGCGACGCATACCTCATGCGGCCGATCGTCATCGTCGACCTCAGTGCCCGGAAGGTCTACATCGACAGGAGAGCACCATGAGCCGACGGTTGCTCCTCGGCGCGTCGCTCCTCGCCGGGGTCCTCGCGGTGACGATGGCCGTCCCGGCTGTCGCCCAGAATCCACCGCCCTGGATGCCGTGCTCCGGCAGCAATCTTGTTGATCAGAAGTTTCCCACGACGGGACCCGAGCAAACGCACTGGCGACTCTGCTGGGAGGCGATGGCGAAGAACGCCCTCGTGATTCACTGGGCGTTCTTTCGTCCTTCGCCCAGCGCGAAGTGGATCCGGATCTTCTGGGACGCCCGCGTGTCCGACATCTTCGTGCCGTATCACACAGGGGCCCTGCGCTTTTACGACATGACCGGCTTCACGTTTCCGATGACGCCGGTCAGCGCCGCCGATTGCCCCGCCGCCGTGGGTGGGACACCGCTCGGCCCGAACGTCTGCAAGGAGGTGCGCGATCGCGGCCTGCTGTGGAAGGACGATGGGGCCGTGCGTCGCGGGCAGGAGCTGGTGCTGTGGGGCGCGCTCGATGCGGCAAACTACAACTACGTCATCGAGTGGACGTTCCGTGACGACGGCGTGGTGCTGGGGCGCGTCGGGGCCACGGCGGTGAACCTGCCCAGCGTCCCCCTCGAGCCCCACATGCACAATCCCATCTGGCGGCTTGACGTGGACCTGGACGGTTTCTGGGGCGACTCGGTGCACTTCGGAACTCACACGGAACCGATCGCGGGCACGGCGGCGACCGATACCGACCCCGTCATCGCGACCGAGGGTGGCCGCGACTGGAATCCCCACGCGTTCAACGAGCTCCACATCCACGACGCGACGCTCACGAACGGCAAGGGCCATGCGAGCGAGCTGCACCTCATCCCGTTGCCCACGGGCGGGCTCTCCCGCCATCAGGAGGCGTTCACGCAACACGATTTCTGGGTCACGCGCTATGACGGCTCGCAGATGTCGGCGCGCGACCTCCTCAGCTACACGTCCCCGGCGGACCTCGTGGCAAACGCCGACATCGTCGTCTGGTACAAGGGCTCCATTCATCACCACCCGCGCGACGAAGACGGCGAGGTCGTAGGCAACACCTGGCGCGGCGAGGCCCTGATCATGTGGACCGGCTGGATGCTGAAGCCTCACAACCTGTTCGACCGCACACCGTTCTTCCCTTGACGCACACCGCTCGGCTCGCCGAACACTGCGGCGACGCGCTCTTCTCCCGGGGGGGATGCCCAATGAATGTCGAGTGGCTGCGCAGGTTCTACTATGACTTCTGTTACAAGGTCGGAATCTCCTACGGCATGGTGTTCATCTGCTACCTCGCGACGAGGGAATTGCTACAATCCGCAAAGACGTTGGGATTCGGTGCAACCTACGAAGGCCGGGGTCTTCCCTGAGTGGTGGCATGGCACGGTTCATCGTTCGGTATCGGGGAAAGGGCGAGCGCCCGCCGGATGCGGTCAAGAAAGTTCAGGGTATCGCGGGCGCCGCGGTGCTGGAAGATTCCGGCCGCATGATGCTGGTCGAGGCTCCGGAGCACGCGCTGCGCACCGCGCTGGCGTCGGAGGATGACTGGCTCGTCTCGCCCGAGGTCGGCTACACCGTCCCTGATACTCGCAAGAAGGTGGAAGGCCCACCGCAGTCGGATTGAATCACCGCTCGACTCCGGGGCCGAGTCGGGGCATGCTGCTGGCCTATGACCAAATTCGGGATCGGACAAGGGATCAAGCGATTCGAGGACCCGCGGCTCGTCCGGGGAGAGGGCCGGTTCCAGAACGACGTCAATCTCCCCGGCCAAGCTCACGCCGTCATCGTGCGCTCGATGCACGCTCACGCGCGCATCGTCAGTCTCGACGCCGCGGCGGCGCTCAAGGCGCCGGGCGTCGTCGCCGTCTTCACGGGCACCGACGTGGCCGGCCTCGGCACGATGCGGATGACGTTGAAGCGCAAGCGTCCCGACGGCTCACCGATGTTCGCGCCGCCGCACCGCGGGCTCACCCGGGACCGCGTCCGGTACGTGGGCGACCCCATCGCGCTCGTGGTCGCGGAGACGCTGGCTCAGGCCGAGGACGCGGCCGAGCTGGTCCGGGTCGAGTACGAGCCGCTGCCGTCCGTGACCTCCACGGCCGACGCGGTCGGCGGCGCTGCGGTGTGGGACGAGTGCCCCGACAACGTCTCCAACGTCTTCGAGGCCGGCGATCGAGCGGCCACCGACGCCGCCTTCGCGCGGGCCGCTCGCGTCGTCCGCCGCCGCTACGTCATCAGCCGCGTGCACGCGCAGTACATGGAGGCCCGAGGCGCGCTCGGCGTCTACGATTCCGGGGAGGACCGCTACACGCTCTACGCGGACGTCCAGTACCCCCACCGCGTCCGCAACGCGCTGGCCAGCAACATCTTCCAGGTCCCCGAGCACAAGATCCGGGTGATCGCCGGAGACATCGGCGGCGCGTTCGGCACGAAGGGCTGGCAGTACCCCGAACACCGGCTCGTGCTGTGGGCGGCGCGCAAGCTCCGCCGGCCCGTCAAGTGGGCGTGCGAGCGCCGCGAAGCGATCCTGGCCGACGAGCACGCGCGGGACAACGTGAGCGAGGCTGAGCTGGCCCTCGACGCGGACGGCCGCTTCCTCGCGCTGCGCGTCCGCACCCTCGCCAACGTCGGCGCCTACGTCTCCTCGGACCGGAATCTCCTCGCCACGTTCAGCAACGTCGTCACGCTGGTCGGCGTCTATGCCTTCCCGGCGGCCCACGTGCAGGTGCTCAGCGTGTTGACCAACACCAACGCGACGGCGCCGTACCGGGGGGCGGGCCGGCCGGAAGCGACCTACGTCATCGAGCGGCTGATCGACGACGCCGCCCGCGAGCTGGGCCGTGATCCGGTGGAGCTGCGCCGGGTTAATCTGATTCCCGCCGCCGCCATGCCCTATCGCACGGCACTCGGCATGACCTACGACTGCGGCGAGTTCGCGGCGAACATGGAGCAGGCGCTGAAGCTCGCCGACGTCGCCGGCTTCGCCGCCCGCCGCGAGGAGTCGCGCGCGCGCGGCACCCTGCGCGGCCTCGCCGTCGTCAACGCGATCGAGCGGGCTGCGGGGGCCCAGCCCGAGTTCGCGGAGATCCGCTTCGCTCCGAGTGGGAGCGCGACCGTGCTCATGGGCACCAAGAACCAGGGCCAGGGCCACGAGACAACGTTCAAGCAGATCCTCCACGAGCGGCTCGGCCTCGACCCCATGGAGGTCCGCTACATCGACGGGGACACGGAGCGGGTCGCCTTCGGCATCGGGACCATGGGATCGCGCTCGACGGTCATCGGGGGCAGCGCGCTGTGGACGGCGGCCGACAAGGTGATCGCCAAGGGCAGGAAGATCGCCGCGCGCCTGCTGGAGGCGGCCGAGGCGGACATCGTGTTCGCCGACGGCAAGTTCGCGGTGGTGGGGACGAACCGTGCCGTCGTCCTCAAGGACGTGGCCCGCGCCGCCTTCCAGCCCGCTCAGCTCCCGCCCGGCCTCGAGCCGGGGCTCTACGAGACGGGAACCTTTTCCCCGACCACCGATACGTGGCCCAACGGCTGCCACGTCTGCGAGGTGGAGATCGATCCCGACACGGGCGCCGTCGCCCTCGTCAGCTACGTGATCGTCGACGACGTGGGCACCGTGATCAATCCCGTGACGCTCAAGGGCCAGATCCACGGCGGCGTGGCCCAGGGTGTGGGGCAGGCGCTCATGGAGCAGGTCGTCTACGACCCGGAGTCCGGCCAGCTCCTGACCGCGTCGTTCATGGATTACGCGATGCCCCGCGCCGACACGCTCCCCGACATGCACATCGAAAGCCACCCGGTCCCGACGAAGCTCAACCCGCTCGGGGCCAAGGGCGCCGGTGAGGCCGGCACCGTGGGCGCGCTGCCCGCCGTGATCAACGCCGTCATGAGCGCCCTGGCGCCGGTCGGCGTCCGCCAGCTCGACATGCCGGCGTCGGCCGCGCGCGTGTGGCAGGCCATCCAGGGCGCGAGGACCCCGTAATCGGAAGCTCAACTCGAACCTTGTCGGCTGCTCGACCGCGAGACCGTCGGCCTTGGCGCCCTTGAGGATCTTGTCGAGCCGTGGTTATCCCGTTGCCTTGCGCCGACCACCAGCCAACTTCCGAGATCGGAAGGAACTCTTCGTCGCGACCTCTTGTAGGAGCCGGAGAGCTCGATTCACGGAGTTGCTGTCCGGAAACGCGCGGGCAACGTCCGGCTCCAAGAGGACCAGGTTCGTTCCCGCGGTGGCCCGCTGGTAGTACTTGCCCCGTACGCCACCCTTCAGGCGTGCGAGATCGTATTCGGGACGTAGGTCGTCACCGCGTTGCTTCATCAATCCCCTCCCCCTGTTACCTATCTTCCCGGTTTATTCTGTTACCCATTCTCCCGGTTGCACCCCGTTGACGTGTGGCCCGGCAAAAATGATCGCCCAGGGTACGAATAACGTCAGTTGCCTTACGCAAGAGGTGCTCCATGAACTCGGAGCTTCTCTGAGTACTCGCTCCAAGTCTCGCGAGGATCTCGTCGTAGCGGTGGCCCTTGCGGTGCCCAGCGCCTGCGGAACGAAGAGCCTGAAGATCGCGTAGAAATTGGATCACTGTAACCGCGTCCGGGAAGCCGCGGCTTCCAAGGAAACGCTCAAGCTTCGTAATGCCTTTCTCGGCCTTCTGCCCAGGCCCTGCGTGGGAAGCAAGCGCCTCCTCGTTCAGCGAGTCTACAAGGAGCTTCGTAAGCGCGAGGATCTGCTGATCCAGCTCAGACTGTGAGTTTGTTACAGGGACCAGAACAGTGGCCAGGACGTATTCGTCGCCTGCCTCCGGCTGAAGAAACAGAAACCACCCCATGGCGTCGCGCCAGGCGGTGTTGAGGCTCTGGTACTCGGTCCGAAAGACCAGATCCTCGGCCTCAGGGGGCGCAAACTCCGCAAGAAAGCTGCGCCGAAAGTTCGTCTTGCTGACGCCGCCCTCGGGAGGAACGTTGAACTGTTTCCAGTGCAAACGCTCCTCGTAGGGTAGGTCGCGGCCGAGGTCTCCCAGGAAAACGACAATATGAGTTGGGTGATTGTTGTCGATCTGCACGCTCCACAGGCCAAGACAGCCTAAATGGCCATCAGAAACAGAATACCGGTCCGAGTCGGCATAGTACTTGGACAGAACCTCCTTCCTGAAGTAGACGGGCGTGAGATAGTTCGGTGCGCCAGTGTTCGCATCAAAGTAGTTGGAGAGCTTGTCGGGGTGCGACGTGAACTCGCGCGGCGCACCGTCCGAGTTGACATCGATAACAAACGGCACCTCGGCCTCGGCTTCGCACTCATCGAATGGCCACTTGCCACACTGCTCAAGCGGAGGGGGGGAAATGATGACCTTGCCCAGCAAGCGGGAGAATGTGCGGTACTCGGGCTGGAAGTCACATTTCACGACATGCCGGAAGTACCGTGACCGGTCGTCTGTGTATTTAAGTTCGCGCTGGTCTTCCGGGATGTCTTCGAGCGGGATCAGAGAGTAACGGACAACGTCGAAGAATATGGCGAGATGCAGCCGCGTCGCCGCAAGGAACTGAAGCAAGTAGCGTAGCTGAATCTCTACGCTATGCTTCTGCGCCTTGGCGACGTCGATTGGGTAGCCAGATTCATCAAAGTCGAGAAAGACCCCCCGCTCACGATCCTCGGCGAGATCGTGGAAATGGCGAAACTCCTCACAGATTTCGATGTAAGCAGGCCGGGCGCCATGGAAATGCCTATGGATCACCAGGGGGCGAATCTCGCCAAAACCACCAAATCTATGATAGGTCGTGACCTTTGTTCCCGTCCTCGAGGACTCACTGAAGCCGGGAAGCCCATGGCCGATAGTGAGGTCCCAACTCTCCTGCGCCAGTGCGGCAGCCAGGTTCGTAGACGGCATCAATCCGGAGAAGACACCGAACCTGTCTGGATTACCGTCCCTGCTCACATAGACCGCCTGCCACTGCTTCCGGCCAACTGAGGGTATGAAATCCCTGATCAGGTCTTCCTGGAGGATGTAGGCCGGAGCGAGTCGGGGATCAGTTGGCATAGGTGGGTTGTCGGTTTCTGGCTAACGCGGCAGGCTCAGCGGCGGCCGCGTGCGGGCGCCCGCGGAAGTCTGGAGTTAGACCGGACCTTGCTGACCAGCGGGAAGCGCTCCGGATGCTCGATCGACTTCGACGGCCAGGTCCACGTCCAGGTCGGGCCAGTACAGGTGATCCGGAGAGGGCAGCTGCACACGAATCAACTTCGCTATCGGGGCGTCGCGGAACCACGGAAATTTGTCAAACGGCAGAAACAGTTCGCGGTTTCCAAGAAGGAGCCAAAGGCCGTGCTGAGAGACGTTGGTGACTTCAACTTCCAAAGTGCGTTTGCCACGCTGCGCGGATCTCATCTTCGTGCTCCTGCACCAACCTGAGCGCGGCCGCAAGCCGCGTCCGGCTCAGCCCGTAGTTCTCCGCAACGCTAATCGCCGGCTCAAGCCAGATCTTGGCCTCGCCAGTCTCGTGGTGAACATGAACGTGCATCCTCGGCTCTTCCCGCGAAAAGAAGTAGCCCCGGTACCCTCCCACCCGAAAGATCGTGGGGCTCACCGCGTTATCCTACCCCACCCGCTGCCGGCGGCTCGCCCTTGGATGGCGGGCAACTTAACGGGTGGGCCGCGGCGTCTGACTCGGCCCGTTGCCTTACTTCGTGCGGTAGACGACGAGCCGATTGGTGCCGGACTCCGGCGCCCAGACTTCTCCCGGGCGGCCGAGGATCTGGCGCACGCTGGCGCCGCGGCGGTCGCTCGGAAACGACGCGAACTTCTCGGTCTCGGGATCGAAGCGGACCATGGCGTTGGCGCCCCAGTCGCTGAGCCACACCTTGTCCTTGTCGTCGACGTAGACGGCGTAGGCGCGCGGGCTCTGGCCGGGTAGCTTCCACGTCTGCCAGGTCCGGGCGGCGGGATCGTAGCGGCTGACGTTCCCGGAGTTCCACTCGCTGACCCAGATCCGGCCCTTCGAGTCCGACCACACGCGCCGCGCGCCCTGGTTCTTCGTGGGCGGCTGGAGGA
>Ga0209824_10001937_pt1 | contig 11065 bp, 6 predicted proteins | sample VDWuncwatermetaG_FD_184124 | JGI IMG/M metagenome (GOLD analysis project Ga0209824, IMG submission 184124) | Wastewater microbial communities from Netherlands to study Microbial Dark Matter (Phase II) - VDW unchlorinated drinking water (SPAdes)... ...
TTGCCTCGGATTTGAGGCAATGTATTGAACTATCGGCAGAATTTTTTGCAAATAAGCTCTGCCCCCATACCAGCGGAAGTGAAGAATGTATCCTTTTGTCCACGCTGTTTTACACGTAATGAACCCGTTTAAACCCCTATCTATGGATAAAACCGCCGATTTTTGACGATTGTGCACGGCGTTGTCAGGATGTTAACTTTGTTGACGCAGCATCTCTAATCCGGCATGAGCCTATAGCTGCTGTATCTAAAAAACGTGAAGCCGCTGAAGCTGGGGAGGCTCTCAAAGGCGGTACCAAACCACGGAGAGGGTTGGGCCTGCACATCCGCTAATGCCTCTTCCATCTCTTGCTTCGTACGCCCCCAGAACGTCGTCTGGGGCGGCCTGTCCGGCGAGGGCGGCGCAGTCTGCACTCCGATAGAGGCGCATGCGCCGAGCTCGGACGCGTACTGCATCGCAAATTCGGCCCTGCGGATTTTGGGACCGGCGGCTCCGTAATAGCCCATGATGTTTACCCTTTTCACTATATTCATCAGGTGCCACGTCGGATACCTGTCTGCGATGCCGCCATAGTCCATTTTCAGGTCGTCACGCCAATCAACCGCACCGGACTCGTTCACGAAGGGGGTCCAGAACCAGACGACGTCGACTCCGTAGTCAATCCGACTGTCGGGCGGCTCGCTTTCGATGACATCGACGACCTTACGGTTCATGTCGAGATACTGCCGGATAGTGCCTTCCCGGTCTCTCACATAGTCATCCGGGTACGGCTCTCGCCCGTCTAGCTCGTGCGGCTCAACGTCCAGGTGGACCCCGTCGAACCTTTCGGCTTCCGCGCCAGCCCTGTTGAAATTCAAGATGGCCTCAGCCCGGCCGGTCGCAAGGTCGTGATATCTCTCTAGCGCGAGAGTTGGATTACCGGACAGCGCGTAAACGCGAATATATCCCGCCTCAGGATCGTGCGCTTCCCTGAGGAAAGCACGGAGGGCGTTGCGATAGGTCGCACCCTCTATGCTGCAAGGGGGGCTATCTGATGGACACCTGAGGATCACGCTCAGGAACAATTCCCCGATTCCGTAGCTTCGGGCAAAAGTGAATAGGTCGGCCCGATTGGTCTCATTTTGAACTACGTCGAGATCTCTATAGACCCACATCGCGCGGTGTGGCTGACACGGCTGAGCCTCTGCTGGAGTTAAACTCAGCGCGACTACCAGCAATTCCAGGAACAACAAGGAACTCACTGCCGTCAAGTATCTTCTGCTCATTTTGCTCTCCTTTTCATGACTTGCCTCATTCCAGATCGTCCACGGTAAGAGGGCATCCTTTTCGAAAATCGCAGATCCGGCTGTCTCTCCTGCTGACATCTCCACGATAAAAAATAGCTAATGGGCGGAGATTCCCCCTTTCGCTGTTAAGGTTGTCGAAACCAAGGTGCCCCAACGTCCTCTGGGGTTAACGGTCGGCGGGTGATCGAGGCGGTGGAAAGCTCATCGGCGCCAACATCCTTGAAGCCATCATCACGAGGCTGGCCATCCATATCTGTAGTAACCACAGGATAGTCGCCTACGGCTCTATCAATGGCCCAACTGCCAGTAGCCGGTCTATAAAGTCCGTCGTCACTCAATGCCAGGTTGGGGTCGATCATGTCTATGCCGGAAACCGGGGGGACACCTAGGCAAGCCCCGTACATGATATTTCCTTCATAAGTCATATTGATCGGCTCATCCACTACATTAATGAGGCAAGGGGTATCGGGACCCGTGACCCTTACAACAATGTTGTTCGCAATTTTGCTGTCCAAGGGCGGTAGAGTGCGTTGGTTGTTCTTTCCTCCGCCAATGATGATGTTCCGCTGATTATCGACAAAGGTATTGAAGGCAATCACGGCATTTTTAACTTGAAAGTGCCCGTTCAGCGGAGAATTCGGGACGCCATTAAACAAATTCACCGCGGAGCGAAAGGTGTCGGCGCTGCCAGCGATACCCGAGAAGTAATTGTTAATGACGACGTGATCTTCACCTATGACGCGTACGCCGCCGGTATCGGGTTGGTCGTTTCCAAAGAAGAAGTTGCCTGCCACCAAAGCTCCGTTGCCATGCCGCAAAGTTAGCGTGCCCTGCGAGTCGATAAAAGTGTTGTAAAGGAATTTATTTCCACCAGATTTACTGGAGATGAGTTCTACCTCACCATCGCAGCGCTCGAATACGTTGGATTCTACAGTAGTTAAGGAGTCGGATAGAGAATTCCCGCTCTCGCCGATTGTGATGATATCCCCTCCGTTAATAAGATTCCCCTCGGCATCGCGGCCTAGGAATGGTCGATCCTTGAAATAATTGCGCTCTATTTTGTGATGTTGGGGTTCGTCAGTGAGTTGATTGTCCACTGTCCTCCTCACCACCACCAGGAGTGAACCCGCATTTGTCTTGCCCGTGAACCCGGAATGGTCTACCCAATTATGGGTTCCATACAGCGACACCCATCTATACCTAAACTCATCTCTGGGCCGAGACGGATCCTCCACCGGATTGTAGTCTTCGATGACCGTATTGGTCAGACGGCAGTAATGGCAGTGTCTTGAAGCACGGGAGCGAAATTCTACGACGGCATTAGCACCAAATTGTGTTAGTGCGCCACCCGTAAAATAGAGACCATCCACAATCAAATAGGTACCGCCCATTTTCAAACTCGAGGAGCCGGTCAGAATAACCTGTCCGGGCGTCTCCGCTCGCAGAGTGATCGGCTTTCCCTCCTCACCGTCGCCCTCAAAGACAATAGGCTGGTTAGTCCAGACACCATTACACATAACAAGCGTGTCACCCGGTTGAGCCATTTGCATGACGCTTCTAATCTCGGCGGCACTGCAGACCGGCCAGTCGGCTGCCAAGGTCTTTGCGGGCGTAAGGAGTGTGAGTAGGCCCAGAAACCACAAGCGGGTCATTTCCCTAAGCACCCTCATTCCCATTCTCCTTCTGGTTTCATGACTTGTGTCCAACAGTTGCGCTGCTTGCTTGACCTGTTTATCATCGACCTTCAACGAACAGGCCTAAATGCGCCAAAGATGGTTCCGTCATGACCGCGGATAGGATCGAAGGCTGTCGTGCCTGTCTCCTCGTTGAGCAGCCATTCTGCTACTAAATCGCCCGGCGGCACTTCTCCATCGCACACTGCTGAAGGATCTGTAGGATAGAATAGGCATCTTTCTGCTCGAAACAAGCCGTTTACTTCATCTCTATCTAGTGGGCGGTTCCAGATTCTTACTCTAGCAAGACCGCCCAGAAAGAAGCTCCTGTCATCGCGTATCGTACCATCCGGCCTTACACCATCTCTCGTACCCATCCGAACGGGCGCTCTGCCGTGCTCTGGTGTAATCACTATAGGGTCATTCGTAGGAGGCGGCCACCTCCCGATGTTACACGTCCGATTATATAACCGCACTCCTGTTATGCCTCGATAATTATCACAATCTTTGAATTCACCATTCTTATAAATAGCAGTCAGGCCGTTTTCATCAACACCATCATAATAATACGCAACACCCACAACATGAATCCAATCCCCGGCCTTGACCGGCTCTGCCGGATCTTGGAAATAACTCCCAACACCGAGGTTCGATGGCCTGCCCTCAGGTCTTTTTTTGTTGAACACATAAAAGCTGATCCTGTTCTGTCTCGGATTCCGTAACGCCGGGTTCGCCGTCGGACAGTTCGGATTGAGGCTGTATATCCTGAAGACCCACTCTTGCTGTTCTCCATCCGGCGGCGGGTAGACATCACCTTTACCCAACCAGTGCACGAATTTTTCGCACGCATCTGATCCGTCTGTTTTGGGAAAAGTCAGCGCCGCCGGTTTCATCCAGACCGACACGGTTAAGCCCCATGGCTCAACACTGAAATCGGCATCGTTCGGTACCTCGACGTAGGCGTCTTTGCCATCGAAAAAAAGGTGCACTGGCTCGGTCTGGGCACCGACCGCGCAGACCCATATGAGAAGCGCCAAGAGAGAGCCGTAAAGAAGGAAACTCACTCGGTGCATGACGGTGCACAACCACGTTTCCAATGTGTAGAAAGCGTGGCGCGTCTTGCTGCCGGCCCTTATGGCCGGCGGCCGCCGTAGGGGTCCGTTCCGGAAAGGCAACGCAAACCCTGCGGTCATATCGCCCCTTTGTTCCGCTAATCGCAGTCGAGCCAAAGTCTTTGCTGTCATGATTTTCCCCTCCCTTCTTCGTACCTGCTCAGTTGAATAGGCAAGGGCCGTGCCAGACAGGGAAGATTAACTCAGAATGGAAGTAACGTACTGAACTACCGGAAAAATTTTTGTCAGGAAGGTTTAGAGCGGGAAAGGGAGGAACGTATCTTTTTGTGAACACCGTTGTCAGGCAGTCAACTTCGTTGACAGCTATTCGTTTGTTTCGTGATTCGTGTTCGCGGCTTGTGTTCGTGAACAAGCACGAGCACGCTTTCCTCCTATGGGTCTCCTCGGCCGAGTACGCGATAGATAATTATTTTTTCCTCTTTACCTTCCAAAGTCGTCTCACTGACCCTTTGGGTCTCAAATTGGTCATCGAGATAACAGAGCGTTGTCTCCCCAACGAGAATGCGGCAAGAACGGCTTGCAAAATCAGGATCGAACACGTCCTTATCGAAGCTTTCGAGCCTTGAGGCAACGTTCACCGTATCGCCTACCGTCGTGTATTTTAAGCGCTGGGCGCTCCCGAGGCAGCCCACTACAACGGGCCCGGTAAAAATCCCTATACGCATGCTGACCGTGGGAAGGTTTTGCTCCTGCCAAATCGCGTTGAGTCGGTTGATCTCCCTTTCCATAGCCAAGGCGCAGCTCACCGCATTCACCGCGTCGCGACTTATCTCAGCTTCGGTTTTTCGCGGCAATGGTAGACCGAAGTTAGCCTTGATGGCATCTCCGAAATAGTCATCAACGACGCCCCCGTGATCCATCACTAACTGAGCCATGGTTTCCATGTAGGCATTCAACCACTCCATAAGCGCCTGGGGGTCCATTTTTTCAGAGACCCGGGTAAACCCTTTCAGGTCCGAGAACAATACCGTCGCGATCAACTTTTGGGAGCGCGGCCGGCCGCCGTCCAGAAATTCGTCCCGTTGCACCCAGAGGATCTCGGCAACTTCCGGCGAGACGTGCCTGGCAAAGAGTTGCATGAGGAGTGCACGCTGTTTCTTTTCCTGGTTCGACATACAGGCGGTGACTAGAGCGGCAGAGACCAGCCAGCCCATAGCAGGAGGGACAAGAGGAATCCACCAGCCGTTTAAAAATGCGATATAGACGGCAAGGGTGAGGATCAGTAGGCCGCTTGCGCCGAATAGGGCATAGCGCCACGGTGAACGAACCCAGAGTCCAAGCGCACCTCCCATGATGCCCCATAGGAGGATCCAAGACGCTTTCTGTCTTTCGCTGGGGCTTGCGACCTGCACGCTGCCCTCAAGGCTCGATCTCAACAATTGACTGACGATATGGGCATGCAGGGCCACTCCGAAGATTTGCTGGGCGGATTGCAGCCCCCGGCTGTAGGATGTGTAAAAGGCGTCTTTCACGCTCTCCGTCGTGACCCCTATCAGGACGATCTTGCCTTTGATCATTGCGGGATTAATTTCACCGGAGAGTAAGGCGATGAGAGGAAACGATAAAAATGGCTTGCGAAAACCTTGGAGGTCAAGCAAGATTTGGTACCCGCGCGCATCTGCGCCCAAATATCCGCCATCGTTACTTTCGAATGGACGGAATGCGGTTCGTCCGAGACGGACATGCTGGGGGTTGAACCTATCAGGTTGGGGCGTAATCCCTTCCGACTTGAGGTAAAGAAGAGCGAGTCGCAGGGCGAAAGAATAGGAGACTTGCGCCCCGTCATCCAGAAAGAGCAGAGCCCGACGGACAATACCGTCGCGATCGACGACCATATCGTTAAAGCCAACCTGGTCCGTATCCTTGAGCCCAGGAGGCGGTGGTATGCCGCTTGACGCATCTTCACCGAATTTCATCGTGGCAATAATGTGGCGATTGCGCGTAAAAATGGTCTTAAGTTCTTCACTTCCAGGCGGCACAGAGATATCGCGAAAAATATCGAGACCAATGGCGCGTGGCCGGTACTGAGTAAGGATTTCCATCGCCTGCGCCAACGTGGCATCCGTTACTGGCCAGCGCCCCAGCTTTCGGATGTCGGCCTCGGTGATTCCAATGAGAACAATACGGGAATCCGGCTCCGAGGCTTCGGGGCGCAATCTAATGAACCAGTCATAAGCTGCAAGCTCCAGGTATTCAAGGTAGCCGAGCCTGCGTAGTCCCAGGATGACAAGTGAAACTGAGACGCTGACCAGAATGGCGGCAGCCAGTGGAGAGCGCCAGAATTTCGCTACAGAGATCACCGCAGACAGGCCGGTTTACAGCCAGGTATTGATCAACAGGTATGGGGACCAAAAACCGGGATGGTCGTAGCGCGGATTCGTGAGCATTTTTATCTGGGCGCGCTGGAGGGCAACGGCCCTTGAGATCGACGGATCCTTGAGCTCACGGTAAAACTCTACAACCAGCTCCGATGACGCCTGATCATTAATATTCCACAGGGTAGCCAGGGCGCTTCGGGCACCTGCCTTGATCGCGACACCTGCAAGCCCCAAGGCCGCCCGATCATCTCCTGCGGCGGTTTCGCAGGCGCTCAAGGTCAGCAGCTCCAGAGGATCATCCCGGAACTTGAAGACTCCCACGATCTGGTCCAGGCGATCCATGGTGAGTTTGGCATCGGAGGTGAGGAGGAAGCTCTTCTCAACGTCGCTCTCAAACTGCGCGTGGGAGGCGATGTGCAGGATTGTGAACCGTTCACCCTTCAACTTCGCCTCGAATTGAGCGATGCGAAATTCTTGGTCAACCAGCGTGGTGGCGCCGAACAGGCTCCGCAGGGCCTCGAGCTCTGCTGAAACATTAGGCAAGGGCGAAAATCCCTGCACGGATTCCGTCACGCCGACGGCCAGGACCTTCATCTGTTCCCGCCTAATTGGCCGCGGATCAGTCAGATTGAGGCCGGGCGTGATCCCCAGCGCATATCTGGCTACAAGGAACTGCTTTCCGTCATGCAGGGCGGCCATGGGAATGGTCCGAAGCGGCCCATCGGGAACAAAGATCAGAGTATCAATCCGCAGTGAGTTCAAATCGGGTTCTAGGGGAGCAATTAACCACTTGTAAAGCTGTTGGGCGTGCGGGAGGTATTCTCGAGTTGTCCGTTTTTCGAGTGTGCGGCGGAATTGCCGTACCTCCTGGGTCAAGGTCTCTTCCCCCACCGCAACCGAATATCGCTTCAGCCCGGTTGGCAGGCTCACCAGCAATTCGGTTCGATCGGGTAGGAGGATGGGGTAAACGACGGCCGCGGTCTCGGACACAACATCGAGCTTCGTGATTTTAGATTGAACAATATCTACACAATCATCCCGGAAATAATCCCTCAACTCAGCAGCCTTGAACAATTCGACAGCCTCACGCGCCTCAACCAGGAAAGGCAGAACCTGGTCATGGTTCTGAAGAGATGCTGCCTGTTTTAGGAGAAGGTCCACCAGTTCGAAGTAAACCGTTCCGACAGACTCACGAAAGGAAGCCTGCTGACCTCCATAGCTGACCAATAGTTCCGGGCGAATCGACTGAAGGGTGGAGGCAGCACGCCGGTAGGCCGAAATGGCCTCATCGATATTTCCCAGCTTCTTAAGCAGACGCCCAGACTGCCACTGCCACCGGTAAAGAGACTCGGGGGCGTTGACCTGCTGAGCTGAGAAGATCGCCCTGCGAGTCAACTGCAAAGCTTCCTGATGTCGGCGTTCACCTTCGTAAAGCTTGCCCAGGAAGCCCCAGGCGTAGGACACTGTCCGGCGATCGCCGATACGCTCCGCCAGGTTGGCCGCTTCATTCAAGGTCTTAAACGCCAGCATTAAGAGGAGTTCATTATGGGGAAGTAGATGGGTACGAAGGTCATTGTAGGCCAGGCCAATGTTGATCAGCCCGTAGACCTTGTCGTGTGAGTCATCCAGGCCTCGTATCTCGTTAGAGGCCATATCAAGCAATCTCTGGGACTCTTCATACTGTCCGTCCCGCATTAAGGCTATTGCCGCATTGGCAAGGGCTCTAGTCGCTAACGAGAAGTTGCTGCTAACATTCGCAAGAGAAATGCTCTCGGTGTAGGCCTTGACGGCTTCTGGGTACCTCTTTTGCGAAGTCAGGAGGTTTCCTAAATTATTCAGGATGGCCGCCGTAAGAGCGGAATTCTCCAAGTCCCTCGCTATGGCAAGTCCTTGGTTCAAATACTGGGAGGCTTTATCGACAGGCCCGGTGGCGATATAGGAATTTCCCAGGACACCCAAGACCAAAGCCATCTGTGCCCGATTACCCGATTTTTCAGCCAGAACCAAGGCAAGTTCGAGCTGTTTCGTGGCCTCCCTGTACTGGCCAAGAGCCTGATACGCCTGAGAGAGGCGGGTGAGCGCATAGCTTTGTTCGTTGAGTTTTTCCTCTTTTGCGTACAAGCGGGCGGCTTCTGTCCAAGCCAAAACGGCCTTTTCAAATTCTCCTCGCCTGAAGGAGTTTAGGCCTTGCTCCATATGCTGCTCAGACGGTGAAACTTCTGAAGCAAGAAAAGAGTCCGCTAAGGCAGGATTGGAGAAAACGATTAAAAGATTTCCGATAGGACCAAGGAGGCAAGCGAAGATTAAAGACGGCCAACTGAGAACCTGCTGGATATATGGGCACCTCATGGGAAACACTCCTGCCGCGGCGCAATCTAGAAGGATAGCTTACCTATATTCATTCTTTTCGCTTCTCTGTCAAGAACACCCTGCTGGAAGATGCTCGGATTGATTCAGTGAGGAAAGAGCGAAAGAGGCCAACTGGCCCCAGCGTCTCCCGAAATATAGGCATGACAGATCAAGGAGAAGATCTAATGCCATATCGCCTCATTTTCTTGATAAGACCTTGCCGGCTCAAGCCCAACGCCTTCGCAGATTGCTGCTGATTGTGCCGATATGCTTGTAGGGTTTCTTGGATCATACGCTTCTCTATTTCCGTTACCATGACTTTTAAAGGGCGCTCGGATTTTGAGTTTAAGGCAAGCTTTATGCCGCTGCCAGCACGGATAGCCTCTGAGAGATCCTCTTCCCTAACGGTTTTACCTTGGGCTAAAATCGCCAAGCGTTTCATCTCGTTTTCTAACTCCCTCACGTTCCCCGGCCAGCGGTAATTCATGAGGCTACTGATGGCTTGAGGGGTCAGCTTTATGGGCTCTTTCCTCAGTTCTTGACAATACTTGGCTAGGAAATAGTTTGCCAAGAGGGGAATGTCATCTGAGATTTCCCGCACGGCGGGCATATGAATGTGGATCACTTTTAGCCGAAAGTATAGATCTTCGCGAAAGTTCCCTTTTTTGATCTCTGCTTCGAGATCCTTGTTTGTGGCCGATAGGATTCTCACATCTATGGGAATCACTTTTCTCCCACCCACGTGCTCGACCGCTCTCTCTTGGAGGACGCGCAAAAGCTTGGCCTGCGCCGTAAGGCTGAGATCGCCGACCTCGTCTAGAAAGAAAGTGCCGCCCTCGGCCGCCTCGAATTTACCTACGCGTCGCTCTACGCCTGTGGCGACCCCTTTTTCGATTCCAAAGAGTTCGCTCTCCATGAGGCTCTCTGGCAGCGCGGCGCAATTAAGAGCCACAAACGGACGCCGGGCGCGGACGCTGTTATAATGAATAGTTTTTGCTACCAGTTCCTTCCCACTTCCGCTCTCCCCGGTAATTAAGATATCGGCCGAGCTCCCGCTGATCTGTTCAATCAGCCTTAAAACAGCCTTAAGCTTTTCACTGGTGCCCAGGATGTTCTGAGTGAAGAATCTCCCCTCAACCTCTTTCCATAAATGAGTGTTCTCTTCTAGCAGTTGGTCTCGGTGGCCTCTTAGGTCGGCAATCATTTGAGCGGTCTCAATGGCAATGGCGGCCTGGGCTGCCAGCGCTTTCAGGATCTGCTCGTCTTCTGGGGTAAAGGCGCCACCTTTCTTGTTAAGCACTTCAAAAACTCCAATGATCTCCCCGACAAAATTTCTGAGCGGCGCAGCCAGAAGACTACGCGTGCAGTATCCTGTAAGGGCATCGATATTTCGGTAGAATCGTGGATCTTGGTAGGCGTCCTCTAGATTAATGGTCTGACCAGTGAGGACCACGGTCCCTGCAACCCCCAAGCGAGCATCAAAACGAATCTGTTCCCCGTCGAGGGTTGTCTTTGACCACAGCTCTCCTTTTTCCCGATCAAGCAAGGAAATGCTCGCTTTATCCGCCTGCATAAGTCCGGTGGCTTCCCTGGCGATCAGGTCCAAAAGGGCCGTGAGATCTTTCTCCGAGTTCATCTTCTCGCATACATTAAGGACGGAAAGGAGCTTTTCACTAAGCAGATTTGGGTCCAGGACAGAGGGTCGCTTACTTAAATCCATCGATCTCCCCTCCCTAATTGGCCAGTGCTTGATGAGTGGGTGCTGCTTAACATGCAACTACGCATCTGTCAACAGTGTTGACAGATGCGTAACAATGTTTACAGGAGAAGTTACCTGCTGTCTTTCCGAATCTTTTCTCGAAAAACAACTGCTCATGTAAACAACGAGGCCTGGATCTCTCTGCCATTCCCTTCGCAAATCACTAGAAAAATCCTTGGGGTTTTCCATTTTCAGCCTTTGGTACGGTGGTTGAAGGTTATACTGAATTTAGTTGAAATTTGAATGAGTGGCTCCACCGTGGAACAATCCACGGTTGAGCAAATAGAAAGGAGCCACTCAGATGAGAGAAGACACCTTTAGGAGGAAAAAGGCAAGTCGGTTGTTTAAGGATATTGGTGGGAGCGGTTGGCTGGCAGGGTGGATGGCAGAAATACTTTGCAAGGGAAAGCGAGGGTTGGAGGGGTTGAGTTTGGAGTTGGGTCGGATGGTAGCGGAAGCAATCATGTACATGGAGCGGGAGGAGATGGTAGGGCCGGATTATCATCCCTACTGTTCGGAGATCCAGAAGTGGGCGAGCCAGAGGGGG
>Ga0209824_10001938_pt1 | contig 11059 bp, 11 predicted proteins | sample VDWuncwatermetaG_FD_184124 | JGI IMG/M metagenome (GOLD analysis project Ga0209824, IMG submission 184124) | Wastewater microbial communities from Netherlands to study Microbial Dark Matter (Phase II) - VDW unchlorinated drinking water (SPAdes)... ...
ATGATAGACTGAACACGATTTCGCACCGGAATAAACGTAAACCCCGCCGCCCCCGCAACCAATATCCCAATCTTCGTGCCCCCATATCCAAAAAGCCGCTGACATAACGCCTCGAGTGGAAGGATAATAACGATAAATCCGCCTACAACAACTGAAGAAGTAATTGAATAGACAAGCACCCTATTAATAACAACTTCGATATCCATGAGTCGATAGCGAAGAATAGCGTAGCTAATTACTGAAACAGAAGCTAAAAAGAGAAAGACACTTATTGGATACCAAGGTGCCCCATAAATTTGAAGAAAATCAACAGCGCAAGAGTAATATAGAAGTAGACCTACAAAAATGTAATAAAGCTGATTCTTAGAAAATCCGTAAAGGATAGGATTTTTTAGGGCTTTTACAAGAAGCCATAAGCCTCGGGTCATGGTCATAAGAGCTGAAATTACGAAGATGGGATAAACCGGCCCTGGGGCAGGAAAGTTCCCCCATGAAAATTTTTGATGGCCCCTCACAAATAAATCAGTCCATAAAAGAGCAACGAGGAATACGCCCAGTGAGTAAAAAAGCAGTATAAGCCACCGCTCTTTTTTAATCTTCAGGTATGAAACGATGAAGTGATAAAAGGTAAATGGAATGAAGGTAATCGCAAGATAAACAATCTTGGCTAGATAATCTAAATAGGAAGGATCCGAGCTAAAGAAAGAAAGAAACAACAGAAATTGCCAACAAAAAGCTTCAAAACATAAAATAGAAAAAACAATTTTTTCCTGCGTTTTGGGTCTGTTGAATAGCACAAAAAGACCCAAAGCGGCAAAGATAAGAGAGCATACTAGAGATAGTGTTGAGTAAATTACCATACTAAAATCGTGCGATCATAGCTCCGGCCGTAAAACCAGCGCCATAAGTGAGAAAATAGACAAGACCACCTTTCTTTATTCCTCCACTTCGTAGTTCTTGATCCAGAAGTATGGGTAACTCGGCAGAAACTGTATTCCCATACATCCAAAAGGAATCGGTTACTCTATCCTTTGGTATCCTTAATGATTCAACAGTGTAATTAAAAAGAGGCATACTTGCTTGATGAACAAGAAACAAAGAAATATCCTCGGGCTTAAGTCCACTAACCTCGAATTGCTTTAGATAGAATGGACGGATATGTCTATCCACTCCATCGAAGAAGACCCTATTATCAGGATTCATGAAAAAAGCATCTCTATATGGGTCTGGAATTTCCTTAGGGACGGTTGTCCAAGGATTCGGAGCAAAAATATCTTTGTAATACTGGCCAAGGGTCAAAAGGTCTATTTGTAAGATCTGCTTTGCTCGCTCATCCTTTTCAAGCAAGGCACCTCCAGCTCCATCACCAAAGATAGCTCTATGCATTGGATTTTTAAAAAAGTATTTTGAACCGCCCGTGCAGGCTGATAGAACTAGAATCTTGTTGTCATCCTTAGCAAGAAATCCAATCGCTATGTTGATTCCACAAAGCCAACCGACGCACGACATAGAAACACCGAAAGCGGGACAAGATAAACCTATTTTTGCCTGTGTCACAACGGCGGTATCCGGAGCCGCTTGATCAGCGGGATCGCAACTACATATTAGTTTATCAATTGAAGAAGGATCGGTGTTGCTTTCTTGAAGAATTTTTAACCCCACTTTTGCAAGCATATCAGATCCCATTTGATCTTTCTCTATAACTCTTTTTTCTTTGGAACCGACTGCACGGTAGAGAAGGTTACCGCTTCCGGTGAGGGCCATTTGACGCATGATTTCATCATTATCGATAGTTTTCTCAGGTACATAAGATGCAACATGTGCTATCTTCACAGGCAATGGTTTTACTCTCATATACGCTTCAATCTCTTTTTTGTTTCTATTCAAAGTCTCCCTAAAACCAGACATGCGTTGTTGCCTCCAAATGCGAACGAATTGTTTAACACTACTCCCACTTTCTGTTTTCTCGATTTGTTAGGGACACAGTCAATATCGCATTCAGGATCTGGAGTCTCGTAATTGATAGTGGGTGGGATTTCATTTTCTTGAATTGTAAGAAGGCTGGCAATTGTCTCTAAAGCACTTGCGGCTCCCATGGTATGTCCTAACATTGATTTTATAGAACTCACGGGTACGGTATTGTTTCTATCATAAAAAACTTTTCTTATGGCGAGGCTTTCTATCTTGTCATTGACCATTGTCCCAGTCCCATGAGCACAAACATAATCAATATCCTTGATAGGTACGCCTGAATTTTTAACAGCTTTCTCCATAACAGCGATAACTCCCCTCACCTCAGGAATCGTCATGTGGTTAGCATCACAATTAAGTCCACATCCTAAGATTTCCCCGTACATTTTTGCTCCCCGTTGCTTTGCAAAACCATATTCTTCAAGCACCACAATGCCAGCACCTTCTCCAACGAGCATCCCTTTGCGATTTTTATCGAAAGGCTGACATTTCTCTTTTGCCATAACTCCTAATCGACCAAAGCCAGAAAAACTAACGCGCGAAAATGGGTCGACACCTCCCGCAAGCATAATATTTACTCTACCTATTTCTAGTAATGAAGCGGCATGGGCGATAGCATAATTTCCAGCTGCACAGGCAGTAGGTATCACGAGGTTCGGACCCAAAAGCCTAAACTTCTTAGCGATATTAACACTCACGGTATTTGGATTATACTGTTTGAGGTTAATTCTTCGCGCACTTTTCCTGTCGAAACCATTCACTAAAAATTTTGTAGCATCTTCGATGATTTGAGCTTCTCCAAAGGTAGTCCCGATAATCACACCAATATGTCTTGCAAGCTCAGAAATTTCGCGGTACAAACCAGCATCAATTAATGCGCTTCGAGTAGCAGCGATTGCGAACTGTGTAGATCTACCATATATCTTGGTCTCTCCCTTGGAGAGAAAATTAATGGGATCGAAATTCTTGACTTCGCCCCCGAAACGGTGGTCATAACGAGTTGTATCGAAACTTGTTACTTCTGAAATGCCACTTTTACCTCGGATAATATTATGCCAAAAAGTCTTTAGGTCGTTGCCTAAAGAACTAACAAGACCCATTCCAGTGATAACTACTCTCTTTTTCATTTATTGCTTGGAATTCTCGCTTTGACAACCTCGAAACACTTTTCTACATTTCTCATCTCCATCGCAACAGAATCGTCGATCATTATATCGAATTCTCTTTCTAGTTCAGCAAGAACTTCGACTCTTGAAAGTGAGTCCATACCATACTTTTCAACAAGATCGGCGTCATTTGCAAGTCGCTCCACAGGAATCTTAATAATCTTACTGATGATCCCCTTCACCTTCGACTCAACTGGATCCATAAGTAATTCCTCCCTATTTTTAATTGGATTTGAGCACTAATGCGCTCTGACTCCCTCCAGAGTCGACATGGGTTATTAAAATATACTTTATCTTCTCATTCTCGTCGGGCCTAGAAAGAGATTTTATCTCGCTTAAATATTCAATTGCTTGAGGACTTATCTGGTTATTAAATAAGCCTATTCCAAGAATAACTAGTTGTATTGTATAAGCAGCGAAGCTTTCTCCGAGACTTTTTTTCGGAGAGAGAATAATTTTCCGCTGAATAGTATCTCGAAACAGTCTCTTTAGCGCTATAAACTCAGTCTGGTAATCGAACTCGTCGAAGTAACTACTCAATAAAACACAATCTATCTCGTCAGAGCAAAGATTCGCTCTGTGTAGACAGTCTTCTAATATTGTGTAAAGGCTCTCTCCCCGCGACGTTACTTTCCTTCGATTGTACGGCGAAAAACCACATACATATGACAGAATTTCACCATACGCTTGAGGATCCGGACATTCTTGATCTACTTTCCCTAAGACTAGTGCACCAGCCCCCTCGGAGGGAATGAAAGCTCCTCGTTTATTTCGCATTCCAGTAGATGGTGTAAGTAAAAGGCCTTCTTTTGAATATCCTAACAGTATCTTCTCAGAAAGAGCATCGCCTCCACCAGCAATCATAATTTTGGACAGATTTGTTTCCAAGCAGAGGCATGCATGACCAATAGCATCAATTCCCGAGTTTTTACCACTTGAAATGGTTGTATTTGGACCTGTGATATGCTCAAAAATAGCAACTCTACTTGCAGGTGCACACATAACAGCATTGGGGAAAATGCCTATTTTGCTTCGACGATATCCTTCCCTCAATACCGATTCATCAAAATCACTCATGGAGGTTCCGATACTGATAGAAGTTCCCACAGTTACACCGGTCTCATCTGAGCCTATCTTCGATATTTCCAATCCAGAATCTTGAATAGCAAACTTGGCAGCCAAGGAGATAAAAATGGAATTCCTGTCGAGATTGTGGAGTTGTTTTTCGCTTAAGTAATCTTCTGGTCTAAGTCTCTCAATTTTCATACAGTAGAAACTGTTTAATTCATTATAAACTGAATCCGAAATTTGCTGATAGAAAGGCAGGCACTTATTAATTGATTGCCAGAAGGTCTCTTTTGTTAAACCTAACGGACTAATAACACCTATGCCGAGAATACCGAATCGAATCAATTCCTCATCCTTTTCTAAATTAGCCGATGGTTCAGTTTCAAGGAGATGTTTCACTTTTGTTATCCTTATTTTCGTAACGCAAGAAGATATTCTTTACTGAAAGATTACGCGCAATAAGGTTCAAAGTCTGATTTAAGATATGATGGACATCGATCTTTTTGAACTCAGGAGACTTTAGTCTCGCAAAATCTAATAAGTTTTTGGCTAAATTTTCTATTCGGCCCAATTCGTTTTCTACAACCTGTTGAAATTTCTCAATGAAACCATCTTCGTTTTTCCTCTGCGAGAGGTATTTTGTAAAAGTTTTGATGGAAGTGATAGGATTTTTAATCTCATGGGCGATACCGGAAGCAAGTGTAGCTGCTATTCGAAGCTGATCAGTTCGCCGAACTTCCTCTTCCAATCTTCGCTTCTCCTTAGTTAACGATTCAAGCGTCCCTTTAAAAAAATTGAAATCCACAAATCGTTGAATGCGGTTATAAAGCGGTTGAAAAAGAAAAACAATTGTTGAAAGTGCAAAAACTGTTGCAGGAAGAGATCGATAGCCGATTGCGGTTTGGAAAGTGCGTTCCAAAAACCAAACAATGATCAAATATATAAGAGTCAGTGATGTAACCAAAAGGGAGTAGACCAGACTTCTTTTAAAAACAATATTAATGTCTAAAAGATGGTGTTTGATAATGGCATAGGTGGTAATTATAGTATAAATAGGAACGGTATAGATCGCATAAACTAAAATTATTGGGTGTGGAATTTCGTAACAGTAAAGGAAAGTGAGCGGTGCTCCTAAGTAACCTAACACCGATGACCAAAAAAGATAGCCTAGTTTCCTTTTTTGATCAACATGTGATTTTCTATAAGTCGAATAAAGAAACAGTAAGCCACGGGAAATATACATATAGAAAAAGAGGATCATCAAAATATATAATGGTCCTACTCTCAGAACTTGATGTAATGGAGGCTCCGGTACAACTCGATTAACAAAGAGCGGATTTGGCAATAAAATAAGTAAAATCGGTGAAATGAAATAGGTAGAATAAAGCCAAGATTTGTTCTTTTCCATTCTATTTGTTAGGATCAAAATGAACCTCGTAAAGAAAATTGGGATCAGAATGACTCCGATGTGTTGTACCCTTGCCAAAAAAAGTGCGAGTTTAAAACTATGGACCGTTGTGTGTAATCCCGACAAGATACCCCAATAGGCAATAGCCATTGAATAAAATGCGAAGGCTCTGTAAAGTTTACTTCTGCTATCTCGCATCAAAACGAATATTCCTAAAGAAGCTGTTGCAATAGATGTGATGAACGTTGCTTGTGCGTATGGATTCATTTCCATAAGTTTACACCATCAAGTCAAAGGTAATAAGATCTCAAATATACTTCCCTTGTCTAGATTCGAAGTAACTTTAATTTTGCCCTTATGGTCCTCGATAATTCTTTTCGTAATCGCTAACCCTAAGCCGGTCCCGGTTTCCTTTGTGGTGTAAAAGGGTTCGAAAATGTGATCTATCTGCTCCTTTGTCATGCCGCAACCGGTATCCTCGATCTTAATCGCTAACCAGCCATTTTCAGAGTGTGTAGAAACGTGTAGTTCTCCGCCGTTCGGCATCGCATCCATCGCATTCAGGAAGAGGTTCAGAAACGCCTGCTGGAGTTGGGAGGAATCACCGAGAATTTCGGTGTTGGGACGATGGTATTGGCGCGTCAATGAGATATTTGCCTTGGCAAGTGTCGTATTGATTAACTCAAAGGTCCGATCAATAGATTTGTGAACATCAAGACCGACAAACTGAGGAGATTTCGGCTTCGCAAAATCCAAGAGGTCTCGAATGAGATGCTCAATTTTTCCGACCTCTTCTCCGACAATTTCTCTAAATTTTTTCCTGTAGGACGGGTCATTGTGCTTTTCCTCCAAATAAGAGGTAAACGTTTTGAGACTCGTAAGAGGATTCTTGATTTCATGGGCGATACCAGAGGCAAGGGTTCCGGCGATGCGAAGTTTTTCCCCCCTGGCTAACTCCTCTTGTAAACGTTCGTTTTCCTCCGCAAGGATATCTACAGTTCCTTTAAAGAAATAACGATCCACAAAAGTTTGGATACGGTTTTTTATAGGCTGGAAAAGAAGTGCAACTGTAAGAAGGGCAAATATAGTCAAAGGAATTGACTGATAACCAAGTGACAGTTGGAAAATTCTTTCTATTAACCAAACGAACATGAAATATATAAGTGTGATCGTAGTTACCAAAAGAGAATAGACAACGCCCTTCTGGAAAACGATATTGATATCCATGAGATGGTGTTTAATAATGGCGTACGTTGTAGCTATAAAATAAATAGGGACAGCATAGGTACCGAAGGGATGCAAAAAGGGGATATAAACATTGAAAACAGGCAGAAAGTTCGCTCCGCCCCCAACATAACCCATGAGAGAACTATAAAAGAGATATTTCATTTGATTTCTCTTTGTTCCCGTTGAGCTTGCATACGCCCTGTACAAGTGATAAAGCCCATATATTACACATACAAAGAAGTAGAGTACAGCTACTGGATAAACAAGACCAGGAGTAGCATAGTGATGCATGAAAAATCTTGGGACTGCATCGGCTATCATGAGAGAAGTAGGACAAAGACTTGCGAATAAAAAGCTGATCGTATATCCAATCGCCAAAATACTTCTCTTGACCTTCAGATCCAAAAGACAAACTATGAAATGAATAAATGTAGTCGGTATAAAAAAGACGCCAACTTGTGCAATCCGCACCCACAAAAGTGCCATTTCCCTATTCTCACTTGCTATTAGACCGATTTGGAATAAACTCCACCAAGCAATACTTAAGGAATAAAGAAAGAAGACCCGATTAAACGGTGAGGCGCGATTCTTGATGAGTACAAATGACCCTACCGACAGAGCGGTTAGGCCCGTTAAGAAAAGGGCGGCTATAAAGTGTAATAGTAATATATTCATATCGTACGCATGCTAGTTAAAACCTCCACGAGATATTAACGCCGAAGAGGTGGTGTAAGCCGCTGAATTTTCCGTCGATGGAGGAGACATTTCCATCAATCGATGAGGAGTCGCTTGCATTGCCCACCGTGTTGTCGATGTTCCTTTTTTCTGCGACAATCAAAGCGTAAGCAGCATCGGCTCGAAAATTTCCTTTTTCAATTCCAAAGCCGCCCGTAAAAAAATGTCTGTCTGCATCCGGCAAAGAGGGCTCAAAGTGATCCCCTGGGACAGGGGTTTGGTAAAAAACGTATCCTGTCCGAAGTTTGAGCCAGTCTTTTGCTTTGTACTCAAAACCGGTGCCGAGACTGACGGTGCCCCGCCAGTCTCTGGGGAAAGGATTATCCGAGTTCAAGACCGCAAGTCGTGTCGCACCACTTTCCTCAGGGAAATCGAACCGGGTCCGCTCAATGGAGTTCCACCACGTATAAGCCCCATCCACTTCCCAAAGCCACCGTTTTGAATCAGGGATGTAGGCATACCCCCACTCCGCACTCGCAGGAACAGTCATTTTAGAAGTGGTCGAGGTTTCATACGCTGAGCCTCCGAAAACAGCGGCGGCGGTGCTGGTTAATCCTGTAATTCGAAGGCGCCCTCTATAGCGGAGGGTTGCATTGCTCCTATAGGTTGCACCGAGATGATGATTTTCAGTCGGCTCATAATAAAGTCCAAAGTTATAACCCCACGCTGTATCATCTCCTTTAATCTGTTGAGAACCTATTTGGTTTCCTGTAGGACTCGCTTCCCCCAACGTGCTGTTTACTTTTGTCACGTTGACTTTCTTGTTTAAAGCAACGTTCGAGTCATAAAGGAACATCCCCGCCGCAATCGCCAAATTATCCAGCACCTTATACGCGATAACAGGGTTATAGTCGATGAGGGCAATTTCGGATCTGGTGGCGACAAACCGTGCAAAACTTTGTTCTTTCCATTCTGTTAGAAGCCCGTAGGGAGCGGTCATACCGAAGCCGATGGAAAGCCGATCACCGAGTGCATTCCCGGTGCTCACAAAAGCGTGAGGGACTTTGATGAGCGATTTGTCTGCCTGAGCGGGATCTCCACTCGTCGATTTATGCTCAAACTGGAGGATTTCAAAAGTGACGCCGGATTCGAGTTGTACTCCTTCCAGAAAAGGCATTCCGGCGGGGTTCATGTAGACGGTAGAGGCGTCTTCCGGTTGCGCCGTCGTAGAGTTTCCTTTACCAAGGGCGCGAAGCCCCACAACCTGGTTGCCAAACCCTCCTGAACCGAGCGCCCAGGCCTCCGGAAGCATGACGAATTGAAAGACAAAAGAAATAATTGCAGATAACGTCACGACTCTAAGCAGGTTTCCCTTCATCTATCCCCCCTGTTTTTGTTTGGTAGACATTAAGACCAAAGACCTAAGACTTAGATTCTACTAAAGCCTTATGGAGTTCTTTGACCAATGTAACCTCTTTCTGTAGATCCTCCTTTGTCACTGATGTTGCTTCATCATAGGGATACCTTTCAAAGAGGTAATATTCGGTCGCAGAGGCGCATAGTTCCCGAAATCGTTCAAGGCTTTTATCGAACTGGATCGCCTCATTCAACAGAACTTCCAGTTCGTGGACACGCCTCAACTTCCAACCTTTTCCGATCAAATATCCTTTAAGATATTTCTCTATCGCCTGCTGGAGATGAAATGCTGCAATATCAATGTCTTCTCCTTCCAAAAGACGTGAGACGCTACGCAAGTCTGCATCTCCCTTACGAAACCAGTCGTCGGAATAACGAGATTCTTTAGCGCTCATACAATACTTTGCCGCGATCAACGATTCCCTGGATAAATTGATCCTGGAACTTAAGCCGATCGCTCACTTCTTTTGGTGTTAACACGAGTAGTTCGATCGGAAAACGACGACGGTCATCACGAAGAAGTCGACGTAATTCAATGCGCCTCTTGAGGGGCGGTTTTTCTGTATCCTTGATGATAAAAAAGTCGAGGTCGCTGTCTTGATCTGGTTGGCCATAGGCGTAAGAACCAAACAAGATAACTTCTTCAGGAGTATATTCTTTTACAATACGATCAACAATTGCTTGAATCATCTGCTGGATTTTTTGTTTCCTATTGTTAGACATAATTTCCACTCATGCCATCACCATCCCGCCATCCAGGCAGAAAACTTGCCCGGTGATATAACGATCCCCGGACAAAAGAAAGGCGGCGAGTTTCGCAACTTCTTTCACCTCTCCAAAACGGCCCAAAGGAATTTCCTGAAGAACCTCTTCCTTCACCTTCTCGGTCAATGTTTGGGTCATCTCAGTTTCAATAAATCCCGGCGCAATCGCATTCACCCGCACATTGAACCGCCCCACCTCTTTGGCAAGCGATTTGGTGAGGCCGATAATGCCTGCCTTGGATGCGGCATAATTGGTCTGCCCCGCCCTCCCCACCATTCCTGACACCGACGCGATATTAAGGATGTCCCCGCTTTTCTGTTTCATGAGCCGCACAATCGCTGCTCGGGAGAAATTAAACGTCCCGATAAGGTTTGTTCGAATCACATCCTCCCAGTCGGACGGCTCCATCATCATGAGCGGTTTGTCCCGGGCAATGCCGGCATTATTGACGAGGCCGTCGATCCGGCCGAAACGTTTCACCGTTTCCTCAACCACCTCTTTCGCTCTTTCAAAATCCTGCACGTCTCCTTTGAAAGAAGTTACTTCTTTCCCACTCTTCTTTAATTCCTCTACAAGTGCTGTCGCAAGACGGTCCTGCGTAGCGTACGTGAAAGCGACCTTCGCGCCTCGGGAGGCGAGCTCCGTCACAATGAAGACTTTCCCTTCGAGGGCCAATGAATCACCTTCTTAACCATTTATCCCCCTTCGCTGAAATGCTTCCGCTTTCAGCTGCGGGGGATTTAATTCGCACAGTGACTTACGTCATTTCATTCCGTAAGTCACGTGCTCATTAAAAAAGAAAAGCCCTTTTTCCAAGACCTCGCCCTCGCTTTTAGAAGACGAAGATCATATGGCGAAAAAGGGCACCCAAACCCTTCACCTTGCGACAATTTTGGAATTTGCCTGCCACTACACAGGCATAGATTGCCGCCCTGCTCGCCGTAGGCGGAGCAAATTTGTAAAGCCTATTATACATGACTTAACAAAATTGTCAAGAAAAAACAAAGTTCTATGGGAAAGGACTGTAACTAAGTCTGAAACAAAGCGGTGTGGCATCGGAACGAGTTTCTTAACCCTTTTATTCACAATGGGAAAAATCTATGGTTTAGGAACCCCCGAATCCAATTGTAAAGAGAAAGGTTGTGTGGAACAAAGTCACTTTCTGAGTGGGAGAGAAGTGGAAAAAAATTAAGAGGTGATCTTGACAAATCGTTTTTTGAAAGGTATACTCTCAGTGAGACGCATAACCGAAAAGGCAAACTACGGGAAACCGTGGGACGTCCCTCGCGACCCCTAGAAATAACGGAGTCGCTCGGGATCTCGCCACCACATAGGTGGCGTGGCAAAGCTATGGGTCTAAGAT